>ERZ724526.410-NODE-410-length-25270-cov-6.101844_pt1 | contig 25270 bp, 28 predicted proteins | sample MGYA00376059_ERZ724526 | MGnify/ENA primary metagenome ERZ724526 (study PRJEB28724, sample SAMN07190883) | activated sludge metagenome | isolation source: activated sludge of sewage treatment plant in Hong Hong | place: Hong Kong | collected 2016-03-17 ...
CAAATAATTTATGGGGCTGCTCGACAGCTTCAGTCAACGCATTATCGTGAATCAAGCGTTTAGCACGTGTCGTAAGGTGGTTCAGAAGATATCGATAGCTAAATTCTCGAGCGCTGTGCAAGCGCATATCTGCAACACTCGCATAGGATAATTCTGACCCCTTATTGGTTTCGATATGACGTAGCTGTTCTAAGTGAACGAGATCAGAAAAGTTTTTTTGATTAACATTCATTGTGAAAGCGATTTGCTAAAGGCGCTACACTTTGCAATTTTGTAATGGGTGATTAACAATGGTAAAGCACTCAACATAAAGAATTTCAAAAGATTAATGGAAAGCGCGTGTTATAAAGATTGAAACGTTTGTAAAAGCTAGAGAGGCTTGATTATGAAACCTGTTGTAATTATTAGATTCTTTCCTATCGAAGGGCCCGGTTATTTTGCCACATTTCTTGATAATAATCATATCCCGTGGAAAGTGGTAAAGGTAGATCAGGCTGAAACTATCCCATCAACGCTGCAAGCATTCAGCGGTCTCGTGTTGATGGGAGGACCGATGAGTGTTAATGATGATTTGCCTTGGATTCCACAAGTACTAGGTTTAATCCAACAAGCGATTGAGCTGAATATTCCAGTCCTGGGCCATTGCTTGGGAGGGCAGCTAATGACTAAAGCGATGGGAGGCGTGGTAACGCAAGGACCGATCAAGGAGTTGGGTTGGGGTAAGGTCGATGTGATGGATCACCCGGTTGCAAAAGCTTGGTTGGGGGACATAACTGAATTTGAAGCGTTTCATTGGCACGGAGAAACCTTTTCCATACCTGAAAAGGCAACGTTGCTATTCTCAAGTCCTTATTGTAAGCATCAAGCTTTTGCAACTGATATTCACTTGGCGATGCAATGCCATGTGGAAGTAACGGAGGAGATGGTGCCTACCTGGTCAACTTTCAATGCTGCGGAAATTGAGCAAAATTTATCTAGCCCCGCAGTTCAAACAGCACAAGCGATGCAAGAAAGACTTTCACAACGTATCGCAGCGTTAAATGGAGTGGCTAATCAATTGTATAAAAAATGGATACAAGCATTGAAAGGTTGAATGACTTCGAAGTGTGATGCGTGAAAGTGCTTACATTGGCTGATCTGATATCATCTATCCTAAAGGAACATAAAAGGGCAAGGAGAGTTAGATATGCTTTGGAAGGGAAGGCGACAAAGTAGCAATATCGAAGATAGGCGGGGGCAATACGCAAAAAGAGGGGGGGCGATTGGTGGGGGTAGTATTATCATTGCACTCATTGCGGTGTTTATCTTTGGGCAAGATCCATTACTGGTTCTGCAAGAACTTCAGCAGCAAGCAGGTATAGTTGAAACATCGAATTCAAATTATGAACCGAACTCTGAGGAACAGCAGATTACTGAATTTATTAGTGTCGTACTCGCTGATACCGAAGATACGTGGAATCAGTTTTTCCAGAAAGCAGGTTATGACTATCAAGCACCGAAATTGGTTCTTTATTCGGGGATGACACCGACCGCGTGTGGAACAGGGCAAGCAGCGTCGGGGCCTTTCTATTGTCCAGGTGACCAGAAGATCTATCTGGATTTATCATTCTTAAGTGAGTTACAGCGTATGGGTGCAAGCGGTGATCTGGCTGTGGCCTATGTGCTGGCTCATGAGGTGGGGCATCATATTCAGACGCTCACGGGCGTTTCAACTAAAGTGCGGAACCTTCAGAATCAAACCAACCAGGTAGGCGCAAATGCGATCCAGGTTAAGATGGAATTACAAGCGGATTGTTTAGCGGGCGTTTGGGTTAATCATACGCAAAAAAGAACTCAGTTTCTTGAGCAAGGCGATATCGAAGAAGCACTACAAGCGGCATCTGCGGTTGGCGATGACCGGCTTATGCGTAAAGCCGGATTGCCACCTCGGCGTGAAGCCTTTACGCATGGTTCTTCTAAGGAAAGAATGAGTTGGTTTAAGCAAGGTTTAAAAACCGGTGATCTAGCGGCTTGTGAAACCGGTATTTAGCTTCTGGATAAATGGTAATCAACTGAATCGATATCAGATCAATGTATGTGATGCGCTTTCACTTAATAATTGCCTATATTTTGCTGAATGTTTCTACACTGGTGATTGCGCAATCCCCAGAATTAGGCAATAGCTCATTCGACAAATTTGAATTTGCACTCATTGGTGATGTGCCCTATAGCAGGGATGATTTTGATAAACTTGATCGCTTGATTCATGAAATCAATACTGACCCTCGATTGACATGGGTGCTCCATGCGGGTGATATCAAGAACGGCATATCAGTTTGCTCAGATAGGATGTTTATTGATCGTTTGCAGCGTTTTCAGCAATTCAAGATTCCATTTATCCTAACGCCTGGAGATAATGAATGGACCGATTGTCATCGCTTTTTTACAGGGTCATATAACCCGCTGGAGCGCTTAGCGCGGCTAAGGGGGTTATTTTATGCCAATCCAGGAAATAGCCTAGGACAGAAAACAGTTACGCTACGAACACAAGCAAGTGATCCACACTTCTCTGAATATGTAGAAAATCTTCGTTGGCGCAAAAATCACGTCGTTTTTGCGACAGTACATGTCGTCGGGAGCAATAATGGTTGGGCGCAGTTTTCTAATCGCACTGAAGCTGATGATATGGAAGCTAAACGTCGCACGGAGGCTGCGATAGTTTGGATAAAACAAACCTTTGAGGAAGCAAGAAATACGGATGCACGCGGCGTATTTGTGCTATTTCATGCAGATCTAAACTTTGAATATGCGAAAGGAAGCCATGCAAGACTGGGTTTTGATGGAATAATCGAGGTATTTGAGCAGGAGTCTGCGCAATACTTAAGGCCGATTCTACTTGCCCATGGCGATTCTCATCGTTTCCGCGTCGATAAACCGTTACAAAATAACAAGAAGCAAACGATCAACCATGTCACTCGTGTCGAAACCTTTGGTGCGAGTAATGTTCATTGGGTTCGTGTTGTAGTTGATCCGGCATCGGCTGAAGTATTTACCATCCAGAAGCAAATCATCAAAAAGAATCGGTGAGCCACGCTGTTGATCGAGTCAATTGCTAATTGATTGCCGAGTAAGCTGACAGGATTTCGTGGTTTAACTGTTGAAGGGTTGCCATAGGATTAGCCGATTGCGTAATCGGCCGCCCAATCACTAAATAGTCAGCACCATTTAGAATAGCAACTTTGGGCGTTGTAACGCGAGCTTGATCGTGCTGAGCGCTATCCGCTGGACGAATTCCTGGGGTCACGAGCCAAAAGTTCTTTTGAGGGATATTTTTCCGAATGATAGCAGCTTCAGCAGCTGAGCAAACGATACCATCCAAGCCACAATCACGGGTTAATGAAGCGAGCTGAGTGGCAATATCCATTGGTGCTCTATACCAACCGATTTCATTCAAGGCGAATTGGTCTAAGCTGGTGAGCACGGTTACTGCAATTAATTTGGTTTTGCCGGGTGGTAGCGCATCGCGTGCTGCGAGCAACATTTTTTTCCCTCCCGATGCGTGAACGTTGACCATCCAAACGCCTAGGTTTGCTGCAACTTTGCATGCCTGTGCAACGGTATTGGGAATATCGTGGAATTTCAAATCTAAGAACACCTCAAAGCCAAGCATCATCAGTTGCTCGACTAATTGAGGTCCTGCTGCAGTAAATAATTCTTTTCCTACTTTGACGCGGCAGCAGGTTTTATCTAATTGATTGACTAAATCTAAAGCTTGTTTCTTATCCGAATAATCAAGTGCAACGATAATACGAGGTTCACTCATATAGGGGAGAGTAGATCGCTAAGTTTTTTTACGCAAATGCTTAACGAAGCAAGATAAATACCCAAAACATGAGCCTAGTGCAAAAAAGATCAGAAATAACACGACGAGTGGAACTTGCCAATGAAAATCGAAATAATAGTTAACTGTTACGAGATCAGTATTCTTAGCAGAGAATGTTAATAACAATAAGAAAAACACAAAACCTGCTAACCAAATGAAGATATACATAATCGTCTTTCCTTTAAGATTGAGTAGGTAGGAACGCGCTCTATGTAGGTTTCAAATTAAGACTTTTCTTTGTCGAAATCAACATGTTCTCGCATCTTTTTACCCGCTTTGAAGTGTGGAACATATTTTTCAGGAACTAGAACTTTTTCACCAGACTTGGGATTCCGGCCTACACGCGCAGGCCGGAAATTTAGATCAAAGCTGCCAAATCCACGAATTTCAATACGTTCGCCTTTCGATAAGCTATTGGCCATGGCGTCCAGTATCATTTTTACTGCTAACTCGGTATCCTTGGTCAATAATTGAGGATACCGGGCTGAGAGCCTCGAAATCAACTCAGATTTTGTCATTGATGCCTCTTACCTATTATTCTTCTGTGTTTTTATTATCCATTTTTGCCTTTAGCAAGGCACCGAGATTGGTTGTACCTGTACTTGCAGGTGTTTTTGAACTAACCATTTGGAGGGCGCTACTTTCTTCTTGCTGCTCTTTGGCTTTGATTGAGAGATTGATATTACGATTTTTGCGATCGACATTAATAATCATTGATTCGACTTCATCACCCTCTTTAAGTAGGGTACGAATATCCTCAACTTTATCACGCGTGATTTCAGATGCGCGTAAATAGCCGTCAACTTCTTCAGATAAGCCGATAACGGCTCCTTTCGGATCAATTGCTTTAACTTTACCCTTCACAATACTATTTTTATCATGTTCTGCCACATAAATAGTAAAAGGATCTCCTTCAAGTTGCTTGATGCCAAGAGAAATTCGTTCTTTTTCCACATCGATCGATAGGACGACGGCTTCTACTTCGTCTCCCTTTTTATAATTAGCAATTGCTTCTTCACCGGATTGGCTCCAAGAAAGATCAGACAAATGGACCAAGCCATCGATATTGCCAGGTAAGCCAATAAAAATACCGAAATCGGTAATCGATTTGATTTGACCTGAAACTTTTTCACCCTTTTCATGGCCAGAAGCAAATTCTTCCCAAGGATTTGGTTTACATTGTTTCATGCCTAGCGAAATTCTGCGGCGTTCTTCATCGATCTCGATAATCATCACTTCAACTTCATCGCCCAGTTGAACAATTTTTGAAGGATAGACATTCTTATTCGTCCAATCCATTTCAGAAACATGCACTAACCCTTCGATTCCTTGTTCTATCTCAACGAAAGCACCATAATCGGTTAGATTAGTTACTTTGCCAAATAAGCGAGTGCCTTGTGGGTAGCGTTTGGAGAGTCCAACCCATGGGTCTTCTGTTAATTGTTTCAATCCAAGCGACACACGATTTTTTTCTTGATCAAATTTTAAGACTTTTGCAGTTACTTCATCACCGACATTGATAACTTCTGAAGGGTGTTTAACACGACGCCATGCTAAGTCAGTGATATGCAATAGACCATCAATTCCACCTAAATCGACAAAGGCGCCATAATCGGTAATATTTTTGATAATGCCATGAACAGTCGAACCTTCTTGGAGGTTTGCAAGCAATGATTCGCGATCTGCACCTTGTGTTTCCTCAAGCACTGCACGCCGAGAAATAACAACATTATTGCGTTTTTTGTCCAGTTTAATAACCTTGAACTCCATTTCTTTATTTTCATACGGAGTCGTATCTTTAACTGGGCGAATATCAACCAATGAACCCGGAAGGAAAGCGCGAATCCCATTAACCATCGCAGTGAGACCGCCTTTAACTTTTCCGTTTACCATGCCACTGACAATCGTTCCTTTCTCCATGGCTTCTTCAAGATCATGCCACGCATTTAACTTTCTTGCTTTATCCCGCGATAGTCTTGTTTCTCCATAACCATCTTCAAGTGCATCAATAGCCACGCTAACAAAGTCACCGGCTTTAACCTCGATTTCTCCCCGGTCATTTTTAAATTCATCGATAGGGATATAACTTTCAGACTTTAAGCCCGCGTTAACAACGACGAAGTTGTAGTCAACACGAACGATTTCTGCTGTAATTACTTCTCCCACACGCATTTCTTTACGTGCGAGACTTTCTTCAAAGAGTTGAGCAAAATTTTCTGAGGAGTCTTTCAGGTTAGCGGCAGTAGTCATTATAAAAAATTACCTAATTTGTTAATCAATCCAATCTCCTTATAAGCAGGGGATTGTTGGTTATTGGGTTGAAAAAAAGATTATTTACTTAAAGAAAGAGCGAAGATTTATGTATTGCGTATTGCTTGATACCACTTAACAACTTCGTTCACGGCTTGATCGATACTCAGAAAAGTTGTATCGAGTAACTTCGTATCTGCAAATTGTTGCAAGGGAGCAATTTCTCGTTTGCTATCACGCGCATCTCGTTCGTAAATATCTTGCTGTAAGATATTGATGTTAGCATTTATTCCTTTCTCGATCAACTGCTTATAGCGCCTTTGGGCACGTTCTTCGGCGCTTGCAGTAAGAAAAATCTTAAGGGATGCATTGGGGAAAACAACGGATCCCATGTCCCGTCCGTCGGTGACCAATCCTGGCTGCTGCCGGAATGCACGTTGCTTATTTAGTAACATCGTTCTGACGAGTGGAAAGGCCGCAATACGAGACGCGTATTTGCCGCATTCTTCACTGCGTATCAAATCGGTGACATCTTCTTGATTAAGTATGATAGTGGAATCATTGAAACAAACTACTAGATTTTCTGCGATGTCAGCCAATGCGTGTTCGTCGGTGATATCGGTCTTTGAACGCATGGCTTGTAATGCAACAAGGCGGTAGAGCGCTCCACTATCCAAATAGTGGAATGTGAGTTGCTTTGCTACACGTTGTGCTACGGTTCCTTTCCCCGATGCGGAAGGGCCATCGATGGTGATGACTGGGATTTTATCCATTTTAAAAGAGATCTCTTGAAAAAAATAAGTTAATTTGACCCGATCGGCGGGTGAGCAATAGCGGTGAATCGTTGAAAATAATCAGGAAAAGTTTTAGCGACACATTCAGGGTTATTAATTCGAACCGGTACGGCGAATGAAACGAGCGAAAAACACATAGCAATGCGGTGATCATCATAGGTATCGATTAACACATTGGGCGTAATGGATTTGGGGGGGGTAATCACTAAGTAATCTTGCCCATCCTCAACAGATGCACCGAGTTTACGCAATTCAGTGGCCATCGCAGCAATGCGGTCTGTTTCTTTGACTCGCCAGCTTGCGATATTACGTAATTTTGTCGTTCCCTCTGCAAAGAGAGCAAGCACTGCTAAAGTCATTGCGGTATCAGGAATATGGTTGCAATCCAGATCGATGGCACTTAAGTATCGTGTTGTGGGGTTGCATGAAATGGCCGCAGATTCCACCCAGTTTTCACCATAGGTAATTTTTGCACCCATTCTTTCGAGTGCTTCAGCAAATTTTATTTCGCCTTGCGCGCTATCTTTGTCGACACCGACAACTCGTACTGGGCCTCCTCCAATAGCGCCTGCAGCGAGGAAGTAGGAAGCAGAAGACGCATCGCCCTCGACATAAATTTTTCCTGGGCTTTGGTAGGTTTGTAGGCCAGGTAAAATAAAGCGCTGCCAGTTCTCATTAATGGCATGGACTCCAAATTTTTCCATCTGTGCTAAGGTGAGGCTCACATAGGATTTTGAAATGAGCTCACCGTCTACGATAATACTGGTCGCTTCTTTGATAAGTGGGAGCGCTATTAATAATCCACTCAGAAATTGACTGGATACGTTCCCTTTTATCGTAACTGGTGTATTACGTATTTCTGCTAACTTAATTTCCAGCGGGGGGTAGCCTGGATTGCCAAGGTATTGAATTTTAGCGTGGAGTTGTTTTAACGCATCGACGAGATCCCCGATTGGGCGCTCATGCATGCGTGAGACACCTGAGAGATAATAGTGACCACCCATGATTGCGAGTACCGCTAAAAGGGGGCGAAAAGCGGTTCCTGCATTTCCTAGAAATAATTTAGCTTCCTGATTAGGAAACTTTCCACCACTTCCTTGAATCTGATAATCCACAGTATCGATTTGCGTGATGCTAATGCCCAGCATTTTAAGCGCATCGAGCATGTGTCTCGTATCATCAGATACCAAGAGGTTTTGCACGAGTGTTTCCCCTTGAGCAAGTGCTGCGAGCAATAAGACCCGATTGGAGATACTTTTAGAGCCTGGCAGTTTAACGGTTCCAAGCGCACACTGAGAAATAGTTAGATCAAGCCATCCCATAGTTTAAATAAATTTTTTTAATTCTTTTTCTAGTCATTAATGCTACTTTTTTAAAGGAAGAACAAAGCATTCAATAAGGGGGAACAGTAGAGATAGAGAGCAGGTATTACGATGTCTGCTATAATGAAAAATAATCTAGAAAAAGTTAATGTTTTCAACCAATAATAATTATAGCTTAAAGGAACGATCGAATGGATGAATCTACAGATGTGTTACTGATTTCTATCTTGGCAATCCCGTTTGTCATAGCGATTCAAGCGTGGGTGAAAAAACGGAAAGATAGTCGACGAAACGAAGAGGGCGAAGAAGAATTTAAAACAACGCGCGAAGCTTTATTTGCTTTCCTGCTTGAAGGGCTAGCAATTGTAGGCGGCCTAGCCATTTTGATTGCAGCTACTAGTGGTATTCTTAGGTATGTGATTAACACTTATAGTTAGGCTTGAGATACTTGTTGATTAGCTGAGTTGATAGTTGATAGTTGGTAGTAGGTTATTAATTTGACTTCTTGAAAGACTGATCACTACATCAGCCTTATTCTGGGATCGACTAGCGTGTAGGAAATATCTGTCAGAATAAGGCCGATGATATAAAGAAACGAACCAATGAATACCATCGCACGAACGATGGCAAAATCTTGAGAGTTGATAGCCTCGATGGTATAGCTGCCGAGGCCGGGAATACCAAAAAATGACTCAGCGATAAGGCTGCCTAGAAATAAGAGCGGAATCGTGACGACTGCGCCCGTTAGAATTGGAATGAGGGCATTTTTAAGCACGTGTTTAAATAGGACAGTACTTTCAGGTAAGCCTTTGGCACGTGCGGTACGAACATATTCTTTGTTCATTTCCTCCAGAAAGATTGTTCGATACCAGCGAGTATTAGCGCCTATACTACTGATTACCCCAATTACTACAGGTAATAACAAAAATTTACTCGCGTCGAGTCCAGTACCATAGCCTGAAATAGGGACTAGATGCCAGATTTTGCTGATTAAGAATTGGCCGCCAATGATATAAAAAAGGCTTGAAATCGACATCAGTGCGACGCATAGTACGACACCCCAGAAGTCGATATAAGTCATGCGAAAGAAAACCATCATCAAGGCAAGTGAGATGTAGACCCATATTCCCAACAAAAATACCGGTAATGCAATGGCTAAGCTAGGAACCATGCGAGATTTAATTTCATGGCTGATGTCGCGGCCATCATCGGCTTGACCAAAATCAAACACAAACATGGCAACTGATTTTTCGAAGAAAATGGTCTGTGTTAGCTTTGAAAAGCCTTCAGCCGTTTGGTTATAAATCAGTGGCTTATCATAACCTCGATCCTGCTTCCACTTTTCGATCGCGTCATCGGTGACATACTTGACCCCAAGGTGCATTCTTGCCATGTCGTCGGGTGTATTGACCATAAAAAACAAAACGAATGTAATGAGATTCACGCCAATCAAAATTGGAATCGCATAACAGATACGGCGAATAATATAATTAAGCATTGTTTACTTTTTTAACCTACAAGTTGCTTGGCCTCAGTTTTACGTTCTTTTTGGCGGTATGCAATGAACCCTGGTAGTAAGCTCAGCATGAGTATAATTACAGCGAGGCCAATGGGCCAAAGCACCGGCTGATTCCACTCGCTTTGCTTGCGCTCTCGTAATTCAGCATTAATGCGCAAGTATTTCATATTGTTATAAGACATCTTATTGGGTTTTACATTTTGAAACCATGCGTGATAAAGCGCATAGTCTTTGGGGTGATACCCCCATAACCAGGGGGCATCGTAGCGTAGAATTTCCACCATCTGATCGATAATTGCTTGCCGTTCGGGGCCATTATCCATTTTCTCCATGCGTTCAAATAACTGGTTATATTCTGGATTATCGTAATTGGCAGCATTATTACCGCTATGGTTGCCGGCCTTACTTTGAGGCCCATACAGCAGAAAGAAAAAATTTTCGGGATCAGGATAATCAGCATTCCAACCCCATTCGAAGATTTGTGCGTTTCCTTTGCGCATTTTGTCTTGGAATCGATTGTAATCTGTGCTTCTTACAACCAATTGGATATTGATTTTTTTGAATTGCTTGCGCATCCAATCAAGTATGGATTTATCATCGGCGCTCCGTGAAGTAGCATCAAAATAGAGAACAAGTGGGGCGCCGGTTTTAATGTCAATTCCATCAGGGTATCCAGCCTCAGCAAGTAGTTTTTTGGCTTCTTCAATGGATCTTCGCTTAATACGACCATCAATCCACTGGTGAACGATATCGTTCATACCTTCTTTACCTTCTCGATAGCCCATGATGCCGGGAGGGATAGGCCCCTGGGCGGGTATTCCTCTCCCATTGGCAAAAATGGAAACATACTCCTCATAGTCAACCGCAATTGAAATGGCTTGCCGTAATTTTCTAGCAGCGGCCTTTTCTTGATCTGTTCGACCTCCTACAACAGGATCAAGCATATTAAAACCCATGTAGTAGGTTGATGCGGCCACTGCGGTTTCCAGCCGAATACCTTGTTGTTGCATCTCTTCCGTTACCGTTGCTTCGCCATGGCTTGTTAGCTGAACTGCCTGATCAAAACTATCCGAACCAATCCCGGACGCATCATAATAGCCTTGTAAAAATTTATTCCAGCGCGGTATATTTTCTTTTTCACGACTAAAGATGACTCTGTCGATGAAGGGTAAAGGTTTTCCTGCATCAGCGAGTAAACCACTTTCCTCATCTTCAGGCATACCGTCTGCTGGATAATATTCACCCTGAAAGTAGGGATTACGTTCGAGTACCATGATGCGATTAGGGTCGTTCTCTACAAGCATATAAGCACCGGTTCCAACTGGATACCAATCGAGCGTGATATTTTTTTCAGCTAACCCTGGCTGAGAATAAAACCGTTCTGCTTCCCAAGGAATGGGCGCAAAAAAAGGCATAGCTAGCCAATAGATGAATTGAGGGTATTTTCCTTTGATTTTGATTCGGTAGGTAGAGGCATCAACGATTTCCACTCCTTCTAATGGAAAATCGCGTAGATCCAAGTGTGTGTCTTTAGGTAATGTATCTGCTATTTTTCTCAGTGTTTCAGCATACTCCTTGAGTCCTACAATATATTCCGACATTAAGCCAAAAATGGGGGAATGTAATTTAGGATGCGCCAATCGTTTGATTTGGTAAGCATAGTCTTCTGCTAGCAATTCGCGGGAGCCCAATGCGGTAAAGTCGCTCAGTTTAAAGATTGACTCAGTTTCTTTTTGCGTTAATGCATGATAGCGAAGGTTTCCCTGATCGTTTCTAGCAAATGCTGGATGGGGTTGATAGCGAATATCAGGTTTTATCGAAATTTCGTAAATCGAATAGGCGATATTTGTAATATCTTTTTCCGCGTGTGATTCATTGCCTATTTCATCAATGTATTTGACGAGAGGCATTCCATGGGTTGTTTGTGGAATCAGCGTAAAAGGGCGTTTTAGGTAGTGATATTGTAGTGGGGGTTGATAAATCTGTGCGGTGAGTAAAATTTCATTGGAACTGTAAGATTGAACGGGATCCAGATGCTTAGGTCGTTCAGCAAACGCGTTGTAGAGAATATTCTTACTTGCGTCTTCACTGGGGTAGGGGCTATTCCAAATTGGTCGACTACAGGCAGATAGTATCCCAACAACGATTACGATCCCAAGCCAAATAATTTTGCTGTTATCAAACCTAAAACAACGATCACACTGTTTCTTGATTTCTTTTTCCATTAGGGTTTGATTCTCGTTCCCAGTAGATCTAGAAACTTTGCGAGCCAATCTGGATGGGCAGGCCATCCAGGTGCCGTTACCAAATTTTGATCTTGATGCGCTTTGTCCATAGGAATATTGATATATTTTCCACCCGCGCGTTTGACGTCTGGCTCCAAGGTTGGATAGGCAGAGCATGTTCTACCTCGCACACTATCGGCTGCTACTAATAATTGTGCGCCATGGCAAATAGCCGCGATTGGCTTACCCTGCTGAGCAAAATGCTGCACAATCTTGATTACTTTGGGGTTCAGTCGGATATATTCGGGTGAGCGTCCTCCCGGAATGATCAATGCGTCGTATTGCTCCACTTTGATTTTGGAGAAGCTCGCATTCAATCGAAACAAGTGGCCTGGTTTCTCCGAGTAAGTTTGATCACCTTCGAAATCATGAACTGCTGTTCGAACGGTATCTCCCGATTTTTTGTCTGGGCATACCGTATGCACTATGTGTCCAATTATTTGTAGCGCTTGGAAAGGAACCATCGCTTCATAATCTTCCACATAGTCTCCCACTAGCATCAAAATTTTCTTTTTACTCATAACAAACGCCTGTATTTATTACGCAATGAGGTTATCGATGAAAAATTTAGGAATTCAAATTAATTTTGCTGTGCCTGAATGGGGTACTCGTTATTTTTCCATGCTGGCATTCCTTCACGATAATAATAAATTGTCTTCCAGCCCCAATTGACTGCTTTCTGCGCAGCTATCGAACTGCCCATGCAATAGATCCCATTGCAATAAATTACTACCGGACTTTCTTTATCTACAATCGCGCGTAATCTTAGTTCATCGAAATCACTTTTGATTGACAAATGATACGCGCCAGGAATATGCCCCGCAATGAAGTCTTCGTATTTACGCACATCAATGAAAGGAATTTTTTGATCAAAGAATAATTTTGCAGTTAAGGTATCGATTGTCTGAGCACCTTGAACATGCTCAGGGGCAGTCGAGTCAGCAACGCAGGAATCAATGAATAAGTAAAAAATAGCGAAATAGCAAAACCACTTTTTTACATGATGCATGTTAAGCTTCCTATAAGGTGTTATTTGTATTAACAAAACTGAGATTATCAAATTGTTGATGAAAATCTGCCAAGAAATTCACCGTGAGGATAGATTAATCCAGGTTGCGTGCTAAAGTTATTCTACTGATAGGGAGTTTATTAAATCAATGACTAACAAAGTTTGTGTTTAAATTGACTGACGTATTGTTGAAAATCTTTACCAAGTATCTTTTCACGCAATACCATAATATGTTTTTATAGATAATGGGTCAGCTCTTTGGGGTGATCGATCAAGTGATCAGCGCCCCAAGACTCAGGGGGACCATCGTTACCGAGGTAACCGTAACGGGCGACAATGGGTTTGATTCCAGCCGCAAGGCTCGCTTTCACGTCACGTATATCATCACCTAAATAAATACAATTTGCAGGTTTAGCGTTGATTTGGTTGCAGGCATGCAGTAGTGGTTCTGGGTGCGGTTTGGTATGCGGTGTATCATCTCCACTGATAATACAGGCAGCGCGGTTTATGAGGCCAAGCGATTGCACGATGGGTTTGGTAAATCGAGAGGGTTTGTTGGTTACAATACCCCATGGAATATTGCTTGAATCAAGATGATCTAAAATATCTGCAATACCCGGAAATAAGCAAGTATCGTGACAAAGACGTTCGGTGTAGAACTGTAGAAATTCTTCGCGCATGAGTTCATATTCGGGATGAGTCGGCACTAGATTGAAACCAAGGTAGAGTAAACCGCGGGATCCAGCAGAAGCTTGTGTACGGATGATGCTAATCGGGAGCGACGGTAAGCCACGGTTTATGCGTTGTCGATTGAGAGCATGACCTAAATCAGGTGCTGTATCAGCAATTGTTCCATCAAAATCAAATAGGATAGCGTCGACCATGTGCTGTTGGCAGTGTTTGGTAAGATTCAAAGCATGAATTAGGCTTGGAAAGCCATGATATAGTTAACACTCGTGTCAGATTCCAGCGCATAAATTTTTGTGATGGGATTATAGGTCATGCCAATTATTCTGGCCTCAGTCAATCCAGCGTCACGAGCCATATGAGCAAGCTCAGAAGGTTTGATAAATTTAGCGTACTCGTGTGTTCCGCGTGGCAATAACTTCAGAATATATTCAGCCCCGATAATTGCAAAAAGATAGGCTTTGGGGTTGCGATTGAGGGTAGAAAAGAATACCCAACCACCAGGTTTCACAAGCTGAGCGCAGGACTTAATGACGCTGGCTGGATCGGGTACATGTTCAATCATTTCCATGCAGGTTACGACGTCAAAATGCCGAGGATGCTCGGTAGCAAGCATCTCTACGGTAATTTTACGATAATCGACCTGATGGCCACTTTCTAATAGGTGTAATTTGGCTACTTTTAAAGCTTTATCACTTAAATCAATTCCGGTTACATTTGCACCTCGAGCCGCCATAGATTCTGATAAGATTCCGCCACCGCATCCGACATCCACTACAGATTTTCCACTAATACCACCACTGACTTGATCGATATAATTCAGCCTGAGTGGGTTGATTTCATGCAATGGTTTGAATTCACTATTGGGATCCCACCAGTGGTGAGCGAGTTGGCTAAATTTTTCAAGCTCTAATGGATCTGCATTGATACCATTATTATCCATTTTTCTCCTTTTATTGTTTACTTGTGATGCGGTTTTGCCAATATTGCGTGCGCTCGATAATTTCTGCTTCGTTCAGAGTAACAAGTTCTCCTTCATTCAGCAAGAGTTGACCGTTTACCCATACATGGCTGACGTGTTCTCGGCTAGCAACGTAAATTAGGTGGGAAAGCGGATTGAAACAAGGGGATAGTTCTAAGCCAGAAAAATCGATTGCAGTAATGTCTGCAGCTTTACCAACCGATAATGAGCCAGTTAGCGCTTCAATACCCAGAGTAATCGCACCATTTAACGTCGCCATTCGTAATACTTGATGAGCGGGCAGTGCCTGAGCGCCGTGAGTGACTTTTCCGAGTAACGATGTGAGGCGCATTTCTTCAAACATATCGAGTCGATTATTACTAGCAGCTCCATCTGTTCCAATTGCGACATTGATCGACGCGTTGACTAAGTCAACGATCGGCGCAATACCGCTCGCAAGCTTCATATTAGAAGAAGGGCAGTGAACTACATTGCAATTGTGCAGTTTCAATAAGTTGATTTCTTCATTGGTTAAATGAACCATATGCACGCCAATCAGATTAGGCCCAAGTAAATTAAGCTTTTGTAAACGCTCGATAGGACGAATTCCAAAATCATGGAGACTGCTTGCAATTTCCTCGCTGGTTTCATGCAGGTGCATGTGGATTGGCAGATCCAGTTGATTGGCAAACGTGAAGATATTAGACAGTGTGCTATCACTAACGGTATAAGGCGCATGCGGCGCTAAACAGAAAGAGAGAGTAGGATATTCTAAGTATTGCTCACGGAGCATGAGTCCTTTGGCGAGATAATCATTTGCATCCGTCGCATATGCAGTGGGAAATTCAATACTGATAAGTCCAATCGCCGCACGCATACCGGTTTGAGCGGCCGCTTCCACCGCCTTTTCAGGGAAGAAATACATGTCATTGAAGCAAGTAATGCCTCCTTTCAGCATTTCTGCACACGCTAAAGTTGTTCCTGCTAGAACAAAATCCGTATCAACCCATTGTTTTTCAACGGGCCATATGCAGTTTTTTAACCAATCCATTAACGGTAGATCATCAGCCATGCCGCGCATTAAGGTCATCGCAGCATGTGTGTGTGTGTTAATCAGACCTGGAATTATGAGATGGTGATTTAAAACAAAGTGTTGTTCAGGTGAAAATTGCGATAGCGCCTCAACGGTTGGAAGAATAGCGATGATCTTGCCATCTTGGATCGCAATGGCGTGATCAATTAAGGTTGTATGGGGGGGATCAACTGGGATAATCCAGCGTGCTTCGAGTAATGTATCAATCCTCAAGGCTGTAGATGTCACGTTTATACTTACTCATAAAAAAGCCCTGCACAAGGCAGGGCTTAAGCTACTCACTATTTTACTTGAGTTTATTTCTGTTCAATGGTTTCGTAGCGATCGCTTCGTGTGCCTGCGACTTCGATCTCAACGCGACGATCGGGTTGTAGGCAATCAATTAATGCTTTGGTGCGTTTTTCACCACGGCAGGTGTCGCCAGTTACTGGATCAGATTCACCTTTTCCATCAGTAAAGACACGATCTGCGCTGATACCTTTAGATACGAGATAGCCTTTAACAGCTTCAGCACGTCTTATTGATAAACGTTTGTTGTATTCATCGGATCCGAGCCGATCGGTATGTCCAACTGCGATCACGAGATCGTAGCTAATCATGTTCAACTTGCCTACAAATTCATCTAGCGATGCTTTGCCTTGTGGTTTAAGAACCGCTTTATCAAAATCGAATAATGCGTCTGCTGAAAGTGTAATTTTTTCAGGAGATGTTAAAGGTGCCGGAGCAGGCGTAGCTGCTTGCTTTTCTACTGGTGGTGTATCATCAGGATCGCATTCTGGAATTGCCATTTCTTCTGTCCAGAAACCAGTGCGCCAGCATAAACCTGTGGAATTCCGAGATACGGCACCACGATCATTGACGTTATAGCCTTGTGTTTTTTCGGTTTCGCTTTCACCTTGTCTATTGTGTGCATCGGCTGCTACCATATTTGAAAGCATCAGTAGGGGTAAAACAGATACTCCTATTAGATATAATTTGGCTGATATAATCTTTTTCATGCTATCGTCCTTTTTCGAAAAAATTCTGTAATTTTGCTTCAAAACCAATTGGTTTAACGAAACCACTGAACACCGACATGAACATGAACCCATGATACATATCTCTGAACCGATTCGTCACGCTACTTGGGCCGGATTATGCGTACATGTTTTGCTTTTTGTCAAACCAGGTTGTTGTTGATATACAACACTCTGTCTTGCGATTAAGACAGAGTGATTGAATACACAACTAATATCTCCGACAATTATCCGGTATCTAAAGATTAGGTTAATGCGAAAACAGCAAGAGCTTTTCTAGCTAATCCTGATGATCTGCTGCGAATAGTTTTAACTTAACGACGATGACTTTCTTACGATTTAAAGTTCAGGTGTTGTTGCGCTTTATCCAACACTGAATGTTGATGGCTTGATTACTGAAGAGTATCTAATCCTGTGAACGAAACCGCTTGTACACTCATTGCTCATGACTTAAGCCGACAATTCGGTCAATATGCTGCTGTGCAAGGTATTGAAATAGAATTGAAGCAAGGCGAAGTGCTTGGGCTGCTTGGCCCGAATGGTGCTGGAAAAAGTACAACGATGCAGATGCTTTCAGGAAATCTTGCGCCAACCAGGGGTTCGATCCAGATTTGTGGCATTGATCTACTTGATCATCCAGAAGAAGCCAAACAAAATATTGGGTACTTACCAGAAATACCACCACTCTATAAAGAGCTTACTGTCGATGAATATCTACGGTTTGTAGCTAAACTTCACCGTGTTGAATCGTCACAGATACTTGATGCATTGGTGCGTGTTAAAGATCGCTGTGGACTCAACCAAGTAGGGAAAAAACTTATTGGGATTTTATCAAAAGGTTTTCAGCAGCGAGTTGCTATCGCCCAGGCGATCATCCATCAACCGAAAGTGATTATTCTGGATGAACCTTCGGTGGGTCTGGATCCTAACCAAATAAGAGAAATTCGTGAGCTAATCCGAGAGCTGGGTAAAACAGCAAGTATTATTCTTTCTACGCACATCTTGTCAGAAGTTGAAACAATCTGTGATCGTGTACAAATTTTAAATAAAGGGGGCGTCGTTTATAGTGCTGCGCTTTCAGATCTTAAACAAAAGAGCATCAATCTCGAGCAGATTTTTGAGCAATTTACGCTAAAAAAAGAGCTGGTTGGAGATTATTAAAGTGATTTTAACGATAGCTGCCAAGGAGATAAAAGTATTATTTGTTTCTCCTCTCGCGTGGGTTTTTCTTGCTGCGATTCAGCTCATACTTACATGGGTATTTCTAGGGCGCTTGGATGCTTTTATAGAGCTACAATCGCAGCTCATGCTGATTGCCAACCCGCCCGGAGCGACTGAAGTGATAATCGTTCCTGTCTACGCAGTAGCATCCATCGTGTTATTGATGGCAACACCTTTGTTAACGATGCGCTTGATGGCTGAAGAATGGCGAAATCACACAATGCCCCTGTTGATGGCGGCGCCTGTTACGGTGACTGCGATTGTTCTGGGTAAATTTGCTGGGTTAATGATCTTTTTCCTGATCATTATTTCTCTTGTTGGATTGCTTCCCTTCTCACTTTTTTTAGGTGGGACGATGGATTTAGGTTTGATATTGAGTAATACGATGGGTTTATTACTCTTAGCAGCAAGTTTTGTTTCCCTGGGACTGTACGTTTCCAGTTTAACAACTCATCCAGCCATTGCTGCAGCAGGAACGCTTGGTTTACTGATGATGCTATGGATAATTGATATTGTCTCAACCGATTTAGGAAATCTTCTGCCGAATCTATCATTGCTCAAGCATTATGAGCAATTCAATCGAGGCATGATTGATTCATTTAGTGTTATTTTCTTTATGCTATTCATTATTAGTTTCTTGGTACTGACTATCCGTCGCTTGGATGGGAGTCGACTGCATGGATAATCAACAGTTATAACCAAAGAATGACAACGATTACCCAGAAACTACGCTTTAATCTGCTCGTGCAGAATGGGCTATTTGTCCTATTGCTTTTGATAATAATAGCGCTAGCTGGATATGCAGCAATGCAATTTCGCTATCAATGGGATGTTAGTCAAAACAATCGAAATAGTCTTAGTCAAGCGAGTCTTGATGTCATAAATAAAATGAATGGTCCTATTGGGATCACGGTGTATGCAACGCCTCAAGATGTGCAATTGGGTGATATTAGAAAAATCATTAGCAATTTTTTAATGATTTATCAGCGAGTAAAGCCGGATCTGGTGTTTGAATTTATCGATCCCATTGAACAGCCTGATCTAGCTCAAGAAGCAGGAATCAGGATGAATGGTGAGATTATCATTACATTCGATCATCGCAGTGAACATTTAACCGCTATCAATGAGCAGGCTTTTACAAATGCCTTAATGCGTTTGGTGCGCTCAGAGGAAAAGCGGGTCATGGTTCTATCAGGACATGGCGAACGTAAACTAGACGGTATCGCTAATCGCGATATGGGCGATTTCGGAAAAAAATTAATAGAAACGGGATTCAAAGGAGAATCACTCAATCTGGCGAGTTCAGATATTCCGCTTGAGACTAATTTATTAGTGATTGCATCACCTCAGACTGATTTGCTGGAAGGAGAGGTAGAAAAAATTATCACTTACCTGGATCAGGGGGGAAGTTTATTGTGGTTAGTCGATCAAGAATCATTATTTGGTTTACAACCCCTTGCTGAAAAATTGGGGATTACTTTTACGCCAGGCATCGTAGTTGATCCGCAAGCAAAGCGATTAAAAGCGCCTGTTACATTTGCATTGGGAACGATTTATGGACAGCATGCGATTACGGAGAATTTTGATTACATCACAGTATTTCCTTTTGCGAGACAGATTATTCTAAATGAAAACGAGGAGTGGTATGGTGTTTCATTAGTTGAAGTTGCCCCGCAAGGCTGGGTTGAGACAGAAGCATTAGGAGACGAAGTCAGCTACGATGAAACACATGATGTGCCTGGTCCTGTTAGCGTTGCAGTGGCGCTTGATCGCACGCTGGATGATCGGGAACAACGAGTTGTAGTAATTGGGAGTAGCCATTTTCTTGCAAATACTTATCTAGGAAATGGGGGCAATATTGATTTTGGCGTTAATATCATCAACTGGTTGGCTGGAGATGATGATTTGATTCTGATTCAACCGCGCGCCACGATTGATAGTCAACTGGTTTTGAGTGAGGCGAGCTTGACATTGATCGCAGTCGGATTTCTGATTGTGCTTCCTTTATTTTTGCTCGTTACTGGTTTTGTGATTTGGTGGCAGCGGAGAGCTAGTTAGTATTTGCCATGGCATCACGTGTTTGGCTTAATTTGATTATGTTTGCAACTGCTGTAGGACTTGCAGTTTTTCTCTATATTAAGCCATCGTTCCAACCGCAAACAACTTACCCAATTTCGTCGCTATCGAAAGAAGCTGTTCAGCTTATTCAAATAAGTTCACAACATGGAACCATCGAACTAAAGCGGTCAAATGGTGATTGGCTCATGACTGAGCCCCTTCAAGCTAGGGCTGATAAAACAAAAGTGGAGCGTATCTTAGATTTGTTAACAACTACAAGTGATTATCGACTACCACCGGAAAATTTGAGTCGCTATGGTTTGGCGGCACCTATCGCTCAATTACAAGTAAATCACGAATTATTTGCTTTTGGTCAAATAGCGCCAGTGTCTAATCATCAATATGTGATGACGCAGTCGGGTATTTTTTTGATTTCGCCACGCCACGCAATGTTACTAACGGTAGCACCAACAGAGCTAATTGATCGTCAGTTATTAGGTGAAGCGGAAATTCCACAACAATTTATTTTTAAAGCAATGCATTTGCAGCAAACGGAAAAATGGCTCCTATCTTCTGAGGCAAGTGATGTCCATCTGAGTCAGGATGAAATTAACCAGTGGGTTCATTCTTGGCAGTTGGCTCAGGCCTCTTATATAACTCAAAATGAACATGAAGTCGACGAGACTCAAGAAACGTTAACAATCGTATTGCAATCAGGGCAACCGATCCATTTTTTGATCATGCAGCGCGATCCTGAATTGGTATTGTTGCGCAAGGACCAGTTTATTAATTATCACTTCTTGGGTCACTCAGGCAACCAGCTACTATCCCCTTATTCTGGGATTAGGCATGAAGAAAGAATGGTTGAGTAATGCCTGAGTTACCAGAGGTAGAAACTACTCGACGAGGCATAACTCCAGCGCTTATCAATCAAAATATAACAAACGTAACGATAAGACATGCAAATTTACGCTGGCCTATTTCAGATAGACTTGATCAACTTTTAGTTGGACAAAGAATTGAAGCGATAACGCGTCGCGCCAAGTACCTTTTACTCAGATGTACGCGTGGATTCTTGATTATTCATCTGGGAATGTCGGGTAGCTTACGCATTTCGTTTGATTCAGCTAGTGTTGAGAAACACGATCATTTTGATCTTAAAGTGAGTAGTGGTGCTGTGTTGCGTTACCGAGATCCTCGCCGTTTTGGGGCAATCTTATGGAGCGATGCAGAGAAAATAGCGCAGCATCCACTATTAGTTAATCTTGGAGTAGAGCCGTTGAGTGATGCTTTTGATGGCAAGATACTATATGAACGTTCTCGTCATCGGAGCCTCGGTGTTAAAGTATTTCTGATGAACCATCAGATCGTGGTTGGTATTGGGAATATCTACGCAAATGAAGCATTATTTCATGCGGGGATAAATCCGACTGTTTTAGCAAAACGTATTAATCTAAAACGTTATGAGAAATTAGCAGACGCGATTAAAACGACACTCAATGCTGCTATCGAAGCCGGTGGCAGTAGCCTACGTGATTTTGTGAATAGTGAAGGGAAACCAGGTTATTTTCAGCAGCATTACTGGGTTTATGGCCGAGACAATCAACCGTGTAAGCGCTGTGGGCAATTAATTACTAAAATCAAGCAGGGACAGCGGTCTAGTTTTTACTGTCGTCATTGCCAGAGGTAAACAAATCAAATTTATAAATTGAATCGCTTATCAATCAGAGAGTTAAGTGGTTGAGCCGTGTGGGATGCTTGTGATGGGTCGTTGGTTAATTATTATCGGAGCATTATTATTTTTTCTGGGTGTGATTGTTCAATTTGCACCTTGGTTAATCAGTTGGTTTGGAAAATTGCCAGGGGATATCAGAATTGAATCCGAAAGAGGGAAGATTTTTATTCCAATTACTTCCATGTTAATTATCAGCATCATAATTACCTTGCTTATAAATTTATTCAAACGCTAGATGAATAGAGGCAATTTTCTTCTTTAATCGACTTAATCTTTGTTTAATTATGAAATAGACTACCCAGGCCATGAATAAACGATATAAACATCATAGGTGAGACATGAAAATTACCTTTATTGGCGGTGGCAATATGGCAAGTGCATTGATAGGTGGATTGCTCCAGCAAAACTTCCCAATGACACAAATCCATGTCGTCGAAATCAATGCCGAGACAGCTAACAGAATTAATCAGCAATTTGGCGTTGGTACAACAACAGACTTGATTGAAGGTATTTCAGGCAGCAATGTGATCGTATTGGCAATTAAACCACAACAGCTACATGGGGTTGCTCAGGCGCTAAAACCGTTGTTAACCAGCCAGTTGGTTATTTCGATTGCGGCAGGTGTTCGAACTCGGGACTTGTCACGATGGTTGGGCAATTATCAGTATATTGTGAGAGCCATGCCGAATACACCCGCTTTAGTAAGAGCTGGAATGACGGGTTTATATGCAATACCCAGCGTTTCAGTCGCGTTGAGGGATGATGCAACTACAATTTTGGGCGCAGTAGGCTCTGTTTTGTGGTTAGAAGAGGAAGATCAATTGGATGCAGTAACTGCAGTTTCTGGGAGTGGCCCAGCTTATCTGTTCTATTTTATGGAAGCAATGGAGCAAGCGGGCGTCGAATTAGGTTTAACGCTTGACCAAGCTCGGGAATTGACGATTCACACATTTATTGGCGCCAGCCAGCTTGCATATCAAAGTCATGAGGATGTTGCGGTGTTGCGATCACGCGTCACTTCTAAAGGAGGGACGACGGAGCAAGCATTGCTCAGTATGAGCCAAGATGATGTTAAGAATGAAATTATTCGAGCAGCGTTTGCTGCCTATAAACGCGCTCAGCAGCTCGGTGATGAACTAGGTCAGGTAGATGGTTGAAATTTTGAGTATGAACCTCTTTGGAGATTGAACAATGTCTAGTCAAATATTGATATTCCTGTTGGAGACGATACTTGGTCTTTTTTCTCTGGCGTGCTTACTAAGATTTTATTTGCAATTATTTCGAGCTCACTACGATAACCCGCTATCAAAATTTTTGATTGCTGTGACGAATTTTATCGTTCTACCTACCCGTCGGGTCATTCCAAGTTGGAAGGGATTTGATCTATCCACATTTTTTTTAGCGTGGATAGGACAGTTTCTTATCATGGTCAGTACTAGTTTTATTCAAGGCTATGAATTAGAGACGGTATCAGGCAATACGATGATAGGGTTTGGCTTGTTATCGCTGTTAGAGCTTGTTCGCCTGACACTTTACATCGTGATGGCCATGGTTATCGTGCAAGCAATTCTTTCTTGGATTAACCCTTATAGCCCAATTGCACCTTTGCTTACGAGCTTTACACGTCCAATTTTAGGTATTTTCCAACGATTTATTCCGCCGATTGCCAATGTCGACTTATCCCCACTATTTGTACTGGTGGCAGTGCAATTATTGCTAATGGTTTTGACTGGATTGCAGCAGGAAATAGCGGTCTTGTTTTAATGAATTGGTACCGCCGAGAAAATAATGGCAAACTAATTTTATCTCTTTACATCCAGCCAGGCGCAAAAAATACGCAATTTGCAGGCTTGCATGGCGATGCCCTTAAGATCAGTCTTGCAGCACCGCCTATAGAAGGTAAGGCAAATAAAGCGCTCATTAAGTTTTTAGCGAATTGTTTTCAAGTTTCTGCCAATCAAGTAAGCATAAAACGAGGAGAGCACTCTCGCTATAAACTTGTCGAAATCGAACAAGCCACGATTGATCCTGGTTTATTGCTCGAGGGAGAATCTAGCTAGTACTAACGTAATGCGGTAGTGAGAACCTGTTTTTGTTGGAAGGTCATATGAATCGTGCGACAATTTGCCACATTTCCCGGATTCATCATCTTTACTAAAATTGGTTGAACCAGGTTGGTATTCTTCTTCATTAATACAGCAAAGAGTTATGCTATGCGACTTGTCTTTAAAGACTTTTTTCGCTATTGCTCGACAATCATCATTGTTTTCAATTTGTCATGGATCATTAGCGCGTGCCAAACTTTTGATCAATCATCTCAACAGTCTCGATTCATTGAGAATCCTGCAGCAATAGGATCTCAATTCCCTTATCTTTCTTCCTTGCCGGATGGTTCAATGCTCATGAGTTGGATCGAAGGAAAAGGAAATCACCAGGTTTTAAAATTTGCTATCTATCGCCAGGATCGTTGGGTGCGTATCGGTCAAGCTGTACAAGGCTCGGGGTGGTATGTGAATTGGGCTGATTATCCCGCGGTTGTTGCAATCGATGATTCATTCTGGGTAGCTCACTGGCGCGTTAAATCTAAAACTGAGCAGATTTATGACTACGATGTGTTTTTCTCGATTTCTGTCGATGCCGGTGTAACATGGAGTGTGCCGCAGAAGCCATATCAAGATGATACGGCTGCAGCCCATGGATTTGTTTCTGTTTTTCCTGCGCTAGGTCAGGCTGGTATAGTCTGGTTGGATGGGAGAGACGTTGCAAAAAAAATCTCTGATCGCTTTTCGTTGCGCTATGCCTTAATTCATCGGAATGGGCAAATTGACTCAGATCGAGTGATTGATGACAATACGTGCACATGCTGCTGGACTGCTTCGGCAGTGACTTCGAAAGGGCCCGTTGTAGTTTGGCGAAGTCGGCGTGGCGATGAAATTCGAGATCATCATTTTGTGCAGTTGATCGATGGCATATGGTCAGATCCGCAACCCGTCAGCCAGGAGGGGTGGTCTATTGCAGGATGCCCAGTTAATGGCCCCTCTATCGCTACAAACGGAAAATACGTGGCTGCAAGTTGGTTTACCGCTGAAGGAAATCGTCCGCGTGTACGCAGTGCTTTTGCCAATGATTCCAGCTTGCAATTCAATCAAGCGTTGGATATTGATGATGAAAAACCGATCGGCAGAACACGCGTTATAGCGCTTACTGATGAGACAGCCATTGTGATTTGGATAACGGCAATGGATAAGGTAACTCGGAAGGCGAGCGTGGCAGCTCGAAGCATTGGTATGAATGGAAATATGGGACAGATCAAACGCTTAAGTGAAATCAATCCAGGTCGTGATAGCGGAGTGCCTCAAATAGTCAAGAATCGATCCTCAGTTATCATTGCATGGACTCAAACTGAGCCTCCTTCCGGGGTAAAATTACTTTTTGTTCCTTTGGAAATATTTGATTAG
>ERZ724526.411-NODE-411-length-25253-cov-7.619335_pt1 | contig 25253 bp, 21 predicted proteins | sample MGYA00376059_ERZ724526 | MGnify/ENA primary metagenome ERZ724526 (study PRJEB28724, sample SAMN07190883) | activated sludge metagenome | isolation source: activated sludge of sewage treatment plant in Hong Hong | place: Hong Kong | collected 2016-03-17 ...
TTCCTAAACAGTAGGTCGCGCGTTCGAACCGCGCCGCGGTCACCGAGGGGGATGTTCGGGGGTTTTTCGCGCCAGTGGGTGGGCGCTGCTGCTAAAATCTCCCGGCAGCTCTGCGTGGTGGGTGATGTACCTGCACGGGGGGCGCAACGGGAGAGGGTCGTCATCGTGAACATCTTGCGCTGTGAACACTGTGCCAGCACCGATCTGACGCGACTGTCTGACGGCGAGTATCGCTGCAACCACTGCAAAGCCAGCTTGCACATCACCGCGCCTGCGCCGGTGCGTCCAGCGGCAAAGCCGTCGCCTCCTTCCGCGCAGAGCACTGCCCGAACCGTTGCACTGGCGGTGCTGACGATCGGCGGTCTGGTCGCGCTGGTTACGCTGCGCGTCAAGCTGTCAGAGCAGCGTCGGCAAGCAGCTCGGTCGCGGATGATTCAGCGCAGCGTGGCGGCGAGCCTGGAGAAGCGGTTTGGAACCAGCTCGTCTTCGGGCCGGAGCGCAGGATCAGACAGCGAAGCACTGCCGAAAGCGTCGTCGCCGCAGGAGTTTGGCGGTGCCGAAGTGGAAGCGCCCAAAGTGGTCCGAGGCACCTTCGATCAGGCCACCGAGCTACCCGATCGCGTCGGCAACCTGTACATCGTCGGTCTGGTGAAGAACACCGGGGAAGCGCCGATTGATCATCCTCGGGTGGAAGCGACGCTGTGGGACGCACAGCATCACAAGCTGGCGGTGGGAATGGGCTTTACGTCCACCATGAACCTGCTGCCCGGTGAGGAGTTTCCAATCAAGCTCCTGGTGTCGCGTGCGCCGAAGTATGCGTCGGTCAGCTATCAGTTTGCGCCCAAGGCGATGACGTACGGCTCGCCGCAGCGCTTTGACCTGGCGGTCGAGTCGGCCAAGCTGGCTCCGACGTCGCTCGGTGGCTACAACCTGACCGGCAGGCTGCGCAACAAAGACAAGGCCGATGTGCAGCACGTTCGCGTCGTCGCGCTGCTGTTTGGGGCGGATCAAAAGATCGTCGGCATGCAAGACGGAATCTTGTCGCAGCAGACGCTGCCCGCCGGGGATGAGTGTCCGTTTTCGGTGAATGTGTTTTCGGTCGCGGCGACGCCCAAGACGTTCCGGGTCTACACCTCTGCGATGGCGGCTCGCTAGCCCATCGCCTGAATCAGCGCTGGCATCGTCTGTCCGCTCCCAGCATCCCAAAAGCGAAGTGGTTTCTATCGGTTGGCAAACGGTCTGTTGCAGCCCGGGCGGGACGCCTATTCTTCTAGTCGAGGGGCCCGAGCGAAGGGACGACGGGTCACGCGGGGGGATTTCGTTGCTGCATGAAGATCTGGCCGAGATTCAGTCGCTGGTGTCGGCGGCTCGATCGACGCAGGATGTCTTTCCGTCGCTTCTGCTGCGGGATCTGAGCGTCGATGAGCGGCTGCTGCTGATCGAAGAAGAGTACGTGGTGCTGGTGCGGCGGCTTCGGCCCGAGCGCTTTGGCTCAAACGTCTTGGCACAGAACAGCGCGCGGCACCTGCTGAGCAAGCTGTACGACTGGCATCAGCGCGCCGTGCGTGAGCTAGAGAGTCAGCGCGTAAGCCCGGAGCCTACCGAGTCGGAGCCGACGTCATCGCCTGCGCAGGTGGTGCGTCCGCCGCCTCGGCTGCGCAGTGTGCCGACGCCATCGCCGACTTCAGAGGTGGACTTTTCCATTACCACTCCGTCGGGGAGCTATCGGGTTCATCGCATCATGGCGCAGGGCGACGTGGCGATGCTCTATCGCGGGGTTGGGACGCAGGGACCGCACGAAGGACAGCCCGTGACGGTCAAGGTTGCGATGCAGCGCGAAGACAACGATCTGATGATGGAAGAGGCGCGGATCGTGCGCTCGCTGCAAGGCTGCGACGGTCCGCAGCGCAAGCACCTGCCGATGCTGGTTGATCAGTTCATGGCGCCGTCGGGACAAGCGGGCAGCATCTTTGCCCATCTGGACGGCTACGATCTGGACGCAGTGCGCGAGCGCTATCCGTCGGGACTGAGCGCTGAGCATGTGGCCTGGATTTTGGCGCGCGCGCTGTCGGTGCTCGGCTTTGTGCACCAGCAAGGAATCATTCACGCCAACATCGAGCCCGCGCACCTGTTGGTCCGTCCCGAAGATCACAACGTCTTTCTGATCGACTGGACCTACGCAGTGGTGGCACCGGAACAGACGGGGCAGGGCTTTCGTGCGCACAATCCCGACTTCAGTCCGCCGGAAGTGATGGCACGCAAGCCGCCGCTGCCAGCGTCGGACTTGTACTCGCTCGGCAAGACGATGGTGTATCTGCTCGGTGGGGATGTTCGGCTCGGGACGATTCCGCCGCAGGTCGATGAGCGCTTTGCTCGCTTTGTGCAGTTTTTGACGCGCGACAGTCCTCGGCAGCGTGCGCAAGATGCGTGGGAAACGGCGGCGCAGCTTCAGACGCTCCGCACCGAGGTGTTTGGTCCGTCGCGCTTTCTGCCGCTGGAGATGGATGAACCGACTGGGCCGTGACGACGGCTTGGCGAGACGCTCGCACAGGGAGGACTTCGATGGGTGGTGGTTTTTACGATGAAGACGTTGCGCTCGATGCCAGAGCCAATCAGCGAGATGTGTTTACCTATCGTGGCTATGGCTCGGCTGCGGAAGCGTCGGCCCGTCGCGGAGTGCATCCCGAGCTCAATCCGCACGGCAAGATCCGTGAGTGCAAAAACGATACGCCCATCGTGGTGGCGATGGATGTGACCCGCTCTCGTGGCAACGACACCCGCATCATGTATGACAAGCTGCCGAGGATGCGGAAATCCGCTGGATGTTTGCACGGTTGCGCAAGACGCGGCGTTGGCGAAAGGGACCACGCGGTGTCGCGCGGCGTCGCGTCTGCTTCGCTGGGTGCCTGGACCCCCAAAGGACCACGAGACCTGATCCAGCGCGAGCGAGCGTGGCGGACTGCGACCTGTTGAGCCAAGCGACCGCAGGGTTCTTTTTTATCTACACCCATACGTTTCTGTAGAACCGCAACCTTGTCTGCATCTGTGTCTTTTTCATATCCATGGGATGAAATTGCAATGAAGCGTGTCAGGGTGCTCCGCTCGCTGTTCGACTGGTTTTGTGTGCAACAGTCACCCTGCGAATCGCAGCCAGCTTCCGTCCTATCCTTCGCGTGTAGGTTGGTTGCAAGGAACGTGCTCAGATCCGCTGAAGCGCATCCTGTTCTGCATCGAAGCTCACGATCGTCTGGTCATCGTGATCTACGCAATGTCTGTTCTTATGCTTGAACGGATTTGCGGAAAAGATGAAGGCTGTATGCGACTTCTCTTGAGTCATGGCGTGACTTGGGCTGTCGTACCTGTCAATACCTGATCTAATGTTCGCTGGATTGAAACGTGGTAGAGATGAAATCGCTCGTTCTCGATTAAGAACAAATGTCTTGATGTGCGAGGAGAAGTCCATTGATGGAAAATGTGTTTGATTCAGGTACGTAAAAAATTTTCATTTGGTATTTCCCAAATATCGCTCCTGCGAGTCTAGGGATCCAGGCGCGAGCGGTATTTGCGTAAGATAGAAAACGCAGAAACAGACCCGGACACCCGCAGCATCCTCGCGCTTTGGGGCAGAGCGACAAGGGGGAATCATGTTTGCGAATGGGAATGGCTGGCTGAACTATCATCACCTCTACTATTTTTGGCGCGTTGCGCATGAGGGCAGTCTGTCTCGAGCCGCTGCGCAGCTTCGGCTCTCGCACTCGACGCTTAGCACCCAGATTCGGGCGCTGGAAGAACACCTGCACGGCGAGCTGTTCGTGCGCAGTGGGCGGTCGCTGGTTCTGACGGCGCTCGGCAATGACATCCTGCACTACGCAAACGAGATCTTTCGCCTGGGCATGGAGCTGTCCGAGTCGGTCGATGGCAAGACCGAGATGGCCAAGACGCCGCTGCACGTTGGCGTCGTCAGCACGATTCCCAAGAGCCTGCTGTATCGACTGCTTGCTCCCGCGCTGCCGCGTACGGAACAGGGGCCGCTGCGACTGCATCAAGGGAGCCTGGAACAGCTCCTGTCGCTGATGTCTGCGGGCGGTCTGCACCTGATCTTGACCGAGGAAAAGCCACCGCAAGGACTGTCGCAGCACATCTACTGTCGTCCGCTGATGGACACGCCCATTGCGCTGTATGGAACGGCGTCACTGGTCGATTCCTATCGCGCGCAGTTTCCGTTTTCGCTGTCGGGTGCGCCGATGCTGCTTCCCAGTCGCAGCTCGGGACTACGGACGCTGCTGGAAGACTGGCTGAGCGCGCACAAGATTCGCGTTCGCGTGCTGGGTGAGTTCGATGACATGGAGACGCTGCGCGAGTTTGGAAGCCAAGGACACGCGCTGTTTCCACTGCCCTCGATCTGTGCCGCAGAGTCTTCGCTGGGCTTAGGAATTGAGTCCTTGGGCGTCCTTCCCAACCTGAAGGAATCGATCTATGCGCTGTCTCCTGAGCGGCGCTCGCATCGAGTGGATGTCCGACGGATTTTGGACCACGCACCCGCCAAAGCGAGCGAGCTATCGCCACGTCTGGAAGTGCTAGAGCCAACGTAAGCCACGGGCAGCGCGCACGCTCATTGTTTTGTCGGAAGATAGCGAAAGATGGAACCCATCTGTCCGGCCACAACGACGGTTCCTGCTGCGTCGATCCACAGTGCTGACAAGCTGCGATCCGTTCCGGTGTCTAGCGCAGACCAGCTTGTGCCATCAAAGCGGAGCATGACACCACCGTCGCCCACCGCGTAAATCTGCGTGTCACTGCTTCCTGCGATCGCGCGCAGCGCTGTGGTGGACAGCGCGCTGGCTTGTGCATCGATCGACCATGCACTGCCATCGAAGTGAAGGACGCGTCCGCGGTCAGCCACTGCCCACAGGTTGTTTGCGGCAGATCCCCAGATGCCGTAGATCGTGTCGCTGATCGGACTCGGGGCCGCGCTGGCGCTGGTTCCGTTCCAATACAGCAGCATGCCACCATCGCCTCCCATCCATGCGCCAAGGGGCGTGACGCCGAACACCGCGCGCAGCGTCCTTCCCATCGCAGCGGGCAGCGCCGCACTGACAACGCTTGTGCCATTCCAGCGCGCCAGCACACCGCCGCTACCGACGATGAGCGCCGCGCTCGGACGCGCCCAGATCGCTTGCAGATCGGCACTGGTTCCGGTGATCGGAAGCTGAAGCTGACTGCCATCCCAGCGGGCCGCAAGACCGCCATCGCCAATCAACCAGATCTCGCTGCTGCTGACGGCAGACACCGCGTGGAGCGTGCGATTGAAGACACCGCTGAGCACTTTGTCGGGGCCCCAGTCTGTTCCTGTGTTGCGGAGCACTGCGCCGCTGTCTCCCACCGCGAACAGGCTGCTTGCGAGGGACGGACTGGACGCGCTGATTCCCGATAGACCATGTAGGAACTGACTGCTGCGCGCGACGCTGGACAGGGCCCAGAACACCCCGTTATAGCGAAGCTGGGTTCCGTTTGCGCCCACGGCCCAGATGTCGGTGCTGCGCTGCCCAAACAGCGCGGTCAGATCTTCGCGTGTTCCACTTTCGGCTTGGCTCCATGCGCTGCCGTCAAAGCGCAGCATGAGTCCACCGTCTCCGACAGCCCAGCGCGTTGGCTCTTCGTTTGCGTAGACGGCGCGCAGTCGGCCCGTGGTGCCGGTCGGAATCAGCGTCACCTGCTCGTTTACGATCTTGGCGCTGATCCCGTGATCGCCCACCACCCAGACTTCCTGTTTTTCGTTTTCCCACAGTCCGTACAGCGTCTCTGTGCTGGGAAACGGAACCTTGTTCCAGGTGCTTCCATTATAGTGCAGCACGGTGCCTTGCTCACCGACGGCCCAGATCTCACGCTCGCTTTGGCCGTAGATGCGCCATAGCTCGACGGCACCAATCGCAGGAATCGCCGCTGTCTGCCAGGCTCCGTCTGCGTAGTGAACCAGCGAGCCTTGGCTGCCCACGGCCCAGAAGTCACTCGGCATCACACCCCACGCATCGTTGAGGTTCATCGCGCCGATGGTCTCGGGACAGCTCCAGACATTGTTGATGAGCCGCAGGACCGTTCCCGCTTCTCCCACCGCGACCATGGTGTTGCTGGGTCCTGTCACCAGTCCGCGTAGACGCTGGCCGAGATGCGGGTGTCGTGGCGACGACCAGTACGTGCCTTCCCAGTGCAGCAGCATGGCATCCCCGACCGCCCAGATGTCGCTTGCTGACTGTCCCTGAATGCGCTGTAGCGTCGATCCTTGCGGCAGTGGATGCTTCCAGCAAAGCTGCGCGGGACTACAGACCTCGTTGCGATCGATCTGTAGCTCGACGATGGTGGTGTCTGGACCGATGCGAATCTCACAGCCTCGTTGACCTTCGCTACAGCCGCGCATCGTGCTCAGATACGAACCAGGCGTTGCGTCTTGCGGAATCACCGCGCGAACTTCCAGCGTGGTGTCGACCGGATAGACCTTCTGCTGCGTTGTTGATACCAGCGACTCCATCGGACACTGCTCTTGCGAAGGTCCTGGCGCGGCAAAGCGAAACACGGTGCCATCGGACAGCTCGGCATTGCCACTGCCATCACCCACCTTGCGAACGATCAGCAGACAGCCTTGGGTGTCTGTCAGCGTGACCTCTGCTTGATAGCTGCCGGGCCCCGTGACTTCTACGTCCACGGTCCCAGATTGAAACGTGCAGCCGTCTGCTCCTTGGGTGCCAGCGCGGATTCCTATCGTTCCTATGGTGTCTGCTGCAAGCTGGATCGTGAAGTGATCGAGACCTTGATCCAGCGTCGGAAGATCGTTGGCTGACGCGCGTCCATTGAGCGTGGTCGCAACGCCCATGGTTCGTGCGTCGCCAGAGACGCCAAGTACGGTCACTTCGATCTTGGCATGATCGCTGGGACTACAGCTCTGCCCCGTGAGGAACACAAGAAGGAGCAGCAGAACCAGCCGTGCGTTGGACATGCGCATTACAGACGCTCCATCGTGTCACCGTCAAGGTTCCTGGGTCAGCAGCAGTCGCAGCGATGCCACCGCGCCGGTTCCTGTTCCCGGTACGGCGGTGGCTACTTTCAGTGCCGAAAACAGCGCCCGCGCTTGCTCTTGCGGACACTGCGGCACCGGCTCTGGCTTCATCTTTTCGCACGGCAAGCGAAGCTGCTCACACAAGCGCGGATCACTTTGCGCAAGCGGCTCTGTCGATGCCACCACCCGCAGATCTTGCAGACCCGCCGGATGTTGCAGATAGAACGAACCTTGGGAAGGAACCCGAATCGGACAGCGCGCAGCGACGCGAGTTCCTGAGACCACATCGCGCGGAAACAGCACGCTCGCTTCCCCGTCTGGACCAAACAGCACCACATACAGATACGCTGGCTGACTGGTGCGCAGCAGGAAGTACAGGTGATCTCCCGCGTGCAGTGTTTCTTGTTCCACGATCGGTCGCTCGCTCTTGGCGGTCACAAGCAGCGCCCGCAGAGACACCGTCAAGCTGCCATCCTGCGGCAGATCGTCGCTCCACCCACTGCTCATCGCACGGGTCTGTTCCGCTGCCTGATCCGTCGTCAAGTGACGGGGACAGCCCATCAGCTGACTCGCAAGGATCAGCGCACAGAACATCGGAACGCTTCGCTGCTTGCTGCGTGAATGGATCGCTTTCACGACGTGCTTCCTCTTTTGCCAGATGGCAGACCGCGCGCCTAGAACTTGGGCTCTAGGACGTTTTGGCTGTTCTTGTAATCCAGTGCAACACCGACGGCGACACCGATTCCTATCGACAACCCCAGCACGATTCCTCCGGCTCCCCACAGCATCCTTCGTCGTCCTTGTCGCTTGGGATTGGGAAGGATTCCTTCGGCAGGAAGTGCGGCAATCACATAATCTGGGGCTGCGTTTGGCTTCGCCAGCGTCGGAGTCTGCATTCCTTGTGTCAGCTGTCCGACTCGTACGCTCGTCCAGGTCTCTAGCTCGCTGACGCTGAGCTGGTTGTCTTCTGCATAGTCTGCAACCCCGCGCAGACCTTCCACCAGCGCTTTGGTAAACGCTCCATTTTTCCACGCTGGAGACTCCCTTGCGACTTGATCTCCCGTCGATGCTGCAAAGACCACGATTCGATGTTCGCTGGTCAGCTCATTGATCAAGCGGTTCATGCTGCGTCGTCCCAGCACATTCCCTGAGTGACACGTATCAAGCAGTAGTACGACGCGACCGCGAATCATGCGCAGCGCTTCTTGCAGCTCGAAAGAAGAGATCATGGTGGCGCGATCCGCATCCGAGTCCGCTGGCAAAAAGTAATACATTCCATCGGGATCATTGGTTCCGTGTCCGGCCAGAAACAGGATCGCGGTGTCGTCGCTGGATACGCTCTGTGCAAGCCACTGAAAGCCGGACAGAACCTGCGCTTTGGTTGCTTGGGAATCAGACAGCACGCGGTGGTTGATCTCGCGATACAGCAGATCCCGTTGTCGCTGGAGCGTGACCGCTAGATCGGTGGCATCTTTGGCCGCAAAGCGCAGCGAAGGAATGTCTGCAGATCGATAGCGACTGACTCCAATCGCCAGCACATGCAGCGCAGGACGCTGCTCAGGAGCGCCATTTTTCAGACGAAGATCTGCTTTGGCAACACCCTGTCCGCTGCTGCGCGCTTCAATCGACAGCAGACCCTCTTTGCTCGGCGGCATCACCGTGATGGTGTAGTGCGCAGCCCGCGCCAGCGCGCGACTCTGCGTGATCGACAGCGTAGGAATCGGCTTGCCATTGTGAGTCACCACAAGCTCGATCACGCCTCCTTGTGGGGATTCCACCTGCGCTTCCACCCAGATCGATCCGTCTTTGCGCAGCGTCGAAGATGTCACGGTCACGGTCGCACTCGGAGCGGATCGTGTCAGCGCTTCAGACCGCGCACCCTCTGTGGTCTGCGCGCTTGCTACGGCGGACGCACCGAGTCCCCAGATTGCGATCAGCACGCACAGCTTGCGCAGCTTGATCCAAGGAAGCGAGGCGCGGCGATGGATGTTCTGCTGCATCTTTTCTGACCGTAGCGGAATGTGCAGCGACAGGTTGTGGATGATTTGTCGATTCTGCTTTCGCTTTTATCGACTAGACCGATCCGCCGCTCGGATTCCATCCTGTGAAGCGGAAGAAAGCTTGCTCAAAGGACACGCTGTCCGGGCTAGCAGTGAACCATCCTCCCGGTGAGGGGCCGGTGAGGGAACCGATTGCGCCGCAGAGGACACTCTTTCGCCGCGCAGCAAAAGGAGTACGTATCGATGCCCAGCTCGCTCACTTACCCAGGCGTATACATAGAAGAGATTCCCAGCGGCATTCGCACGGTGACAGGGGTTTCTACCTCTGTCACAGCGTTTGTGGGACGAACACAGCGCGGACCCGTCAATCAGCCGGTCGTCATCACGAGCTTTCGGGACTACGAGCGAGTCTTTGGCGGACTGTGGCTCGACAGCACGGTCAGCTTTGCGGTCTATGACTTCTTTCAGAACGGTGGCAGCCAAGCCATCGTGGTGCGGCTGTTTCACAAGCCTTCGAAGACGGCCACGGATGGATCGGTCACAGCGCTGAGTGGCGTTGCGGAGTTTACGCTCGATACGCTGTCCTTGCGTGCGCGCAGTCCCGGTGTCTGGGCGCAGAACCTGCTTGTGTCGGTGGACTACACCGATCGCACCAGCGACGTCGCAAGTGACGTGGCCAAGGGAATCGGCGTCACCACCAGCGATCTGTTCAACCTAAGCATCACCTACTTTTCTCGATCGGGAACGGTCACAGAGCGCTTTGTCAACCTGACGATCAAAGACAACAACCGACGTGTCGATCGCGTGCTTGCGCAGGGATCAAAGTTTGTGCAAGTCACCGAAGCCAGTGACGGAAGTGTCATGATTCCTACGGCGGTTCCTACCGCCAGTACGGTCAGCGCAACAACGGGCGAGCTGGGTGTTCGTGCGGCTGCGGGCACTGCGCTAGACAGCGATGCGCTCACCGCGTCCGACTATGACTTTGCGGCGCTCGATAAGGCCGACTCACTCAACCTGCTGTGTATTCCGCCCGATACGCGCAGCGGTGATACCGCAAGTGCGGTCTACAGCAGCGCGCTGGCTTACTGCGTGAAGCGACGTGCGGTCCTGATTGTCGATCCGCCCAGCGCATGGTCTGGCAAGAGCGCGTCTGACATCAAGACGGCGGATCTGGGACTGTCGGGAACTGCCGCGCGCAATGCGGTTGTCTACTATCCGCGCGTTCGCAAGCCCAATCCTCTGCGTGGGGATCTGATCGAAGAGTTTGTGCCGTGTGGAATCGTTGCTGGCGTCATTGCACGGACCGATTCCCAGCGCGGAGTCTGGAAGTCTCCTGCGGGGATTGATGCGGCGCTCTACGGCATTGACAGCCTGGTTCCCAAGCTCACGGACAGCGACAGCGGAACGCTCAATCCGATCGGCGTAAACTGTCTGCGCAGCTTTCCCGCCAGCGGTCCGGTGGTCTGGGGCGCACGCACGCTGCGCGGTGCAGATGCACTGGGGGATGAGTACAAGTATCTATCGGTGCGGCGGCTTGCGCTGTTTCTGGAAGAGAGTGTCTATCGCGGCACGCAGTGGGCGGTGTTTGAGCCCAACGATGAGCCGCTGTGGGCGCAGATTCGATTGAACCTGGGCACCTTCATGCAGACGCTGTTTCGCCAAGGCGCGTTCCAAGGTAGCTCTCCGCGCGAAGCGTACTTCGTCAAGTGTGACAAGGAAACCACGACGGCGGCAGACATCGCAGCAGGTACCGTCAACATCGTCATTGGGTTTGCTCCGCTGCGTCCTGCGGAGTTCGTGGTGATCAAGTTCCAGCAGCTTGCGGGTCAGAGCTCGTAGCCATCACAGGAGTGACTTCCCATGCCTCAGTTTACCGTCAACACACATCGCTTTGATCCGTATCAAAACTATCGCTTCCGCGTGAAGTGGGATGGCCGCTATGTGGCCGGAATCACCAAGGTGTCCTCGCTGCGTCGCAGCACCGAAGTGGTCAAGCACCGCGAAGGCGGCGACCCCTCTTCCAGTCGCAAGCTGCCCGGTCGTACCGAGTACGAAGCGATTACGTTAGAGCGCGGCGTCACCCACGATGTCGAGTTTGAGCGCTGGGCCAACAAGGTCTCGACCTATGGCGCAGGACTTGGGAGTGAGACCTCGCTCAAGGACTTTCGCAAAGATCTCATCATCGAGCTGCTCAACGAAGCGGGACAGGTTGCGATGGCCTACAAAGTCTATCGCTGCTGGGTGTCGGAATATCAGGCACTGCCTGACCTTGATGCAGGCGGAAACGCGGTCGCGGTGTCGCACATCAAGCTGGAACACGAAGGCTGGGAGCGTGACACCTCGTACACCGAGCCGACGGAGCCGAGCTTTGTGAATCCGCCTTCCTAAGCCAAGCCGAGCGATTCCATACAGGAGCCAGACAGGATGCTGCGCGAGTCACTGCTACTGCACGCTTGGGAGTCCGGACAGGGACAGTCGCCCGCCGAGCAGGCGCTCTGTCTGCTGCAGTACGGATACCCAGAGAGGCCGCTTGCGCAGCTCCTGTCGCTGTCGGTGGGAGAGCGAGACGCGCTGCTGTTTGCGCTGCGGGAGCAGTCGTTTGGACCGAACCTGCAAGGCGCAGCGCGCTGTCCGCAGTGTCGGCAGCAGAGCCAGTTTTCTGTGCCGCTGGCCGCGCTGCGGGTGCCGATGCCAGTGGCGGCAGCACAGACCTTTGTGCTTCACCATGAAGCGCTTCGGATCGCGTATCGGCTGCCCAGGGTCGCGGATCTACGGCAAGCGGCCCGGTTGGCGGATGTCGATGCGGTGCGTGCCTTTCTGATTCGCTCGTGCATTGTGTCTGTGTCTCGGGATGGGGATGAAGCGCCTCTGTCGGTGCAGGATGTGCTGTCGGAATCGCTCGAGCAGGCGCTGGCCACAGCCATGACCGCCCACGATCCACAGAGTGAGGTGCTGTTATCGCTCTGCTGTGCGCACTGCGGACAGGCCTGGTCAGCGCTGCTCGACATCGTGCGCTTTGTCTGGACTGAGCTGTCCGCACAGGCCGAGCGGCTGATGTCCCAAGTGGATGTCTTGGCGCGTGCGTACGGCTGGACAGAGTCCGAGATCCTACAGCTTGGGCCCGCTCGTCGTCGTCGCTACTTGGAGCTGCTGAGCCATGACTGACTACTTCACCCACTTGGCGCGGCGTACGCTGGGCGTGACGACTGCATCGGATCCAAGGCCGGTGCGGATGCCAAGCGCTGCGGTGGACTGGACTCGTCCGGTGCAGCTGCCTGAGGGGAGCCTTGCGCAGGAGACGGAGGCCAGCCGAGCGCAGCTTGTGGACTCGCTGGAGCGGCCTGTACGGGCTACAGCCGGGGCTGTCCGAAGGGATGGGTCTGGGCTTGGGGACGCTGTCCCTGCGCAGGATGTGGCGAGACTGCGGCAGTCTGCGCAGGAAGAACCGTCGTTCGCTGCGCAGCCGATGAATCCGCCAGCGGACCAAAGCAAGCCCGCTCCGCTGGATCGTCAGCATCTTGCGCAGCGCAATCAGCCCATTGCGGAGCTGCGTCAGCAGCACGCAGAGTCGAGTCACCAGCGCTCGGAGCTGAGTTACCAGCACCCGGAGCTGAGTTACCAGCACGCAGAGTTGAGACAGCAGCACGCAGAGTCGAATCACCAGCGCCCGGAGTTGAGCTACCAGCGCCCAGAGTCGAATCACCAGCGCCCGGAGTCGAGTCAGCAGCACGCAGAGTCGGGTCAGCCGCGCCCGGAGCTGAGTGACCAGCACGCAGAGTCGGGTCAGCCGCGCCTGGAGTTGAGTGACCAGCACGCAGAGTTGAGTCAGCAGCACGCAGAGTCGAGTCAGCAGTTTGTTTCACGAGATCAGCAACGTGCTTCATCAAGTCAGCAGTTTGTTTCACGAGATCAGCAGTTTGTTTCACGAGATCAGCAGTTTGTTTCAGACGATCAGCAATCGGAGGTACGGGGTCCATCGGCTGTGGGGGGCGATGAGCGGTTGGCTTCACAGCCTGACCGTCGTACGGATGCGCGCATAGCCTCCGCTGTACGGGAACCCACAGCGGCTCTCGGGGAGCGTACGGAGGCTGCGCGGCGCCATGCGGCTGCGCTGGACCCATCTGCTGCGGGCGCTTGGCTACAGCCTGCGAGCGGCGGGGTCAGTGGACAGAAGGCCGCGCCGCCCGAGGTTCACATTCGCATTGGTCGGATCGAGGTGCGCAGTCCGCAGGTGGTACAGGCTGCACGCAGCGCTCCGGCAGAGCTTCGTCCGACGCTGTCGCTCGCTGGCGTTCTTGCTGGGGCGAAAGGGAAGTAGGTAGACGATGAGCAACTCTTTGTCGATCACGGCTGTTACCGCTGCACTGCGCAGTCGCTTGGGGGCTGTCACCGCCGCGCTGCCCGGAGAGACGACCAGCGAGCTATCGGATACCTTGGTCACAACGCTGCCACCGGACAAGGCGGGTCTGGCCGAAGATCACAGCCAGGTCAACCTGTTTCTGTACCAAGTGCAGCCGAGCGCTCCGGGACGCAACCTGGACGGACGGGGCCAAGCGGGACGCAAGCCGGCGCTGGCGCTCGATCTGTTCTATCTGGTGACGTTCTATGGACGAAACACAAGTGAGCTGCTGAGCCAGCGGCTGCTCGGTCGGGTGATGAGCCTGCTGCACTCAAACCCCACGCTGGATGCGCAGGAAGTTGAAGAGGCGATGCGCGGCACCGTGAGTGATCTGCACCAGTCCGGCGATCGCGTCCGCATCGTTCCGCATGTGATGAGCAGCGAAGAGATGGTCCGCCTGTGGGGCACCTTTCAAGTGAAGTACCGGCTGTCGGTGGTCTATCGGGTGGGAATCGTCCTGATTGATCACGAGCATCCGGGGTCCGAAATGGCAGCGCCTGCGCAGGTGAAGCTGTCGCTGGGAACCTTGGCAGGGGACGGCGAGCGATGAACGACTGGGCTCATCATGATCCCGCGCAGCAGCAGGCAGCCTGGCCTGCCGTCTGTCAGCGCATTTTGCAAGCCGCTCTGCTGCGCGTCAAGAAGACGCTGTACGACGCGGCGCTTGCACGGGGACGTTCGGCAGACAGTACGCCGCTGCTCGCGGATGTCGCGCGGCAGCTCGCACAGGAGCAGGCCCAGCTTGGCGCGCCGGACCAGACGTTTCACGCTGCGCTTTCGCACCTGTGTGCGGCGTTTGCGCTGTCCTCCTTTGAGCGTGATGTGATCCTGCTGTGCGTCGGCGTCGAGCTAGACCCAGCGTTTCGGAGCCTGTGTCTGCTTCTGTCTGGCAGCTCGATTCCGTCCTTTTCGCTGGCGCTGTCGGTGCTGCCCGAGCCCCAGCTAACGGCGCTGCTTCCCGAGTCGCCGCTGCGTCAGGCCCGTCTACTGGAAGTGGGGGGTGGGGATACGCTGACGCTGAGCACGCTGCGGCTCGATGAGCGCATCTTGCACTTTCTCATCGGCGTGGAGCGCGTGGATCATCGCTTGTCACAGCTTGGGGAGCTGCGGACCCATCGTGAGCCAGCAGACGATACGCAGGCCGGGCTTGCGCCTTCGCTGCGTCAGCTCGTCGAGCAGCTGGGACTCCTGTTGCAAAAGGAAGTGAGTGCCGAGCTTCCAGTGCTGTCTCTGTTTGGCGGGGACGTCGGTGATCGTGACGCGGTGGCACAAGCGGTCTGTCAGGATCTGGGTCTGTGGCTGTATCGGCTGCGGGCTGTGGACCTTCACGAGGCAGCCAGCGCGCACGGTGAGCGCGAGAAGCTGACGGCGCTGTGTGTGCGGGAACAGCACCTGCTTCCGCTGGCGGTCTATGTCTGCATAGAAGACGGGGACTCGCTGGAGTGCGTGCGCGGTGCGCTGCGCTTTGCGGATGCGCTGCCAGGTCTTGTCCTGCTGAGCAGTCCGGCCCCGCTGCGGATGGGCGTGCGGCGCAGGGTGAGCTTGGAAGTTCCCAAGCTGTCCACAGCGGAGCGGGCGCAGCAGCTACGGCTTCTGCTGGCCAAGCAGTCCGCGCAGCTCGATGCAGCGCTCGGTCCGGGGGGCTCCTCTTTGCTGTTGGAGCTGGCGCAGCACTTTCGCCTGGGACGGACCGCGATGACGTCGGCCTGTCTGTGGGCGCAAGGCAGCACCGAGCCGCTGTCGCAGTCGCTGTGGCATGCGTGTCGGCAGCAGGCTCGGCCTCACCTGGATGATCTGGCGCGCCGGGTGATTCCGCGTGTGACGTGGGACGACTTGGTCTTGCCGCCTGCGCAGCTGGCGATGCTCAAGCAACTGGTGGCGCATCAGCGACACCAAGCGACGGTGTATCTCGACTGGGGCATGGCGACCGCTTCGCAGCGAGGGCTCGGTGTGACGGCGCTGCTGGTCGGGCAGAGCGGCACTGGCAAGACCCTGGCTGCCGAGGCGATTGCGCACGAGCTACAGCTTGACCTCTATCACATCGACTTGTCGCAGCTGGTCAGCAAGTACATCGGCGAGACGGAAAAGAACCTGCGCAGGGTCTTTGATGCAGCGGAAGAGGGCGGCGCGGTCCTTCTGTTTGACGAAGCGGACGCACTGTTTGGCAAGCGCAGCGAAGTCAAAGACAGCCACGACCGCTATGCCAACATGGAAGTGAGCTATCTGCTCCAGCGGATGGAGTCCTATCAAGGGATCTCGCTGCTCACCAGCAACCTGCGCTCGGCGCTCGACAGTGCGTTTCTGCGCAGGCTCCGCTTCATTGTGCCGTTTCCGTTTCCCGATGCCCCGCAGCGGGCTGTGCTGTGGCGACGCGCGTTTCCCTCTTCGGTGCCAACCGAGGGACTGTCGTTTGACAAGCTGTCGCGGCTCAGCGTGACGGGCGGACAGATTCGCAACATCGCGCTGTGTGCAGCGTTCTTGGCGGTGTCTGCGCAGCGTCCGGTCACGATGCAGGACATCTTGCAGGCGGCGCGCAGCGAGTATGAAAAGAGCGAGCGACCGCTCAGCGAGTCAGAGACGCGAGGCTGGGTATGACGACGCGCATTGTCCTTTCGATTGATGAAGTGTGGATGGACGGAGTCACACCCGCTGCGGACTTGTCGGAGCAGCTGACCCAGGCGCTTCACGCGCTGCTGCTGCGTCCAGAGGTGCTGTCTACGCTGCAAGCGCTGCCGGATGTCGAGGTCGAGCGCATCGACGCTGGCAAGCTGACAAGTGGCGTCAGTGTGGGAAGCCGCTCCGCGCGCTCTGCACAGCTGGGAAGTGAGCTGGCTGCCGCCGTGATGCGCAGCGTGATGGGGGCGCACAAGGAGCGACAGAGCGCGGTCATACAGCCTTCTCCATCGTCTTTTTCGTCGGGTTTCGGATCGAAGGAGCAACCATGAGTGCGTCCTCTTGGCTTTCTTCCGCAGCGGCTGATGTTGCAAACGGAATCTCGAACCTGCCTCCGCTACGCAAAGGGGCACTGATTCATGGTCCGATGCTGATTCCGTTTCAGTACAACCCGGAGCGGCTGACTCGCACGCTCAGTGCAACCACGATGGGGCAGGGCAGCTCGGATCTGTTGCGGCTCAAAGGTCCGCCAGGTGAGACGATTCAGCTAGAGATTCTGCTTGATGCAGGTGACCAAGCAGAGCGCTCAAGTGGGCTGCGCTTGGCGAGCGGAATCTATCCTTCGCTGGCTGCGCTGGAGATGATCTTGTATCCGAGTGCTGCGCGGATGCTGGCCAATGCTGCGCTTGCGCGCTTTGGGGTGATCGAGCTGATTCCTCCGCTGCCGGTCTTGACGGTGCTGGTGTGGGGGACTCGTCGCGTGGTGCCGGTCAAGATCGAGTCGTTTACGATCACAGAAGATCAGTTCGATGGAGCCCTCAACCCGCTGCGGGCGCAGGTGAGCTTGGGACTGAAGGTGCTGACCTACGAAGACCTGGGCATGTGGTCGGTGGGTGGCATGCTGTCGATGGCAGGTCACTTGCAGCGGGAAGTCCTGGCGGTATCGGCTGCGGTGTCTGCAACCCAGAGTGCCGCTGCTTCGCTTGGGCTCAACATGGGAGTCATCGGCAAGGCGATAAAAGGAATCCTGTAAGGGAGTCCGATTCACCGTCTACTGAACCGAGCAGCAGGGTTCGCGAGGACTGTCTGCTGCCAGTCACAGCGCAGGGAGCTTGGGATGCTGGAACCAGGAAGCCGTTACGACAGCGTGGAAGTGGCACAGATGCAGCAAAACGGACAGACGATTCGCTATCTTCGGCGTCGCTTTGTGCCGCAGATCGCGACGCAGACCACGCTGACCGAGCACATCGTGACAGAGACCGATCGGCTCGATCAGATTGCAGCGCTGAGCTACGGAGATCCGCTGCAAGCGTATCGACTGCTGGATGCCAATGCCGTGCTGCATCCGCGTGAGCTACTGACCGTGCGCAGAAGGATTCGCATCGCGCTGTCGGGACTGTAGGGGTAGACGCTGGCATGTTTGCATGACGCGGGGCGAATCATCGGGGGGATGCTGTGCTTGCCAATCTGCTTGGACTGCGGCTGATACTGTGGGCGGGGCCGGTGCCGCTGCCGACCTCGCATGCGCTCCTATCGGCGATTGAACAGCTGGAAGTAGAGCGTAGCGCCGATGATACCGGCGGCTTTCAGCTGACGCTGCGTGCGGAAAAGAGTGCAGGAGGCGAGTTTGATCTGCTGCGCAATCCGCAGCTTGCGGTGGGTTCGCGGGTGGTGATTGGAGTGATGATGGGGGCGCTGCCGCAGTGGCTCTGTGATGGCGTCATCACCCATCGCGAGCTTCAGCCGAGCGCAGAGCCCGGACAGAGTCGCTTCACTGTGACCGGACGCGATGTCAGCATGCTGCTCGATCGCGCCGATGTGGTGATGAGCTATCCGGGCTGTCCCGACTCGGTGATTGCGACGATGATCCTGGCGCGCTATCTGGCGTTTGGACTGATTCCTGCGGTGTCTGTAACCCCGGATGTACCGCTGCCCACGGAGCGGATTCCGCTCCAGCGTGAGACGGACCTTCGCTGTCTGCGGAGGCTCGCACAAGACAACAACTTTGTCTTTTACGTAGAGCCAATGGGCTTTGGAAAGAACCTGGCGTACTTCGGACCGGACACGCGGCTGTCGGTACCACTTACGCCGCTGCGGGTTGATATGGGAGCGCGCAGCAATGTCACGGCGCTGTCGGTTCGTCAGGATGGCTCACAAGCAACCTGGGTGGAAGGCAGATCGTTTCCTACGGGCTCACCGCTGGCGGTGCCGGTGATGGGCGCACCGTATGTTGCGGTGCCTCCGCTGGCCGCTGTACCGACCTTTGCATCCAAGCTGCGCTTTGATCGGGATCTGTCTGCACGGAGTGTGTCGCGTGCGTTTGTGGCGGCATCGGCGATGCAAGCGCGCTCTGTTTCTTCATCCGTAGAGGCCACCGGAACGCTCGATACGGTTCGCTACGGAAGCATCCTCAAGCCGCGCTCGCTCATCGGAGTGACCGGCGCTGGCTACTCCTTTGATGGCTACTACGTTGTGTCCAAGGTCCGGCACCAGATTGGCAAGGGTGCGTATTCCCAGAGCTTCACCTTGAGCCGAGAAGGAATCGGCTCTGTAACCCCGGTGGTGATGTGATGTCAGAGAAACAGAGCTTCTTTGGAAAGCATCGCGGTCTGGTCGTAAACGTCTTGGATCCAGAGCGTCGGGGACGAATCTTGGTCCAGGTTCCTGCGGTCTACAAAGATGGGGTAAGCGGCTGGGCGGAGCCGTGTCTGCCGCTGGTGGGGGTACGCAGCGGACTGCTCGCGCTGCCACAGATTGGCGCAAGTGTCTGGGTGGAGTTTGAACAGGGAGACCCAGAGCGTCCGATCTGGTGCGGAGGATTTTGGAAAACGGGAACGGCTCCCTCTGCGATTGCACCGCTACAGACAGTCCTGCAGACCGCGAGCGGACACTCGATTGTGCTGGATGACACGCCGGGCGTAGGCGGAATCAAGCTGACGACGGTGGCCGGTGATGTGATGCAGATCTCTCCTGGCAAGGGCGCGCTGATTCAGACGCTGACCGGGGACAAGGTAGAGGTCGCTCCTTCGGGAATTACGCTGCAAAGCTCGACGGGAAATCGCCTGGTGGTGAGCCCGGTTGGGATTGAGCTTTCGACCGCACAAGGCGCGAGCATTCGCATGAATGGCTCGGTGGTGATGATCAACAACGATGGGCTGATGGTGACGTAATGCCGACTCCTGTCTTGACGACAACTGCGCAGGTGACGTGTCCGCACTCGGGTGTGGTGCTGATTGTGAGCAAGAACGGGCGCGTGACGTCGGCTGGACAGCCGCTCGCCACCGCCGGAGACCAGTACCAAGTGGTGGGCTGCAAAAATCCACCCACCGCAGGACCGATGTGCGCAGCCGTGATGTGGCCGATGCCCGCGCTGCGGGTGTGGATTGGCGGTGTTCCTGCGCTGCTGGCGACATCGCCGGGACAGTGTCTGCCAGTGCCTGTGCCGCCGATTGTGACGCCGACACCTTCTCGCGTACAGGGGACGTAACCATGGCGATTCGCTTTCCGTTTCACATGGGTAGCCGTGGCAGTACCGCCACCGCAGACAGCAGCGAAGACGCATACGTGCGGGATCTGCTGGAACAAGTGCTGCTGACGACGCCGGGAGAGCGCGTGAATCGACCGGACTTCGGCAGCGGACTGCTCGGGATGGTGTTTTCACCGGGTGGAGATGTCTTACAAGCGGCCTTGCAAGCGAGCGTGCAGGCGACGCTTCAGCGCTGGCTGGCGGATCTGGTGATGGTGCAGGCCGTGGCGGTGGAAGTCGAAGACTCGACGGTGACGATCACGGTGCAGTACGTGGTGCAGCGCACGCAGCAGCAGCAGCTTACGCGCTTTTCGACCGACCTTGCGTCGGGACAGCAGTCGAGCACTGGATCGAGTGGCTCGCTGGGAGGTCTGCAATGAGCCAGGACGAACAGAGCGGCAGCGGGCCCACGCTGGACTATCTGACGCGCGACTTTGCCAGCTTCCGACGGCTGATGCTGGATCGCTTGGCCAGCCTAAGCCCAGATGCGGCGACTGGACATCCAGCGGATCTGGGCACAACGCTGGTCGAGCTGCTGGCCAGTGCCGCCGATGAGCTGAGCCTGTATCAAGACGCGGTGGTCACAGAGTCCTATCTGTCCACGGCGCGGCTGCGAACGTCGGTGCGGCGACATGCTCGGCAGCTGGACTATGCGATGCACGATGGCTGCAACGCGCGGGTGTGGGTCAGCGTCTGTGTGACTGCGAGCGCCGACGGTGCGACCTTGCCGCGAGGCACTGTGCTTATGACGCGCATCGATGGCCAGCCTGCTGTGGTGCTTCCGCAAGAGATTCCGAGCCTGCGCAGTCGTGGTGCGCTGGTGTTTGAGACGACACACGATCTCTCGCTGCGCAGTGCGCACAACGTGCTGTCAATCGATCCGGGCTATGGCGCGCTGGCGGTGGGGGCTCAGTCGGCGGTGCTGCTGGATGCGGCGGGGACGCTGGCGCTGACCGCTGGGGATGTCCTGGTCTTTGAAGACAGTGCAGAGCCCGCAGCGACGGCAGTTGCGCTGGCTCGACGGCATCCGGTGCGCCTAACCAGCGTCGACGTGTTCCAAAACCCGAGCGGACAGCGTGTGGTGCGGATTGGCTTTGGTGCGGCGGACGCACTGCCGTTTGCACTGACTGCGGAGAGAGCACGCATCGTCGGAAACGTGGTGCTGGCGGATCACGGCTACTCGCTGCCAGACGAGGAGTCGCTTTACACCGACGGCGATCGTCGCAGACCGCAGCTTGCTGATGGACCACTGACCTGGCAGACGCTGGTGATGTCATCGGGACAGCCGGTGCTGTTTGACCCAAGTGGCGCGGCGGCGGATGCGATGAGCGCAGCGCTTGGGCCAGACACGCTGCTGCGTCCGGTGATTTCGCTGTCGGACGAAGACGGAGCGCCATGGCTGGCGCGTCGGGATCTGCTGCGCAGTGGTGCGCATGATCGTGACTTCGTGGTCGAGTCGGAAGACGACGGACGGACGTTTCTGCGCTTTGGCGACGGTGTGCAGGGTCAGCGTGCGACGGGTCGCTTGCGGGCGCGCTATCGCGTGGGCTGCGGTGTCGCTGGCAACATCGGCGCAGAGTCGCTCGGTCACATTGCCAGCGCACTTACGGGACTTGTGTCGATTCGCAATCCACTGCCTGCCGCTTTTGGCCGTGCGCCCGAGTCGATTGAGCAGGTTCGTTTGCTGGCCCCGCATCACTTTCGGACCCAAGAGCGCGCGGTCAGCAGCGATGACTACATTCGCATCGCCAAGCGCTATCCAACGGTGCGAGATGTCCTGGTCACGCGTCGCTACACCGGCAGCTTCTACACGACGGTGCTCACGGTGGTTCGGCACGGCGGGCTCGCGCTGGATCAGCGCTTTGCAGACGGACTGCTTGCGTACTTGGATCGCTTTCGCATGGCCGGGCATGTGCTGCGTATCGTCGAGCCGGTGCGGATTCCGCTCGACATTCGGCTGCTGCTTGGCGTGCAGCCGGGGCACTTTCGGTCCGACGTGCTGACGTCGCTGTATGCGGCGCTTGGCCCAGGCCGTGACGCTGCGCCGGGCTTCTTTCATCCAGACCGTCAGACGCTGGGGCAGCCGGTGTATCTGTCGCAGCTGGTTCGCGAGGCGATGCGCGTGCGCGGCGTGCAGTGGGTCGAGCCGGTTCGCTTCCGTCGCTACGGCGATCCCCAAGGGCGTGATGGCGATGTGCTGGTGATGCGTCCGTGCGAGCTGCCTTTGGTGGACAACCTCGCCACCGACAAAGCGCGCGGCACGCTGGAGCTTCTGATCGGAGGACGACCATGAGCGACGACAAGAAGCTCGCTACGCCGGACTACTCGGTCAATCGACCTGGGCAGTCGACAATCTTCTATCGCGCGACGACACACGGACAGAGCCTGCTGCGGATGAAGACGCGGCTGGCCAAGCAAGCGATTGCGAGTGGGCCGCAGAAGGGAAAGACTCCGCTTTCGGCGCTGACGTCGCTGGCGGATGGAGAGCCGGTGGTGGCGCTGCTCGACGCGTGGTCGGCGGCACTGGATGTGCTGACGTTTTATCAAGAGCGCTTTGCCCACGAAGCGTACCTACGCACCGCGACGGAGAGCCTGTCGCTGCGCTATCTATCGCAGGGTCTTGGCTATCGAGCGCAGCCCGCGCTGTCAGCGTCGACACACCTGGCTTTTGTGGTGGATGACGCAGCGAGCATGCCGACGCAGGTATCGATTCCAGCGGGCACCCAAGTGATGAGCGTTCCCGTCGGGACCAAGCTGCCGCAGATCTTTGAGACGAGCACGGATCTGACGGCGCGTGTCGACTTCAACCAGCTACTGCCACGGCTGGATCAGCCGCAGACGCTGCTGTCGAGCAGTCTGGCGAGTGCAGGCTCGGTGGTGACGACGCTACGCCTGGAGGGACAGAGCACGGGACTGCAAGTCGGATCGCTGCTGCGCTTGGGCGATAGCTCGACGCTGCAAGTGACAGCGCTGCGCCGCGATCAGAGCCTGCTGTTGACCGAGGTGACGTTTCAGGTGGTCGACGGTCCCTCGGTTCGACTGGCACCGCGTGCAAGCCTACCAAGTGGCGACCCGTCGAGCCTGCCGCGTGTGCTGAGCGAGTCGGTGGTGCGCGAGCACATCCTCGGGTGCTCGTGGGATCATCTGACCCTGTCTTCGGCGATTGCAACGCGAGGCTGGGACGCGCAACAAGTCGAGCAGATCACGGCGTCGGTGCTGGCAAACTCTTCGACGGGGAGCGTGACGGCGTATCGTCAGCAGTGTAGCTGCTTTGGCTCCGGCGCAGCCCCGTGGAGCAGCTTGCCCAAGGTGGACTCCGCGTACCTGCGTGGCACCGACTTATATGCCGACAGCAGCAGTAGCTGGGACGAGACCGCGACGAGCAGCAGCACGGTGACGCGCAACAAGCGCAGCATCTGGGAAGACTCGTGGGGGCAGCTCTACAGCGCGACGACAAGCTGCGACCTGTACTTGGACCGCAGCGCGAGTGAGCTGACGGCAGGCAGCACGATCCTGATCGCTGGCTCAGTCGGATATCGTAGCTACAGCGTTGGCAGCGTCAGCCACACCACCGTACGCGGCTACGGCACGACGGCGCGCAGCACCGGCATCAAGCTGAGCGGTTCCAGCCAAGCGCTGACCTTGGCGCAGAGCACCAAGTTCCTTGTGCGCGACAGCGTGGTTCATCTACAAAGCGAAGCGCTGGCGCTGTGTGCAGTGGTGCCTTCGACGGATGACCGTCCGGTGCGTGACTCCGTCGAGCTATCAGGGCTGTGTCTGGGTCTGCAAGTCGGACAGCCGCTGCTGGTGACGGGTGAGCATGCCGCGCAGAGCGGTGTGACGAGCAGCGAGATCGTGACCTTGGCGCAGGTGGTGCATCGTGGAGGCTATACCTCTGTGTATTTTGCCGCTCCACTCGCGTCAGAACGAACGAGGAGCAGCGTTTCGGTCTGTGCGAATGTCGCACCTGCAACCCATGGCAAAACGGTCGCCAAAGAGGTTTTAGGCAGCGGAGACGCAGGGCAGGCCAATCAGCAGTTTGCGCTCAAAGAAGGGCCGCTGACGTACCTGCCGGGTGAGACAGGGATTCGTAGCTCGCTGACGGTTCGCGTCGGTGGCGTGCTGTGGCAAGAGGTCGATTCGCTGCTGGCGCAAGACGGACGCAGTCGCTGCTACGTGCTCCATCGGTCTGGCAGTGGCCAGGTCAGCGTGATGTTTGGCGACGGAACGCACGGTGCGCGGCTGCCGAGTGGCCAAGACAACGTCGTCGCCAGCTATCGTGTCGGTAGTGGGCCAGACGGTGAGCTTGCGGCGGGGAGCCTGCAAGTGCTGCTGTCTCGACCTCTCGGGCTGCGTAGCGTCAGTCAGCCGCTGCCTTCGTCGGGGGCGGCGGCTGAGTCATCGCCCGAGGAGCTGGTGAGCGAGCTGCCTCAGTCGGTGGCGACGCTGGGGCGCGCGGTGTCGCTGCGCGATCACGAGACGATGGCCAAGAGCTATCCGGGCATTGCCAAGGCGCAAGCGACGTCGGTGCGAGCGGCGGGTGCGGTCGCGGTGCATCTGACGGTGGCGACGGATGATGGCGAGCCGCTTGAGCGCAGCTCGCCGCTGTGTGAAGGGCTGCGCAAGACGCTGCTGACGCTGGGCGACCCGACGCAGCCACTGCTGCTGGATGACTATCAGCCTCGGCTGTTTCGGTTGACGCTGCGGCTGTCGGTGGACCCTCGCTACGTGCCTGAATCGGTGTGTGCGGCGGTGAAGGCGGAGCTTGCGCAGACGTTTTCCTTTGCGGCGCGAGGCTTTGCGCAGTCGGTGCGAGCGGCAGAGGTGCTCGACGTGGTGCAGTCGGTGTCTGGTGTGCAGGGCGCGCTGTTGTTGGCACTGCACTTTCAGGATGAACCGCCGCAGCGACGACTGCTGCTACCAGCGGCCCCGGCGCGGATCGATCGCGCAGGGCGCAGCGCTGGAGCCGAGATCCTGATCCTTGTGCTGGACGACGACAGTGTGGGGGTGTTGTCATGAGCCAGGTTGCATCTGTGCGAGCGCTCTGTGAGCGACTCTATGCCCGATTGCCTGTGATTTATCGTCTGCGCGATGCGCAGCAAGGGGAGCCGCTGCGAGCGCTGCTGTCGCTGCTCGAAGAAGAGCTGTCGCTTATAGAGTCGGACATTGCCCGGCTGTATGACAACTGGTTCATCGAGACCTGCGACGAGTGGGCGGTGCCGTATCTGGGCGATGTCATCGGGGCGCGGCTGCGTCACGCAGTGAATGCGCGCGCGTTTACGGCCAACACGCTCGGGTATCGACGACGAAAAGGAACGCTGGCGACGCTGCCCGCGCTGGCCCAAGATGTCACGGGCTGGCCTGCGCACGCCGTCGAGTATCAGTCGCTGGTGGTGACGTCGCAGCACATAAATAGCCCTCGGCCTCTTGGCCTGGCGACGACCAGCTTGCACCGACTCGACGCGCTCGATCGGATTGGAACACCGTTTGAACAGACACAGCGCAGCGTCGATGTTCGCGCGCGGGGTCGCTTTCATCCCGAGCAGCTGGGCCTGTACGTGTTTCGCACCAGCGTGCTGTCGCAGCAGCGAGCGGTTGCGTTACCAGCGACGGAACTCCTCGGCTGCTTCCACGTCGGCGCCCTGGGCCAGCCACACAGCCTGT
>ERZ724526.412-NODE-412-length-25229-cov-5.664058_pt1 | contig 25229 bp, 18 predicted proteins | sample MGYA00376059_ERZ724526 | MGnify/ENA primary metagenome ERZ724526 (study PRJEB28724, sample SAMN07190883) | activated sludge metagenome | isolation source: activated sludge of sewage treatment plant in Hong Hong | place: Hong Kong | collected 2016-03-17 ...
GTTCGCCGGTGCCCAACACCAGAAAGCAGGCTTTTGTGCCGCTTTGCATAATGTGTCGATAGGTATCGGGCAACAAATCGACACCTTTTTCGCCAACCATGCGTCCGATGAAACTGATCAGCGGCGCATCCTCGGGGAACCCGAACCACTCGCACAGTTCGCGTTTGTTTTTTGCCTTAAAGGCGCGGATATCGTCATTCGCCAGGCGGTGGCGGATCATCGTATCCGCTTCAGGGTCCCACACATCGGCGTCGATCCCGTTGATGATCCCCCACTGTTTGCGCCACTCCGCGCGGAACAGGGGTTCGAGCCCAAGACTGTTTTCATGGAGTTCGTACAGATAGGTCTCGGAAACAGTCGTCACTGCCCAAGCCGTTTTGATAGCCGCAGCCATAGGGTTGACGATACCGTTCCAGTCAAGGATACTGCGCGCACCCGCTTCATAGGGTGGCAACAGGTGGCCGTTGTTCCAGCCAAAAGCGCCCTGATATTGACCGTTGTGGATGGTAAATACTGTAGGAATAGGCCCCAGTTGCTGATAGGCCGGGCAATACTTCACCATCCAGGGTACCAGCGCCGTATGGTGGTCGTGACAATGCAGAACGCGGGGACGATTCTGCCAGGGAAAAGACAAAAGCCAGTCGAGCACAGCCTGCTGGAAGGTGATATAGCGCTCTATCTCGTCGCCATAAGGCGCGCCGGAAGGGTCGTTGTAAATACCCGGCCGGTCGTACAAACCGGGAATATCCACTACAAAGAATGGAAACCCGAGCGTGTTGTTTGCCTCCTGTTGCACGGTGAACCGCCATTCACGCCAGTTCACCCATACCGACCCGCCATAGACCGTAACCCATTCGCGGCCGTTTATCCACTTCAGGGCATACTTGGGAATTACTGCGGCGGAGAGCATACCCGCATCGGTGAAGTACTTGGGTAGTGAGCCGACGACATCGGCCAGACCACCTGTTTTTGCAGCCGGATAACACTCGGCGGATATATGAAGGACCTGTATCATCAATTAAGTTTGGAGTTTGAAATTGGGGTGTAAACCTTGCGAAGCCTGCCTGAAAACGGGAAGCCTTGTCGACTATGTAACCCGATGAACTGACGCGACGCGCTCATTAAATGCCCGACATCCCCGAAATTGCGGGTAAAATACAAACAAAGGGTTTGTCCTTTCCAAATAGGATCGGGTGAAAATTTTTGAATGCCGCAATTAAGAAGAATGTTTACCCGAACTTTGCTTTATTTGCCAAAAATTTTTAATAAAGATGAAAAATTTCTATTCACGGCGCGGTTTTCTGAAAACATCTGCTTTGGCAACTGCCGGCGCCGCATTATCAGCCTACCGATTGCCCTCCTTTGCCGCTCAGGCTCCCGTCCAGCACCTGGGTCTTCAACTCTGGAGCGTCCGCGATGATTTGAACAAGGATGCGGCAGGCACTGTCGAAGCGCTGGCCAAAATGGGCTACCGCGAGGTGGAAAGTTTTGGCTACGACAATGGCAAGATGTTCGGTATGCCATTCATGGAGTTTGCCGGCCTGCTGAAAAAGAACGGCATTTCAATGCCTTCCAGTCATTACAAATTTACTTTGAAGGACTACGATGAAGGGAAAAAAATGTTGTCGGATGCCGCCAAAAAAGCCATTGACGACGCAGCGGCAGCGGGGCAAAAGTATATCGTCAATCCCTGGGTCGATGAGCCGGAACGCCCGCAGATCGACAAACTCATCCCTGTTTTCCGCGCTGCAGGAGAGTATGCGCAAAAAGCCGGTATCCGGCTGGGTTACCACAATCACGATTTTGAGTTTGAAAAACGCGGACCAGACAATCGATTGCTCATCGAGTGGCTGCTACATGAAATAGACCCGAAGATCATGGCCATGGAAATGGATATCTACTGGGTGTCTTTCGTCCGCAACAATCCGCTCGACTGGTTCCGGCTTTACCCGGGTCGCTGGGAGCTGTGCCACGTCAAGGACTTGGCCAAAACGGAAAAGCGCGAAACCGTTGAAGTCGGCGACGGCTCCATCGACTTTGCCGGCATTTTCAAGCAAAGCAAACAGGCCGGGCTTCGGTACTACATTATTGAATTGGAGCATTACAAGACAACGCCGATGCAAGGGGTGGAGCGCGCGCGGAAAAATTTCCAGAAACTCAGGTGGTAAAACCCGGTACAGGAATGATCACCCCCAGATGGCGCTTTTCCCACGCCTGATATACCGTCTGATGTTCACCCAGAAGGCAATAAACAAATAGACGATCAGCGGTGAGCCCATTCCGATGAATGAGGTGTAGATGAAATATTTCCGCACTTCGCCCGGTGCAATGTGCATTTTATCGCCGATATATTGGCAGACACCAAAGGCGTGGCGTTCGACCATATCTTTTAGCCAGTGTTGTAGCATACTGCGCTGAAGTTTTTTAAGCCGCTACAAAAATAACGAACTTTTTAAGACCCGCGCATGTCGACGCAACTGCAAAAATGTCGGACATCCAAGGTAACGGCAGATAACTGGCAGGAATTGGCATTATTCTTGGCTAAACCGGTAGTAAGAATGGTTTTGCCATTTTTTTGTCAACAACATTTTCCCACATCAACTCCAGTTATTTATGTTAATCCTTGGAATTGCCCTCGGTCTCTTCGTTGTAGGAGGCGGGCTGATTTCGTTCTCCAACGCGCTGTCGAAGCGCGATGCGGGTTCCCGACATTGAACATTAAAATCTCTGCTGCCGCCCGGAATATCGACTCCCGATACTCCGGGCGCAGTGTTTTCAGGCATCTGAATCGTTTCCAACCTGTGCTTTCCGGCAAACTGCGCTACTTTTACGTCGGCCGCAACATATTTTTGGCCGCCCTGTTTTCATAGCCAAAATATCAAGCATCACCTATGTACAAATACCTAGCAGCCGGCTTATTGTCCATTTTTCTGGGCGCGCATCTCTCCGGATGCCTTACCGCTGAAAGCTCGTTCACCCGTGTCGCTCCCGGTATCTGGAGGGGGGTCCTGGAACTGGAGAAATTCCGGATACCGGTAAATGACAAGGATACTGTTATCCTGATCACCGACCAGTTCAAGGAAAATGAATTGCCGTTCAATTTTGAAGTGACCTATGTCGACAACGAACGGTTTTACGTCGAGATATTTAATGGCACGGAGCGCATCCGGCTCGACAGCATACAGTACGGTCGCGATCGCACCAGGGCGCGCGATACGATGAACATACACTTCCCCGAATACCAGTCATACCTGCACGCCGAAATACGCGGCGGTGTGATGCAGGGAGAATGGGTGGTCACCTCAAAAGAAAACTACCGCATCCCTTTCTATGCCCATGCCGGCCGGGACTACCGTTTCACCCCGCTGACCGAGTCGCCTGAAGCGAATATCAGCGGGCAATGGGCGGCTCTTTTCGGTACGGAGACTACGGACCTGGAAAAGGCCATCGGCGAGTTCAAACAAGTCGACAACCACCTCGAAGGCACCTTCCGAACGGAAACCGGCGATTACAGATTCCTGGAAGGTACGGTGCAAGGACGCAAATTCTGGCTCTCCTGCTTCGACGGCGCCCATGCCTTTCTGTTCAGCGGCAGCATTAAAGGCGACAGTCTGCAGGGCGAATTCCGCTCGGGCAAGCACTATCGAACCCTATGGACGGCCTGGCGCGACCCCAACTTTCAACTCGGCAATCCCGATTCGCTCACCCAACTGAAAAAAAATACCGATATTTCTTTCAACCTGAAGACACCTGAAGGCCGTACGCTGGCGTTTCCTTCCAAAGACCTCGACGGAAAGATCAAAATATTTACGGTTATGGGTACCTGGTGCCCTAATTGCCGCGACGAGCAGGTGTTTCTGACAAAATACCTGCAACAAAACCCCGAAGCGGCTAAAGACATTGCGGTGGTTGCGTTCGCATTCGAACGCCATAAGGACCCGGCACTGGCCAATGCACACTTACTCGAATACAAAAGAAAAATGGGCATACCCTTTGACATTGTTTATGCGGGAAGATCAGACAAGGATGAGGCATCCCGCTTTTTTTCGGCCCTGAACAAGGTGATGGCCTTCCCGACCATGATCATCATCGACAAACAAAACAAGGTTAGCCGCATCCATACCGGCTTCGACGGACCCGCAACGTCCAGATATGCCGATTTTGAAAAAGAATTTTCCACATTGATCGAAACACTGCGGAAAGAGCAGTAGTTAATCCGGTTGCCCAACCAAAAACAGGTATATGAATCGAATCATCCTCGCTTATTGCCATGACAATGCCGAACTGGCACATGTTGTGGAGCAGCACCTCAGCCGAATTGGTATTCCCTTCGAACACCTCACCGATCAGCAGGGCGACACACCCGGCACCTTCGGCCGACGCCTGGCCGAAGCAGAAGACCCCGTAGTGCTGTTTGTCACCGAAAACCTGCTGAAAAGCCGCTTTTGCATGTCCGGCGCGCTGGGGGCCATCCAGAATCTGTTGCGCAACCGCCAACTCCTGCTGGTTGTCGCCGACGGAAAAATCAGCGCGGATGGCGGCGCCACCTTTCAATATGTGGAAACGCATTTTGACCGTATGGGGCATGCTTTGCAATACATGAATTTCTGGCAAAATGCATGGCTGGACCTCAGCAACAGGCACCAGCACGCTTCGGGCACTGACAAGGTAGCCCTTGAATCGGAGATGAATGAGGTGCATCATATTGCCAATGAAGTAGGAGAGGTCATCAATGTGCTCCGTGAGGCAGGTTATATGTCGCAGGCGCAGTTCGAGGCAGATAATTATGCCGCCTTCTTCCGGCAGTTCGGGCTGGAGGAGTGGCACCATCAATATGCAAAGATTGCATCGGCATCCGATCAGGATGTAATACCGCCCATTCCACCTACTGCCCCCGCCGAGCCGCTTGCCGAGCCTCCCGTTTTCACCGGCCTGCTCGCGCCCGAGCCTTCGGGCGACGATCTTTTTGAGGAGGACACACCTGGGTTTGAGGGACAAATTGCTGAAATGGAAGCGCTGCCCGATCAGAAGGATGATGCTCCCTTTGAAATCCCGGAAGAGATGCCTGCTCCGGATGTGGAAATCGAGGATATTTCACTACCGGAGGCAGAAGAGGAAATCCCCGTATCGGAAACAGATGAAAGCCAGGTTGAACAGGCCATTCACGACGCCTGGTTCTGGCTGGAACAGGGTCATACCGAACGCGGGTTTGAATTATTCCAATTCGCACTTGAACAACACCCGGACAACGAACGTATAAAGGCCGCATTTTCTTCAGCCCAGGAAAAATACGCGCCCGGTAACACACCGGTTGCAGAAGCAGACGCGCCTCCGGCGCCACTCAATGGGCAGGGGCCGACCGAAGTCGTTGAAGAGAACGAGGCAAAATCCTACGAACTCATGGGCGATATGGCGGCTGAGAAAGGAGATTACCTGTTCGCCAAGTATTGCTGGGACCGCGCCGCAGAAATCGACCCCGACTATCCGGGGATATACCGGAAACTCGGCCTGATGACCAGCGAGCACCTGCAGGACTATCGCGAGACGGCGGTTCATTACCTGAACAAAGCCCTCGCCTACCAGCCTGAGGATGCGGCAGTACACCTTGCATTGGCAAGCGCCCTGCTGCAAAACGGCGACCGACAGCAGGCCGAAAACCACTATTCCAGAGCGATTATGCTCAATCCTGCGTTGCGCACAGCCGGCAACGATAAATTATTCCGGCACGTTGAACAGCCGGTATATGCACCGGAGCCGGAAATGCCCGAACCGGAGATGTCGCCCGAACAGGTATCGGAGCCGCAACCCGCCGGGGAAAAACCCGCCGTGTTGACTGTTCTGATCACCGGAGCCACCTCAGGGATCGGCCAGGCAACTGCCGAAATATTTGCCCGCCACGGCCACAGGGTTATCCTGACAGGGCGACGTGTGGAACGACTCGTGCTGCTCAAAACCCAGTACGAGGAGGAGTATCGATCCGATGTGCTGATGCTGCCCTTCGATGTAAGAGACCATGGCGCCGTACTGGCTGCCCTCGACAACCTCCCCGAGCCCTGGCAGCAGATCGACGTCCTGGTGAATAATGCCGGGCTGGCCAAAGGACTCGCCCCTATTCATGAAGGCAACCCGGATCACTGGAACACCATGATCGATACCAATATCAAAGGCTTGCTCTATGTTACCCGCGCCGTAGCGCCGGGTATGGTTGCACGCCGGAGCGGTCATATCATCAACGTCGGGTCCAGTGCAGGGAAGGAAGTATACCCAAAGGGCAATGTGTACTGCGCCACCAAATTCGCGGTGGATGCGCTCACCCGTGCCATGCGACTTGACCTCTACGAACACAACATCCGGGTAAGCCAGGTCAGTCCGGGCCATACCGAGGAAACGGAATTTGCCCTGAATCGCTTCGACGGCGATGCCGAACGGGCAAAGATTTACGGCGATTTCCAACCCCTCAAGTCGCGCGATGTGGCGGAAGCAATTTACTTCATGGCCACCAGGCCACCACATGTAAACGTGCAGGACGTCTGGATGTACAGCACCCAGCAGGCGAGTTCAACGCTGATAGACAGAAGCGGAAGGCCGTAGGCGGTCAGAAATTAGTGTCGGGTTGCGGAAAATCCATTTCCTGTATCCAGATATTCCGATAGAGCACATCATGGCCTTCGGCCTGCAACTTTATCCCGCCCGGGGTATCGGTGATGCCTTTTCCACCGTCATTGCCGCCGTCGATACCGGAATTGGGTCCGCCCCATACCTGGCTGATGGGTTGGTTGACGTATATCTTCTCGCCGTTGAAGTACATGGAAAGCATAGGCTTTTCGGTAAGTACACCCGCCTCAAAACGCGCTGCTCTAAACATGATATCGTAGGCATTCCATCGCATGACGCCGTGATAGGCGTGATACGGCGCGGCGGCCTCATTGATCACAGCCGCCATGCCATGCACGGTAGAATCGCCGTCGAGTACCTGAATCTCGTAGCGGTTCTGGAGGTATACGCCGCTGTTGCCGCCTTTATTGGCTACCAGAAACTCGACATGGAGCCTGAAATCCCGGTATTTTTTTTTGGTTACAATATCCGCCGCGCCGTATTTGCCCCCGGCAGATGACGGGTCGTTGCAATTGACCACCGTGCCCTTGTCGAGCGGATCGTCGACGATCTGCCACTTGACAGGCAAGGTCGCGGCAAGCCGCGGTCCGTCCCAATATGTCCATTGCTCATCGAGCATCTTGCGGGTGCCGTCAAACAGCTGGGTCGCCCCTTCAGGCGCCTTTGCGCCGACCCCGACCTGACCGGTAAGGCTGGTAGTTGTTAAAAGCATAGTGCCGATTACCAGGAGGTACGCAGAGAAAGAAGTGTTGCTCATAATTTGAAGTTCTGATAGTGCGGAAATTTACAGAGCGGGAATCAAGGAACAAGTTCCAAGACCAATGTTCCATTTTTTTCTATTGAAACGACATTGAGATCGGGCCATTCCTTCCCGCTTACCACATCCACCGCCTTGTGAAAACCCTGCGTCCGTTCCTCAAAACGACGCATGTCCATTTGTACAGGGTGGCCGGAGGTGTTGATGGCGATCATGACCGTTTTGGCCTGGTCGTAGCGAAAGTACACATACAAACCATCTTCCGGTACAAATTGCATGAGTTTGCCGGTTTGCAGTGCGGGTGTGGCATTGCGGTAATGCAGCAGGGTGCGCAGGTACTGGAAAGCCTCATTTTCAATTGGCGTTCTGCCTGATGCCGTGAATTTATCCAGGGTATCGCCGGGCCATCCGCCCGGGAAATCCTTCCGGATATTGCCGTGAGAGGGGTGTTCGAGCCCCGTAGCCAGTATTTCAGTAGCGTAGTACACCTGCGGGATGCCGCGTGTCGTGAGCAGAAAGGCAATGCCGCTTTTGTATTTATCCAGGTCTTCGCCGATGTGCGTATAAAAACGGGTCATATCGTGGTTATCGAGCATCACCAGGTTCCGGTAGGGATCCTGGTAGAAAAAATCCTTGGCCAGGGTATAATACACCCGCGAAATGCCTTCTGTCCAGCCCTGTTCACGGGTGAGGGCTTCGCGTATCGCAAAACACAGTTGAAAGTCGACAACGCCCGGCAAATTGGAATCGAAACCCGCGCGCTGCATGGGCTGATTGTCGGCAAAAAAGCCCTGCATGACCACGCCGTTTTCCCAAATTTCGCCGACCATTCCCAGATCGGGGTATTCATCGCGCAACGCCCGGCACCACTTGCTGCAAAACGCCTGATCGGAGTAGGTGTAGGTATCGATGCGAAAGTCGTCGAAACCGGCGTATTCCACCCACCAAATGGCCTGCTGGATCAGGTAATTGGCGACATGCGGGTTGCGTTGGTTGAGGTCGGGCATACGCCTGTCGAACCAGCCGTCCTGGAACCGCCTCCGGTCATACCCGGAAGCGTAGGGATCGACCAGCGTGGGCGCCCGGTAAGTGGTTCGCGTAAACTCCGGCCATTGGTTAAGCCAGTCCCTGGCAGGCAGGTCTTTCATCCAGTAATGGTTGTCGCCGATGTGGTTGAGCACCACGTCGCGAATCACCTTGATCCCCCGTTTATGGCATTCACTGATCAGACTGCGCAGTTCCTCGTTCGTGCCCAAACGCCTGTCGACGCGGTAGTGGTCCGTAACGGCGTAGCCGTGGTAGGAGCCCTCGGCCTGATCATTTTCCAGTTCGGGGTTTAGCCAAATGGCTGAAAACCCCAGGTCGCTGATATAATCCAGGTGGTCGGCAATTCCTTTCAGATCGCCGCCATGACGGCCATCCGGCACCTTTCGGTCTGCCCCCTCCAGCATCCCGGATATGCGGTCGTTGGTGGTGTCGCCGTTGGCGAAGCGATCGGGAAAAACAAGGTAAACGGCATCGCGGCTTGTGATGCCCTGCGCTTTGGCGCTCTGACGCCTGTTCAGCACTGGAAATTCGCAGGTCAGGACAAAACCATCCTTGGAAAAGAGCAGCGGCACCCGCTGGGCAGGTGCTTTGGACGCAATTTGAAGGGTGACGAAAAGGTAATTCGGGCTGTCTGTCCGTTCGGTCTTGAGCAGTTTTATTCCTTTTGCCTTACCCAGTCGAACGTCGAATGAAGCAAGTCCTTCCCGGTGAAAAAGTATTTCCACCTGGTTGTGCTTCATTCCGGTCCACCAGTTGGCGGGCTCGACACGCAAAGCGCCGTATTGGGCAGGAGATACCCTTGTGGCCTGAGCGACCCGGTGCGGGTTGCCGATAAAATTTTTGCAGGACAAACCGGTTACGGCGAGCAGAATCAAATAAAGCGGCAGATATGGATGTCTCATGATGAATAACTGACTTGGCCCGGCATTAAGGAATCCATTTCCCGCAAAAAACGAACTTTCCGGGCATGGTCGCGCCCGGAAAGTTCAAAAAAAGCAGCGATACTATTTCGCTTTTCGCACCAATCCGATCAGGAACAACAGGATCAGCGCACCGATGACCGACCGGGCAACGGTACCAATCAGGCCGGCGCCCAGGGAAAGTCCCAGTTCACCGAATACCCAGCTTCCGATAAAACTGCCCAGGATACCGATGACGATGTTACCGAGCAGGCCAAATCCATATCCCTGACGGATAAAGCCGGCGAGCCAGCCTGAGACGGCCCCAATGGCCAGGATGATGAGGAGGGTAGATAAATCCATATTGCATAATTTTAGGTGAAACAATCACTTTGGTTCCCGATACGCAGCCGTGGATGGCATATCGGGAATGAAATGGTATAACCGCCCCGGTTATGCCTGTTTTTCCCGGATGCGGAAGCAAAGCAGCGCAGCCAGCACCAACAGGCCGCCGCCGGTCATTACTGCTGCGATGCGGTTGTTATCGAGCACGTGTTCCATGATCCAGCCAAAACCGAGCGTCGCGATAATCTCCGGCAATACGATAAAGAAGTTGAAGATACCCATAAAAACGCCCAGTTTGTGCTGCGGCAGCGAGGAGGCCAACATGGCGTATGGCATTGAAAGAATGCTTGCCCAGGCAATCCCGACACCCAGCATGGATAGCAGCAACCAGTACTTGTCGGGAGCAAAACCGACAAAAAGCAAACCGAGTGCGCCGGCGATCAGACATGCGGCATGTGTGTATTTCCGGCCGAAGCGGTCGGCAATTTGCGGCAACAGGAAAGAAAACCCGAAGCAGACCAGCGAGTAAAACCCGAAGCAAATATTGCCCCAACTCACGCCCTCCGCGTACAACGGCGAGTTGGTGCCGGGAGCGCCCAGAATGTCGCGGGCAACTGCCGGAGTGAAATAAAACCACATCAGGAACAGGCCAGGCCAGGTAAAAAAGTTGACCAGCGCAACCTGCCGCATCACCGCCGGCATTTTAAAAATATTGGAAAACACCTCCTGGAACCCGTGCAGGAATCCCGATGTATCGGCTTTCATCTTCTCGAAGGCTGCCAGGTCGGTAGGCGGGTATTCCCGGGTAGTACGGACGGTGTACATCACCGCAAAGAAATAGCACAAGGCCCCGGTTGTAAACACCACAATGAGGAAGGTCGGGACCGGCTGGCCGGGCTCTACTTTCGACGACATGCCGAATACATTGAGCAATAACCAGGGTAAAGCAGCCGCAATGACATTGCCTATCCCGATAAACATGCTTTGCATGGTATACCCTTTATTGATCTGGGACTCGGGCAACAGGTCGCCGACAAAGGCTCGAAATGGTTCCATGCTGATATTGATCGAGGCATCGAGTATCCAGAGCAGTCCGGCCGCCATCCACAACTCGGAAGAATGCGGCATAGCCAGAAGCGCCAGTGTCGCGAGTATAGCCCCCACCGTGAAATAGGGTTTCCGCCTGCCCCACTTTCCCCAGGTGCGATCGCTCATGTATCCGATAATAGGCTGGATGATAAATCCGGTAAGCGGGGCTGCCAGCCACAACAAGGGTATTTCTTCAGGTTTTGCGCCCAGGTACTCATAAATGGCGCTCATATTGCCCATTTGCATACCCCACCCTACCTGTATACCTAGAAACCCGAAACTCATATTCCAGATTTGTGCAAAAGTAAGTACCGGTTTTTCCCAGAGGGCCGGGGCGCTGCCCGTAGAAGATTGGCTCATAATCGAATGGTGTGTAATTTTTAGAAGATTTGCCTGTAGTTTAATCGCATGTAAAAATTATATTCCTGTTTGTCTGAGGCAAAGATGTAAAAAAATGGAACAGTCGGTATGCGACAACAAAAAAAGGGCCCGAAGCGTGCAATTGCTTCGGGCCCTTCACGATCATACCGCACAAGATGTGCGGCAATGAAGTATAGTCTTCAATATTCCGTATCGTCGGGAATATCTTCCTCCTCGTCGTCGCGGCGGCGGGTAACGATGATGTGATCGTCCTCTTCGGAGATGCCGTCATCTATTTCATCGTCGTCCTCCCCTTCGCCATCAAACTCATCGTCCACTTCCACATCGGCGAAATCTTCGCGCAGCACACCATCATCATCAAAATCTTCATCTTCCTTCACGATGCGCTTGGCTTCGAGAATAGTCATTCGGATCAAATAATAAGTGTCATCTGTTTCAAATGGCAGAGCAGATACTTTTTTCCCTTCCTTATCGGTATACGAAAGAAGATGTTCAGCGTACCCGGTGGGGTACTTGATCTTTACGAGGCGGACAATATCTTCCGGGAGTGCCTCGTAGTCTTTGACAACGCGTTTTTTAGTCAAGGCCTTGGTGGAATTTGGTTTTAAAAATTCAGCGTAACACAGCACGCACCTTTTTCGATTGCGGCAAATTTAAACGAATGGGTTTTGAAAAGGCAAATAATTTTTGCCTCTTCTTTTTATGCAGGAAAGATGGGGGGCTCATAAGGTGTCTTTATTTCTGCTCGCCTTCCCGGAATTCAACGATTTCCACACGGCGTTCGCGCGCTGCATCCGGGTGATAAACGGAGTTGCGTTCGTCGTAAAGGTTATCGCTGATTCCACTGCGGGCCGTGGTTTCGCCAAAACTCGTTTCGGTTATTTTCAGGTGTCCTGATGCCAGATATTGCTGAAGTGCTCCATCAGCATAGACCGCAAACTGGTTTTTAACGCTGCTGATCCGGCGTTTCCCTAAATTGAGGTTGTAGTCGCTCTGGGCACGCGGACTGGTAAATCCCTTGATCAGCACCTCAATGGTTTCGCCATTCTGGAGGCGGCTGAGCAACAGGTCGCACAGCTGGCCGAGCCGGTCGTAGCCGCGTCGTACCTCGTTCTCAAAAAAATCATCGATCAGGGCTTCTGCCTGATCGGCCGACTGTCCCGACAAACCGAAAGAAAACTGGTCGCGGTACTCACGCTGCCGTTCCAGATAGGCCTGCACTGTTTCGTCGTAACTTTTTCGGGTGACGGTTCGGCGGGTGCGTTTATCCGGCTCATCGTTGTCAAAATAAAGCGGCAGCCCGACAAAGTCGCGTAGTTTGGGTGGCTCTGCCGCCGGCAGTATCGGCTCTGTTACCGGAACCGGAGGCGGACTCTTCGTCTGAATAACAGGTATCGTGTCCCCCTTTTCCGGCTCGGCAGGCTTCACAGGCTCCGGCAGATGGAACGAGTACAAGTCGTTGCAGCATGCCTTGTTCGCTTCGTCGAGATACATGGAGCCCGGCCTGTTGCTGCTGAGGTAGCCGTTCTGGCCGTCGGGCTTCAGGAAAAAATAGACGTCGTTGTAACTGCTGTTCAGCCCTTTACCCGCATTCTCGGGTTGCCGGAATGCCGTCAGGCCGTCTTTTGCAGCGGAAAATATATCGTAACCGCCCAAACCGGGCCAGCCATCCGAGCTAAAAAACAGTTTGCGTGCGGTCGGATGGAAAAAGGGCATGCCTTCGTTCTCAGATGTATTCAGCGATTCGGCATTGACGGGTTGTTTGAACCCCGGTATTTTGGTAATCTTCTTCCCGGGCAGGGGTAGCGCGCAGGGGCAGAAGAAAACGGTATCGAGGGGCACGTACCAAAGGTCAAGTTTGCCCTTGCCTCCCGGCCGGTCGGAGGCGAACCACAGCACCGGCCCCTCAAAATAGGGATCATAGCCCACAAAGGGTTGTGTTGTGGTGTATCCGGGCATGTTGATCGGCTCCGGCAGACGTACCGGCGGCAGCCAGCGGTTGCGCCGGTCTACAATGGTAAGCCACATTTCGCAGCGTATATCGTATGCATTTACATTTTTGCACACGCTGAAAAACACATAGTGGCCATCGGGTGAAAACGCCGTATGGGCAATATGCGCCGTGTCTGTTGTCGGAAAACCGCGCCCGGGTTCGCGCGCCCGCCCGCCACGCGACGAAATCATCACCTTGGTCAGTTTTGACTTCGGTTTTTTCCGGTCGTTTTTCTTGTCAAACCGGTAGGAAGAAAAAAACAGGGTGTCGCCTACCACCACCGGCGCAAAATCGCTGTATACGCTGTTGATGGCCTTACCCAGATTTTTCACTTCCACCTGTTTGCTGTCGGTGGTGATGGTCCTGGCGGCACGACATGCCGTTACTTCTGCCCGTGCCCGGTCAAGGTAAGTAGCTTCCGCTTCCGGGTTTTCAGCAATAAACTGCTCGAACAGAACTGCTGCGGCCTCATAATCGCCCATGCCTTTTTTTACCTCCCCCATGCGGTAGCGGAGCAGCGGAAAATCCTTTGCATGTCGTTTGGAAGCGGCAATTTTGAGGTAGGACTTTTCCGCCTCGCCGTAGGCAAAAAACAAACGGGCACATTCGCCGTACTTCCAGAGCACGGAAAAATTGTCGTTGTCGCGCTTCAATACGGTAGCGTAATGCTGTACGGCAGCGGAATAGTCTTTTTTCTTGAAAGCATCGTCGCCGGCACGTTCGTACGATCGGAGCGACTGACCGGAGAGGGTGGCGGTAAGCAGGAGAAAGATTAGGGTGGGCAGGATTGAGACTGACTTCATAAAAATATGGATTCAGTTTTCGGTATCGGGATGTAGCGAGAAGGCGCAATTGCTGAACGCAAAAAGGGACATTTTCAGTTTATCCGCCAAACAATTGCGCAAAAAAATAATCATATTTTTTAAATTCATCAGAAAATCGGGCACGCTTTGAACGTTTTTACCGGTGGTACGGGGGTGGCGCGATACACTACGGCGACCTCAAATCCGCCGCGTCCTCCGGTGGCAATGTCGAAGTCGGATGTATTCCAGTCGTAACTGACGCCCACCGTCCAGGTCGACCATTCCACCTGAAATGCGGGGATAAGGGCATCGCCAAACCTGCCGGCTACGCTGAATTGCACTGCCGTATCGTTATCGGTCGACAGTACCCGCCGTACACCCGCTCCGGCTATGGTTTCCCGGGCGCCCGACATGCGCTGGGCGACGCCAAATCCAACCAGGTCGGTCATTTCTCCGATCTGTACGGCGCCATTGACCATCAGTGTAAATCGCATGGGCAGTTTTTGATCGGCATCGTCCCGGAAGTTGACTTTGGGCCGGTTGAGGTGAAATGCCCCGATACCGGCATCAAGCCTGGTGCGGGTTTCGCCCGGCTCAAAATGCCAGTCGAGCCCTGCGGAAAGGGTGGGCACAAAGCCCGAGTTCTTATTGAATGATTCACCCGTTTGCATCGTGGGGTCAAACACCTCACCCGTCCATTGGTTGCGGAATTTCAATTTGGAAATATCAAAGGAGCGCTGCGCCAGCGCAAGTCCCACACCCGCCGACAGGGCGTGTTTCTCACCCAGTGCGTGGGCAACACCCGCCGTAGCGCCTACCTGGGTCCAGGTCAGGGCTGCATCCCCCGCCCGGTCGTGCTGCAGGTTGAACCCGACAGAAAGCAGATTGGCATCACGCTTGATCACCTTCCAGTCTGCAGCACCGGAAAAGGTGCGATACGACACCGGCACACTGGTCCACTGACTCCGGTAAAGGGCCGAGGCCCTCATGTCGCCGCGGAAGACACCGGTCAGCGCCGGATTGAAATGGACGGGATTGTGATAGAATTGGGAATAATGAAGGTCCTGCGCAACGGCACGCACCGAAATCAAGAGCACCAATATGGCGAAAACGGGAAAACGCATATGAACTGATTTGGACGAATGGCCGAAGATAGGCCTAAATTGTAAATTCATTCAGTGATGATAGGTTCAGATTACAATTCGCTGTTTTTAGTTTTGAAAATGTGGAAAAAATCGAAATTGCACCGCCTATTCTCTACTAACTATGACTTTTGAAATCTGCGCAGTCAACCTGCCCTCCGCCCTGGCCGCCATGCAGGCCGGCGCACAGCGCATCGAACTCTGTTCCGCCCTTGATGTCGGGGGGCTCACCCCTTCACCGGGACTGATCCGCGCAGCCATAAATCACCTGAACATACGGGTCAATGTGCTTATCCGGCCCCGTGAGGGCGATTTTTGTTATTCGCCCGGAGAATTGGAAGTCATGCTCGACGATATCCGGTTTTGCCTGGAAGCGGGCGCCAACGGAGTCGTGGTCGGCGCCCTTACCACCGGCAACCGGCTCGATCTGCCCATGATGCAGGCCATGAAAGCCGCTGCCGGCGCCATGGAGATCGTGTGCCACCGGGCCTTTGACTTTACCGAAGACCCCTTCCAAAGTATCGACGAACTGGTCGGCCTCGGTTACCACCGGATACTGAGTTCCGGGCAGGCGCCGACGGCATTCGAGGGGCGTTTTTTGCTGAAACGATTGATAGAACACGCCGATGGACGGATTTCCATCATGCCGGGCGCCGGCATCAACAAGGCCAACATCCGCGACATTGCCCTCGTCACTGCGGCGCAGGAGTTCCACTTCACCGGAAAAAAGAAGGCCGTGCAACCCGGGGCAGATATTCCGGGACTGGAACGCTGGTACTGGGAAAGTGATGCAGAACTGATCCGGGAAATTATGGCGGCCGTTTAAAACAGCAGGCAGGACAGCAGGTAGGCGCCCAGCAAGGCCGCCGTATACAGGGTAAATAGTTTCCGGTCGAGCCATTGACCGGTAGGGAGTCCGTGTTTTCGTTCCAGATACCCGATCAGCGCGAGTTTTTCCACCCAAAAAGAAAGTACGACGGACCAGGCCAACCCGGGTAGTCCCCACCACCCTATAAACAGCACGCCCAATACAACCTTGAACAGCAGCTCCACGACGCCCACGCCAAATATTACCTGCGGTACACCTTTGGCCAACACAATGGCGTTGGGCAGCAGCACCCGGCTGGCAGTGACGAGCAGGTATATGTTGAATAACGGTGCGCTTGCTGCAAAACCGGGGTTAAAAACCAACGGAAACAGCGGTCGGGAAACAAAAAGCAGGGCAATCGTGAGCGGGAAAAGCAGGTGCATCAGGCGGGCGGTCCGGGTTTTGAGTTCCGCCAGTCCGGCGGGCATATCCGCGCTCAACCTGGGGATCATGGCCACACCCAGCGCCGTGGCCAGGGCGGTAGCCAGGGGCAACTCGCGCGAACCGTAGCGAAAAACGGCAAAAACAGCTTCGTCGCGGTAATACCAGCCCACAAGCCAGTTGTCGAAAAGCAGGATGAGGTTTCCCATCATCACGTTGAGGGTGAGCGGCGCAGAAAACACGAGGTACTGCCGGATCAGGTCAAAACGCAGTTCGCCTGCGCCATAGCGCAGCACCAACCCGCCGGTCCAGAGCAGTTTCGCGCCGCTCAGCAGGATAAGCGCCATAAAGCCGCCTTCCAGCCCAAATCCGCTGACTACCGGCAGGTATAATGCCAGCACATGCAGTCCGAAACTGGCTCCGCCCCACCCTACTATATGGCGCGGTTTGTCGTCCAGCAGGTAATAATACTCCACCGGGAAAGTGGGCAGGTTCAACAACAGGTACAGGCAAAAGAGTCGGTAGTACGGCACCTGAACCTGTCCGGTAAGCATGGGCGTCACCCATCTCTCGCCCCAAATCATCAGGGTAAAGAGAACCAGCGAGATAAAGCAAAAGACAAGGAAATTGTTAAAAACAAAGGCTTTCCGGTCCTGTTCGCCCAGACCTGCGTACACAGGCGTCATGCCCTGCAGCAGTCCGTTAACCCAAAAAAAAGTGAGCGTCGTACCGATGAACAGGAGCATTTCATAATTACCGATTCCGGCGATGCTGAGGCCGCTTTTGGCCAGCAGGATACTCGTCAGAATGACAGCACCCAGGCGCATGACCTGAAACAACTGCAACGCCCGGGTTGTGGACATGCCGGATAAATTGAAAAACCCCATAGGTCGCGCAAACCTATGGGGTTTTTAGTACAAATCGGTCCGAAAGGCAGCAATCAAATTTGGGCTAACAAACGTTCTTTCAATTGTTTGAATTCCTCTTCCGTGATAATGCCGGCGTCTTTCATCCCGGCCATCTTTTGCAACCTTTCCAGGGTATCGTCGGTATCCGGTTTTGCGGAGGGTTCTGTCTTTGTCATTTCGACCGCTACGCGTTTCCCCGTGGCTATTTCGGATTTATATCCTTTTCGCGCACTTTTCAGGTCAAGATCGTTCAAGGAACCGCCCTGGTGCAGGTAATTGGCTACGACGCGACCAAGCGCGTAAGTGGATGCGCCGGATAGTACCGGCATACTCAACTCGCCGACAATCGTGCCGATGCCGGGGATGGCCTTTACCAGGCTCGCGCTTATTCGCGCGGCGCTGCTGCCCGCCACCGCAGAGATAATATTTTTGCCGAGGGAATCCATAAAGCCTTCGTTGTACAGTTTGGCCAGTTGGCGCAACATGTTCAATTGTACGGCGCTGACAGCGATCAGATCGGCTGCCGGCATTGGGATCAGTGCGGCGCCGAGCGAAAAACCGACGTGGTTCTTGATGATCTCGGAGGCTTTGGCCTGTCTCTCTTCTTGTGTCATGGTTTTGGAAAGGTATTTCTCCTGCTTGTAAAGGTCGATCAGCGCAAGCAGGGTCATTAATCTTGAGGTAAAAACAGCGGTCATGCTTGATTTGGGTTTGACGGCACAAAGGAGCCGTAATTTTGGGAAAAGCGCCCGGAAATACCGACTAAAGACGCCGGGGTAAGGACAAAGTCACGCCCTGCCGGGCAGTACACCAATGCAGGACAGGCTTAAATATTGCCAACCATGACCACAACGGTGGGTGTCGGACTGCCCTTCGGATTGTCTTCCTGTGAAATCGCCAGGGCAACGGCATTGTCCTGGTAGGGCAACATTTGCCACCCGTCGGAGGTTTGCAGGTCGACCATGCCCATATTGACGGGTTTGCCGTCGACAATGGCCCAGAACTGAAAATACTTGCCGGGCGCCGGGGCCTGCAAGCCCGACAAATCGAGTGCGACTTCGCGGCGCACCGGATTATAGTAGGCATAGGTCGTGGCCTTGCCATTGTCGAGTGCTACGGCGCGCGTGTCGCGATCGCGGAGCAGAACGGAAGCCTGCCGAAGTTTTTCCGCCCGCTGTTCTAGTCGGGTGCAATCGTCGATCTGTGTTTGCAGGTCAGTAGTAGTCGTTTTCAATGCACTGATTTCAGCGCCTTGTTGTTTGATCAGATAAAACTGGTAGGCGCCGAGCAGGGCAAGTGCAACGGCCGCCGCCTGGAATAGCCGTAACAGTCCGGGTTTGGCCATAGAGACCGACAGGTCGGGCGTTTCCGGCATTTCGTTTTCCCGGTCTTCCATCGCATCAAGGATACGGCCCTTCATCCATTCGGGCGGCGCCACGGCATTGGCTTTGGCATAACCTTCGAGGGCCTGCTCCACAGAAGCCAGTTCGGCACGTACCTCGGCATGCGCTGCGATCATACGTTCGACCAGCGCACGCTCCTCGGCGGTACATTGTCCGAGCACATAGGTCTCAAGCAGGCCTGACTGGATGAATGATTGAATATCCATTGTATCTCAAACAGCGCATTAAAACGCTGCAATGTTTTGGTTTAACGGTTTCCCGGGGACTGATTTGTTTTATCATGCACCGCTGGATCAACTTATGGTACCGCCTTTTCAACCCAGTATCAGGGTTAAAAGAATCAGAATCACCGCAAAATTCTCCCCAAACAGTTTTCGCAGCTCCCCGATCGCATGCCTAAGCCGCGTTTTTACCGTACCAAGCGGAATTCCGGTTTCTTCTGCGATCTCTTCCTGCGTATATCCCTTAAAGTACATCAAGTCAATCAAAGAGCGATATTTTTCATCGAGGCGGTCTACCACTTCTTTGACACCCAGGTGATCGGGATTAATACTCTCCCCGCCGGGGTTTTGAAAAAGATTATCAACAGACTCGGTTTTCCGGTAATGCTGAAAATATGAGGTCCTGGTGGCATCGATTGCCGTGTTGCGGGCAATATTCAACAACCAGGTAAACAACCGGCCCTTGGATGCATCGTAGCTGGCGCCGTTGCGCCAGGCTTTTAAAAATGTATCCTGCAGCACCTGTTCCGCCAACTCGCGCGACTGCACGATACGCAGCACGACGCCAAACAGGGCAGCACTGTAGGCATCGTACAATTCGCCGATTGCCGTGCGGTCTTGTTTTTGTAAGCGGATAATGAGTTGGTCTTGCATTGATTACATTGCAGGCAAACGCTTTCGTGCGAGAATCTGCGGGACAAAAATGGCTGTTTTTCAATAGCCTGCAAACGGTTTCCGGTAATTTGAACAAACTAATTCAATTATTGCCGTATTGTCCGGTTTTTTGAACCCTGCACGGAATAAGATGCACTTGTCCATAACCGATATACGACCTGATCCGGGTTACAGTTTTCCGCCGGCACAAAAAACATCCCTGAATCGTTTGTGTTAAAGTTTATTGGCCGGTTTGGATTATTCAGGTAGCCGTTTACTTTTGTTGTTCCCAATTTTGTTTTCAACACTTAATCCGTCCGCTAAATGAAACATTCAATCCGACGACCGATTTGCACCTCCCATGCCCCCCCTGATCGCAACGATCTTCCGGCTCCTGTCCCCCCTGTACTGATTTTTCCTTACTGACTGCCGCCGCTGGCAGGGACTCCTGTGCGCAGACGCTTTCCGACACGCGCGTCTGAAGTACGCTTCTGTTGTGCCGTTTGTTTCAATTAATTGAAATTCAAAACGATGCTAAGTATTCGGTCATGGAAGAGCATTCCACTTTATGCCTTGGCATGCGTTGTGCCCTGTCTGCCATTGGCATGTTCGACGGAAAAAACGCAGGCCACTTCCACCGCAGCGGATTTTTGCTCGACCCTGGAAAAAGACAACATGGAGACGGCCATGCGATGTGTAAACGCCTATTTGGAAACTGGCGAGCCCGAAGCGATCAGGCAGGACAATTACATCGCGGTTGTCGACTGGCTGATGAAGCAATCCTGCGTCACAAGCGCCGCTATCAGCAAAGGTGAACTGGATGCCGACCCGCCCATCAAAGTAATAACCCTGACGATACGCACACCGTCGGGCTCCGATATCAAAAAGGTGATGTTGTTAAGCGCTACACCCGAAAATCCGCGTATTACCTCCATTCAATAAAAAAGCCAACCTTATGACAACACGTGAAGCACTCATTGCCCGGCAAAAACCGCTGGAAGCCGTCTATCCTGAAGTCAGGGAAGAACTGATGAAGATACCCGGCGTAGTAGGCGTGGGTCTGGGCATAAAGGAAACGGACGGGAAAAACACCGACCAGATCGCTTTCCGGGTATATGTGGAGCAGAAAAAATCTCCAGGCGAGTTACCGCCCGGGCAGCACATCCCCAAACAAATCCGGGGATTTCTCACAGATGTCATCGTGGTCATGCGGGTCAAGGAACCCGATATCACCGAGCGGCGGAATCTGGACCATTACCGGCCTATTACCGGCGGAATAGCCGTGGGCACGGAAAAGGGAGGCAGCAGTTACGGTACGCTTGGCTGGTTTTTGTTTTACGACACACCCGAAAAAAGCGGCAATGTGCTGCTGTCCAATTACCACGTTTTGTTCGGACACGATGAAGCGGCAGACCACAAGGTCGCCCAGCCCAAATACCGCAAATCCTGTTGTTGTGAGTGCGACGTCATCGGCAAGCTGATCTGGGGCAAAAAAGACGACAAGGTCGATATGGCCATCGCCTGGGTCAACGACGATATCGATATCGAATTTATTTTGCAGAACAACAATGCTGCAGACCGTATCACCGTACATGGAACGGGTACGGCCGTTGTAGGTGAAACGGTGCGGAAGATCGGCGCCCGCTCTGGATTCACCCGTGGTGTCGTCCAGGATATCCACGCGGTGGCGGTGCTGGCTTCGCCGAGAACCGGCTCGGATGGACAGGCCATCAATTCCTACATCGACCAGATACAAGTAAACCCACACCCCGACGATGACTATGAAACGGAGGAAGGCGTACACTCCTTCGGCAACCACGGCGATTCGGGATCTATGGTCGTGAACGGCGAGAACAACATCGTCGGCATCCATTTTTACGGAACGACGACCGACAATGCCGGCAATCCCCTGCCCTACCGGGCCTGTTTTTCCAACAATATCGGAAACATACTCGACACTTTTCTCGACAACGGTTTTGATGTAACGGTACTCCAGTCGAGCGAAGGCGACGACAGCGATGCCGCGCCGATTGCCGCACGCAGAGGCATGCCCATCCGGTCGACCGGCATCGCCGAGATTGACGACGCGCTGCGGAACCACCCCGAACGCGATCGCATCGCCGGCGATATTTTCTTTTTCCGAAGCGAAACGCTCGATCTCGTTGCCAGTAACCGGGCCGTTACCATCGCCTGGAACCGCCACGAAGGACCCGCTTTTATCGCCGCTTTACAACGAAGCACCCGAAAATCCGACTATCAGATCCCTTCGGAAATCAACGGCACGACCCTACGGCAACTGCTCGAAGCGATGGAGGTTGCCCTGCTGACGCACGGCAGCAAGGATTTGCGCGCTTTTGTGCTTCAGCACCGAAAAATGTTCCTCGAACTGCTGAACTGCCGCAACCTGCGGGAATGGGCGGACAAGATCGCTGCCTATTACAGCAACCCCGCGCTGGCGTGATCCTGCGCCTTTGCCTGACCGACAAACACTTCCACGAAACCCGATCATTCTAAAACCAGATAGCGATGCCGCAAAACCAGGGGACAATCGAAAATATCGCACTCAGCTTCGCACGACTGCTCCAACCGCTGCTCGAACGTGTTGAAGGTGGAGAGGCCAGGATATTTCTGGCCGAACTGGGCTTGTTGTTTCCACCGCAACTCGACGCCAAACCGGGTTTCACCAATGCCGTAAACGGCCTTGCCAACAACCTGCGGCGTATTCCGCCCCTGACAACGGAACTGATCGACGCCGTTAAAAGTGAAGACGTGGCCCGCATCGTGCAAAAAGGGATAGACGTCATCGGGCTGGTTAAATCGGTTTTCGACAACGTGGATGCTTTTGCCACGGCAATAAAAAACGACGGCGCGGGACTGCCGGGCATCTCGCCTGCCGACCTGAACACGTTCGTTCAGGAATTGCCGTCCCGCATTATCGACTACCTCGTCATCGCCAACCTCGAATCGCTGCCCGGCGCCGTCGAGGCGCTTGAATTCTTTGAAGCCGTCGAGCGGAAGCAGGTAAGTGCAGGTTCCTTTACCTATGTCAAGCGGAAGATCAATTTCGACAACCTGACCAAGATACTGCAGTCGCCGATCGAACGGCTGGAGACCATTTACAAATGGAACAAGCCCGACTTCGACGGCGAAAAACTGTTGCAGACCTTGCAGAGCATTGCCGCCAAATCAGGTGTTCCGGCGATTTACGATCCTGCAGAAAAAACCCTCGACGTTCTTTTCCTCGAACTAAAGCCCCGCACCGACCTTAACCCGAAAGGGCTGGATATCAACCTTTCCAGCGTCATCAATCTCGCCGGCGGCAACTCCATCAGCCAGGACGACTGGACACTGGAGTTGATGCTCAACGGCGAACTCAAGGCCGGCTTGCAGGTCACCGTTCAACCCAACGGCGACCTCACCATCATACCGCCTTCCGGAGAGTTCAAGGGCGACAGCACCCTCGAATTCAGGGCAGGCAAAAGCAACGGCGATCCCTACCTGATTTTCGGACAGGCCGGCGGCAGTCGCCTGGAAGCCAAACAACTCATCGCACGAACCGGTGCGGGGTTTGCCTGGAACGGCTCTCAGGGGTCGGGCAAATTCTCCATTGGCGGCGAGGTAAAAGGCGGCAAAGTGGTCATATCCCTCGATCAGGCCGACGGTTTTCTGGGCGAAATACTCTCCGGTTTCGGACTGGAAAGTTCTTTTGATCTGGGCTTTGCCTTTACCGACAAGGAAGGTTTCCACTTCTACGGCAGCGCTACCCTCGAAATAAAAATACCGCTGCACGTCAACCTCGGTATTGCTGAAATAAAAGGCCTGACGCTCGGTTTCGGCATCAAAGGCGCCGAATTCCCCATTACCATTGGCGCCGACCTGAAAGCCAACCTTGGTCCGCTGGTAGCCGTAGTAGAAAACATGGGAGTGTCCGCCAACCTGTCGCTGCCCGCCGACCGAAAGGGCAACATGGGCGCAGTCGACCTCGCCTTCGGTTTCAAGCCACCCAACGGCGTGGGGCTCTCCCTCGACGTCGGCGTGGTAAAAGGCGGCGGCTATCTCTATTTCGATTTCGACCGGGAGGAATACGCCGGTGTGCTCGAATTATCGATCCTTGCCATCGTCACGGTCAAGGCCATCGGCCTGATCACCACCAAAATGCCCGACGGCTCCAAGGGCTTCTCGCTGCTCATCATTATTACCGCCGAATTCGGAACCGGCATACAACTTGGCTTCGGTTTTACCCTGCTGGGCCTGGGCGGACTCCTGGGACTCAACCGGACCATGAACCTGCCGCCGCTGATGGAAGGTGTGCGCACCGGCGCCATCAACAGCATCATGTTCCCGGAAAATCCGGTGGAGAACGCCCCGCGTATCATCAGCGACCTGCGCACCATCTTCCCGCCCTACGAAGGGAAGTTTCTCATCGGCCCCATGGCGAAACTCGGCTGGGGAACCCCGACACTGGTAAGCGTTTCACTGGGTGTCATCATCGAAATACCTGGGAATATCGCCATCCTGGGCATACTCAAGATCGCCCTGCCGGCCGAGGAGGCTGCCCTGATCCTGATACAGGTCAATTTTGCAGGCGCTATCGAGTTTGATAAAAAACGGCTGTACTTCTTCGCCAGCATATTCGAATCGCGGGTACTATTCCTCACGATCGAGGGCGAGATGGGGCTGCTGGTGGCCTGGGGCGACGATGCCAATTTCGTGGTATCGGTAGGTGGTTTCCACCCCCGTTTCAATCCGCCGCCACTGCCATTCCCGAGTCCGAAACGCGTGGCGATCAACATCCTCGACACCAGTGTGGCGCGCATCCGGGTGGAAGGATATTTTGCCGTGACGTCGAATACCGTCCAGTTTGGCGCCAAAGCCGAACTCATGTTCGATGTGGGCGTAGCACGTGTCGACGGTCATATCGCCTTCGACGCGTTGTTCCAGTTTTCACCCTTCTATTTTATCATCGAAATATCGGCGTCGATATCGCTTAAAGTATTCGGCATCGGCCTGTTCAGCATCCGGCTGCAATTTGCGCTTGAAGGCCCGACGCCCTGGCGCGCCCACGGTACCGGTACGCTCAGCCTGCTGTTCTTCGACATTTCTGCCGACTTCGACATCACCTGGGGTGATAGTGAAGACACGACGGTACCACCGGTGGCGGTTATGCCACTCCTCAGGGCCGAACTGGAAAAAGTCGACAACTGGAAAGCGGAATTGCCCGCCGGCAGCAACCTCCTGGTATCGCTGCGCAAACTATCGGAAGCGGAAACGGCCCAGGTACTGCATCCGCTCGGAACACTCCGCATCAGCCAGCGCGCTGTGCCGCTCGATATGAAAATCGACAAGGTCGGCAGCCGGAAACCCTCCGATGCCAACGACTTTACCCTTACACCGACGCAAGGGCTGAGCAAGGTGACGGATACCGACGAGCAGTTTGCCAAGGCGCAATACCTGAACCTGAAGGATGCGGAAAAACTGTCGCAAAGGGCCTTTGATCCGTTGCACGGCGGCCTGCTGCTCTCTTCCGGCGCGCAACAACTGGGCGCCTCCAAGATGGCAAAACGCAGGGTACGCTACGAACAGATCATTATCGACAACAACTATAAACGATTCCGCCGCAGGTTTAAGCGGTTCAGTTCCGGGTTCTTCGGCCATTTCCTGAAGGGCGCTGCCGTATCAAAATCCGAACTCTCCCATCACTACAAATCACAGCTCGATCCTTT
>ERZ724526.413-NODE-413-length-25181-cov-7.009791_pt1 | contig 25181 bp, 20 predicted proteins | sample MGYA00376059_ERZ724526 | MGnify/ENA primary metagenome ERZ724526 (study PRJEB28724, sample SAMN07190883) | activated sludge metagenome | isolation source: activated sludge of sewage treatment plant in Hong Hong | place: Hong Kong | collected 2016-03-17 ...
ACCGTACCAGAGCGGGAAATTCGTCGCGCCGCCGGCATAGCCAATGACACTGGCTGCCAGCATGTAGGCATATTGATGGCGGCGAATCCCGTTGGCATCGCGAAGCGCGACACCGACAAGTGAGGTGGCATAGACCACGTACCAGAGAAAATACGCGAGAAATGGATGGAAGAACGGGCCCGGTACCGGCCAGAAGGAAAAAGACATGGCCGGATGCACGCCGGCCACCAACCAGGGAGTCGTATCGACCAGCAGGAACAGTCCGGCTAGTCCATACCCGATTTTCAGCGCCTTGGCATGGCGAACCGCAATGTCGAGAAACGTGACTGTGTGGTGAAAATACAGGATGGGGATGAGAGACGCGCCGGCCATGACCAGGCGCAACAGGCTCAGCGCGAGATCTTTCGACTCCGCCAGCTGCCACCCGCAGTAAAACACGCTCCAGAACGCGATGCTCAGACAGTACAGCCCGTAGATCCGGTTGCGCGCAGCGGCAGGATCCCGGAAATAGACGAACATTCCGAGCCCTGTCGCAGCCAACGCATTGACCAGCGCGCTGATTGCGAGCACTTTCATATCAAGTCCTCCGGGAGGACCGGAGCCGTGTCATCATGCAGCGACCGTGACGTGCGCCATGCCCTTTTCGGCCACGGCAATGAGGGCTTGATTGCCGAACGTGGAATACACTCGCGGGCGTGAGACTCCCGCGGCTCGCAGTAGACTTTCCAGTTCAGTCTGGTAGTGGAAATGAAACGTGCCTTCGCCTTCGCGTTCCTTGATTCTACCAGAATTGTCCAGCAGGCGACGACCTTCCTCGACCTGATCCTTCGTCTGAGCCGTATCCACAAAATTGCGATAAATGGCCGATAGATCGGCATACGGTTTCAAATTGGAAATGACCAACCGCCCCTGTGGAGTGAGCACGCGCAGGTATTCGCGTAAAGTGAACAGCGGGTCACGTACGTAGCCCAGCACCAGGTTGCAGACGACGCGGTCGAAGGAGTGATCGGGAAACGGCAGCGCGCTTTCCAGGTCAGCCTGGCAGACACGCATCGACATGGGCTCATAGGCCCGCAGCCCTTCATAAAACTGCCCCTGCAGCGTCGCACCGACCTGCTCGAAATTGCTCATGGCTTGAGCCAATGCAGCCGGCACGAAGTCGAGACCGACGTAATCGGGAGAGCGAAAATCGCCGCGCTTGCCATACCGCTGCCGAAACGCCTGATTCAATTGCAGGAAGACCCCGAAATTGCCGTTCCCGCAACCGGCATCCAAAATGCGCTCGCCCTTGTGGCAATCGCCCATCAATCGATAGAGATGATCCATGAGCCGCCAGAAATCGGCCACATTGGGAATCGTCTGAAAGTTCTGTAAATACTCCTGCCAAAACGCCACGTGATCAGACTTTCCCATCGGCTTCCGCTTCTTGCTCCGTTCGCGCTCAAGCCGGTTCTGCGCACCGATTTCACGGTGGGACGGTTCGACCATTCGCTCCGGCCGCCGCGCCGGCCAGAGTTCCTGTTGGCAACAGACGGCGATTTGCCGGTACACGGTACGGGCTTTCCGTGGACTTTCCTGCAGGCGATGTAATGCGCCCGGCACAACGAAGGAGTGGCGCAAATACGGACCGATTGCCTCAGTCACCCGCTCAATAGAAGCGGGATCGACCCAGGCGTCCTGCTCGGCATGAAACAGGACGACCGGAGTTTGGAGACGCGAGGCATCCCGCTGCGTCGTCAGGAGATCGGCATACTCGCCCTCCACCGCATGCGCCAACCATCGATCCGCATCGATGGTGAGCCCCATGATGTTCACCACGCCTTTGTGTACACCTGACAGATGCTCTCCAATCAAATCCTCTTGATGGACGGCCTGCAGCGTATGCCGGACATCCATAATTCCGTTGATGAGGGTCAAGAGCCGCACATGCGACACCTTGCCGGCCACCTTCAGCGCGACGCGTCCCGCCAGACTGGTCGCCACGAGGCCGATCGGTCGTCCCGGCCATTGATTGGCGACATGGTCCAACACGGTTTCGAGATCCGCCTCCATGTCCTCCAGCCGGAATTGCGTCACCAGTCCGTCACTTTCCCCGACATGATTCACATTGTCATAACGGACAACGTGGAACCCATTGCCCGCCAGGTAATACGCCAAGGGCACATAATCGCGCTTGCTCTCCCCATATCCCGGCGCCAATACGATAATCGGGGCGTCAGCTGCCGGGGCAACTTGTGGCCGGTCATGGCAGATGACGATCCGGAGGCCGGATGGTCGGAAACATTCTGAGAACTCACTGAGCACGGTGGGACTGCCCACTTTTGTTTCAGGGCTTGGCATCGACACCTGTCCCAGGAAATGTTCGATGATATCTTCCGCTTCCTTCGCAACCGGGAGAAAGCGCACCCCTGCCAGCACGGTACGCCCTGCCACAGGGACGCACCCGGGGCGAGCCTCGGGTGCAACTGGTCTGGTCCACACCACTTCCCCCACCACCGAGCACAGGGTTGCCGACAAAGAATCGGTCGAAGATCCCTGGAGGGGAGCGGATGGCAACCATCGTAATTCGAGCTCCGATCCCAAGAGATCTTCTTCAGCCGATAGGTGGACGCACGCGCCATTGGGCGACAAGTCCGTCGTCAAGCCAGCGGACAACGGCCGATCCCCGCCACGAGTTCGAAGACTCACTTCCGTGCTCAATCCAACAACCACCCGCTGCTGTCGCCGTCGCTCTTCCCTCGGGCGTTCTGGCCCTCGTACCAGTTGCATGGAGGCCGGAGGCGTAGCGGCGGTCTGTAATGAACCCGTATCAATGAGGGACTCCTCTCCTTCCTGCACGACCAAGGCGGCCGCCAGACGCATGTGTCTTGGCGCGGTAGCGCCATGACTGAGGAGCGATGCCACAACCCGTTCATCTGCGTCACTCAGGTGTATGAACTGGATGGCCAGTGTCACCGCCGCTTGAGTGCGACCAGGTACGTGCACATCCTCGGACGAGCGAATACCGCACACGATACCAACGCTGTCCAACCCGCGCTCATCCGGGCTAAAGCTCAACATCATCCGCTGATTCAGCATGGCAGGAATGTCGGAGACAAAGTCCATCGAGAGGCCGCCAAGACTGAGGCTCCTGGTCACCCCCTTCCAGGTGTGTCCCTGAAAAAACAACTGAGTGGAGAGGCGAAGCGCCAGACGACGAGACGCTCGCCGTTCGGCGAGAGAAAGCGACCAGGCGTCCTGCGTTTTCTTTCTCTCGACGGCCGGAACGTTCAGGCTATCCTCATGCCCGCAGAGGGCAGATAACGGCTGAGTCACATTACGCGCAGTGCTATCAGACGACATACATTTCCTCCCGCTAGTTTGAGTCCTGGTGTCGGTCCTGCCACAGCATCGTGGTGAGTAACCCGTGGCCATCTCGCCCCGTCATGCATCGAGCGTCGAGGCGAGGCTGGACTCTTGCAAGCGCACGAACGATTCCAAAACAGCGGGAGGATGTCGGATGATCAAAACGGGGAAGGATAAGCGGCACGCACAGCCTCAGTGTAGGCACACAGCGACTAGCCAATCTGTCTGAGATTCGAAGCTTATTCTAGGTGATTAGACATAATTGTCAACTCATCAGTAGAAAAGATATCCCGCGGCCTACAAGAAATAACCTAGTTGTTAGCTGCAGGGCTTCCCATCCCCGGTCGCGCCGCCTACGGCCCCCAACCCGCTGACAGGACCAGTCAGAGCACTGACGACCGTCATGATACTGACGCGGATACCTGGCATACGTAATTCCGAGACCTACCGTATCCACTCCCTTGCACTGACAACGACAAGGCCCGTTTTTCCAGGGAGCTGATCCGCATCCTCGGACATCAGCCGCCTACGCTGCTGGCAGTCTTTCCAGCGAATGGGATTCAACGGGGTCCACGTAGTCCAGGCCGGCTGTTCGGTTGCTTTGAAACAAAGAGTTATGTTACCCACAGGGCCTGGCTCTCTAGCCCTGTCACTCATCATGCAGACTGCCTACGTCCGGCTCTACATTGGCTTGATGAACATCCTCCTGACCGGCTTCGTGCTTGGTTGTCAAACCAGCCCGCCCGTCACAGAAGGGTACCCTCACCAGCAAGCACTTCAGGCAAAAACCCTTCAAGAAGTACTGGCCTGCGCCGGGAATCCGTTACAGAAGCGTGAAGACGGGCCGGTGATCATGCTCCGCTATTACCGGGAGGCCCCCCTCCTCGAGGAATCCATGGTGTCATCGAAGGGAAGCCGGCCAACCGTCCATCATGGCTGCTGGGCGACCGTGATCCTCAAAGATCAGCGGGTCGATCGGGTCCGATACCATTTCGTGCCCAGTTCTGTTGATGCCTCCAATGATTGTGAAGAAATCTTTGCGAATTGCCAGGAATGAAGACCCGGCGCTTCAACGGTCGCAAGATCCTGGGCCTGCTGCTGATGGCCTGGTGCCTGCAATCTATCGCTGACTGGCCCCCACCTGCCTACGGTCTCGAAAAATACGGCCGGCCACTTCCCTCCATGGATGAACCGGAACACGAAGCACGGGAGGAGGAGGAAACCCTGTTCGGCGGATACTTCCTGACGGGGGCGTTTGTGAAGAATCCGACCTTTGCCGCCCGCCCTGACAATACCGGTCTCGTCGGCATGCGGCACATGCTGCATCTGGAGACAGACCTCTATAAGCAATACCTTACCTTTTATACCGATCAGAACTTTTTCTCGGATCGCACCGACGGGTGGATCAAACTCTCTGAGTGGGACGGCACCTTCGCATTCACCGGTGTGCTGGACCGATTCAATTGGCGGTTACAGTATGAACGCGATGCGCCCCTCGACCGCCGTGGCTTGAAGCAAGCCTATGCCGACGCGCTCGTGACGGCACGATTTCAGGCCATTCAGGATTCCACCTGGTGGCGGCGCACCTTTCCTCATCAGAATTTCACCGCGTATGCCGGAGCTGGGTGGCTCTTTCATAACAGCCAGTACTTCGCCAGACCCAATAATACCGGCCGCGCCTTGTTCCGGTATGTCGCCCATGCCGACATGGATGTCTATAAGAACAAGGTCGTGCTGTATGGCGACGTAAACCTCTTCACCGACCGCGAAGCGAGTCAGACCCTGAACCCCTCCGAGCTCGACTGGATCGTCGGTATTGCCGTGCGCTGGCAGGACATGGAACTGGCCTTCTATCGCGAGGAAGATCGGCCGCTGGATCAATCAGGGCTGGTTCAAAAGTACTTTGCGGTGCAGTTGCGCTTTGCGTTCGATGTGTCCAAAGGTGCGATGGAGCGAGTGGGATGGAATCGGTAGGCCGGAACTAGCGTGCACTGAGATGGCTTCGCACGTCCTGCACGTAGGTTTTGAACGGGTCGGCCATAAAAAACGGCTCGGTATCACGCAACTTAAAATTGGACCAGTTGATAATGTATTCACAGGAGGCATGGTCACCAAAACTATGCGCCGCATCTGCCCCCGCCCCACTCGCCGTGGACGCCAGCAGATGCCGCACCAATTCACCTCGGCCGAAGGCCCGCGTATTGCGGGGCGGGTGGTCCTGCGCTAATTGGACGCCCTTGTCTGTCGTGAGGCGTGGTCCCCGCCCCTCCTCTTCAAGGCCGTAGCAGAGTCCCCGCTCGGGATGCAGGTTGTGATATTCCAGATCGAGGCTCTTCAGCATCGGGTCGTCCCACGCCAGCTGTTCCGCCTCCCGGTAGGTTTCCAATAGCCAGAGTTTTGAGGCCCAGTCGATCCGGCCCACGAGTTTTTCATACCCGTGCCGCAGGTCGGTCAACACCGACTCCCATTGCTCCAGCACCCAATCCGTCTCTTCGTCCTGGCCTTTGCAATGTCGCTGTGCGGCGGCAAGAAACTGTTCTTGAATATCGAGCGCAGAGATCGACTGCCCGGATTCCAGCCGGACAATCCACTGGCGATCCGGGTCCCGCGAAATGTCCTGCAACGCCTCAACCGGCTCGCTGATACTCAATCCACGGGGAGCCTGGCCTGCCTCGATCAGTTGCAGGACCAACCCTGTCGTGCCCATCTTCAGTGCGGTGGCATATTCCGCCATATTCGAATCGCCGCAGAGCAAGTGGATGCGGCGGTATTGATTGGGATCCGCCAGCGGCTCATCGCGCGTATTGACGATGGCCCGATTGTGCTGCACCCATTCAAAGAAATCGTTCACGATATAATCGGCCCGCTGGGAGATCTGAAACGGGACAATCGATCGATCCTGCGCGTCCCGCAACCCCGGACGATGCAAGATGAGCCCGCCGATTTGCACCCATTCATTAGGATCACCGGCGCAACCGATCCGCCCCGCGCCGGTAAACACTTGACGGGTGACCAAGAAAGTCACCAGCGGACCAAGACCGCGCCGAGAAAAGGGGAACTGGCGAGTGACTAAATAGTTTTCATGCGACCCGAACGTCGCATCGGTTTCGTGGTCGATATTGTTCTTGATGAGCGAGACCGTCTCGTCCAGTCCCAAAGCAGTCACGGCCTGTTGAATGATCCGGTCTCCGGCGCGATCTGATGCCACGAGATCCGCAAGGGTCGTGCATTCAGGCGAGGCATACTCCAAATGGCCCATGTCGATGTAGATGCGCCCGGCGTTCGTCAGAAACCCCCCGTTGCCTGGCGGCTCATCATGCCCACGATGGTGCAGATCGAGCACGCCGCGACGGGCGATGTGAAAAATATGGTCCCGGATGCGCTGCGCCACCCAGGAAGGCGAATGGTCAGGCCGATCCTGATTGACCAGGAGGCCATATTCCGTTTCGATCCCGAAAATACGATTCAGCATATTCAGCCAACTATGGGTACCGGGCTCCAGAACGTGATCGATGCCAAGCCCATTTGTTCCGTCTTACCTCGGGAGGAGATCACTGTGAGGCTCGAACCGCCGACGGCAGCACGCGGCCTAATTCGTCCGGGCGAAGGGCCCGATATTTGGATGAACCAGGGCCATTGCGTTCCAGCAGCACGCATTCCAGAGATTTTTCGGCCACGGTCTGCCGCACATGAGCCAGCAAGGCCGTTTTGTCGGGCAAGGCTTCAGCGTCCGGTTTTTCTGCCGCGTCGCGAACAGAGGAGTCGCCATCCGATGTACGGGACGAGGTTTGCGCCAGAGATCCCACCGCCCACGCGCAGAGACCGGTTTCTACGGCCTGCGCCAATGAAGCCTGGGCAAACCCCGGCTGTGCGTCGATATACCGACCCATTTGAACTTGCACGGCGGACGTCGCACCCAACGCAGCCCAGCCCCGCCGTTCCTCAAAGTTGCCATCGTAGTTGATGGTCAGAAACAGATCCCGCTCCGGTTTCACGCCCAATTCGGCCAAGAGAATTTTGGCGATGAAGGGCGCCTTATAAATCTCTTCAAACGCCTGCTTGATGGCCGGCGCCAGGCCGTACTTCATCAGCCTCGCACCTGTCACATCGGAGGGCGATCGATTGAAGCCTTCGACATGGGCCATTTCCAAGAGCGAGAACCGTAATTTCTCCAGATCGGCCGGATGCCCCATGCCACCGAGCGCAATGCGATCATAAATCTCATAGAGCTTCGGCGTGCCTCGGCTCACGGTCAACAGCACGATGCCGTCGGCGTAGGCCAACGCCACGACCGGCGCACCCATCGCAAACTGTTCATCGAGATACTGCCGCCGATTCCCGACCGCCTCGATCCACCGATAGGGTTCTTCATACATAACACGTCACCTTTATCCTGATCATCTTAGACCCGCGAGGTCTCCAGCCTTCAAGTGAACATCGATAGGCTAGAGCGCGCGGACGACGTCACGCTCGTACAAGTGTTTCAAATGAGTGTCCGGAATGGTCTGCACCCCTGCCGCGGTAATAAGCTTCACCACCGGATACAGGTTCAACTCACGATTCACGCCACCGGTCGCCGAATCGAACTCCGCCGCGCTGGAGAGCAATCGCAGGGCTTGCACCGTCGCCTGCTCTTCAGGCATGGCTGCGAGCGGTTGAGGGCCCCAGGTGTTCACATAATGAAGGATGCCCCGGATCGTCGGCGAGCCGGAGCCGGACACGGCGTACTCCACCGCTTCGAACTCAGCCCCGAGAATGTCGTAGAAGTAGATCTTGGCCGCTTCCTGCTCATGATCAAACCCGGCAAAAACGGGCACCACCGCTCCGGTTCCAGCCAACGCCGCCGGCACGTTTTCTTTCAGTAACTTGGAGACGGCGCGAAGTTTACCCTCAAAACTGAGCTCCTGTAGCTGTGTGCGACGGTAATACTTGAATGAATGCTCCAGCACACGAACCATCTCGTAGGCAGTGGCCGGCACACCGGCAATCGCCAGGACACTATGGCGATCGATCTCCAATACCTTGTCGGTCCGGTCATACATCACCATGTTGCCGGCGGTGGCCCGGCGGTCACCCGCCACCAGCACTCCGTCACGATACTTGAGCGCAAGAATCGTGGTGGCGTTCGGAATATCCAATCCCGCCGCAGCCGCGGACGGATTCCCGAACTGATAACCCTGCTCTTTCAAGAGCTGAAAAAAGTCCCCTTGCATCCCCATTGCCTACCTCGTTAGACACACCCGCAACCGTTACGTTTCACGATGACTATCACGTTTATTGTCCCGTGCGCTGCCGATAGCGCTCTGCCTGCTTGGGGTCGACTTTTCGCATCCGCTTCAGCAGATTATCCTTGTCCGGCGAACCGGTATCCGGCCGCCGAGGACCGCCGCCTTCTTCCGAAGGGCCTGTTGGTTTCGGCATCGGATCGCCGGGGGCTTCACGGCGCTCCGGCATCATTGTATATCGCATCATTGTGCATCCTTTCGTTTTGCCCACGCAGCCAAGGCATCAGCAGGAGACGCCGCGGTTTCGAATAACCCGGCACAAGCCTGCACCGCCTCCGGATCGAACAGATCGCCCATCTCCAGCGTACGACCGCGCAACCCGCCCGCGAACTGCACCCGCTCCCACTGCATCCCCGTGATTTGTTCGGGAAACCGTCTGACACACAGGCCGCGCAATCCTCCACGGGTATCTGAGGGACCAGCCACGAGCGCCTGGGCAATGTCGCGCTCGGTCGTCATCCGCCAGGTCTTCCCTTCGGCTTCGAGGCCGAGAAACAAGCCACGGTCAGGATTGAGATTATGGTATTCCAAATCCAGGCTGGCGAGCCAGGGATCCTCCCACGCGAGCTGCTCCTCGCGCATGAAGGTTTCCAGCAACCACTGTTTCGTGACCCAATCCAGCTTGCCGACAAGTGGTGTGCGATCCCCCCCGAGGCACTGCAGAGTGTCATGCCATTCACGGAGAACCCAATCGGCATCGGGATCGCTCCCTCCGCAAACCCGGCTTGCTGCGTTCCAGTACTCTTGCTGAATAGCCAGGCCGGAGATCGTCCGTCCATCCTTCAACCGCACGGTCGTTTTGAGATCGGGATCGCGAGACAATTGCTTGATGGCGGTCACCGGCTGCTCCAACTCTACCAGCGGAGCTGCGCCCCGCTGGAGCAGATCGAGCACCAGCCTGGTGGTCCCGACTTTGAGCGCCGTGGCGTACTCGCAGAAGTTGGCGTCACCGACAATCAAATGCAGCCGCCGATACTTTGCCCGGTCCGCATGGGGCTCGTCGCGCGTATTGAGAATGGGCCGGTTGTGCATCGTGTCCACACCCAGCTCCGCTTCCATAAAATCCGCCCGTTGCGAGAGTTGAAAGGGGCCCGGCACAAAGCCGGACTCCTGGGCTTCCATACCCACCTTCCCTGCGCCGGCGATCACTTGGCGGCTGACCAGGAACGGCAAGAGCCCCTGCACCAATTGCGGGAAAGGCAGTGCCCGTGGAACGAGGTAGTTATCGTGGCAGCCATAACTGTGACCGTGAAAGTCGGTATTATTTTTGTAGAGCTGAACATGCGCCCCGCCCAACCGCTGATTGCGACGATCTGCCGCGCGTTGCACAATGCGCTCCCCCGCCCGGTCATGCGCCAGGAGATCTTTGAGCGTCCGGCATTCAGGGGTCGAATACTCCGGGTGCGTGTGGTCGTTGTAAAACCGCGCGCCGTTCGGCAAGACCAAATCGCTCTTCATCTCATGGAACGAATACGGACGATGGGCATCGACCTTGGCGAAGTCGTCTTCTTCCTTGTCCTGCTGCAGACCCGAGACACGGAAGCCGCGCGCATCCTCATGCGGATCTTCGCCATGGTAATCCCACCGCCGTTCGAACTCGCCGGTCAGATGGGCCCGCACCAGCTCCATGGATTCCTCGACCGGATCGACCGCGTCGAGATCCTCCCTGGTGATGCCGTACTCTGTTTCAATGCCGAAGAGATGCATAGTCCGTTACGCGTGAGAAGAACCGCGTTCCCGCCGATCAAATAATCTGATTGACCAAACGTTCTTCCGTCGGCCTGCCCCGGCGGAACGAAGACACGCCCACCACCTGCTCTGGATGATGGTCCAGGAGCTTCAACCATTCTTCCGCCGCATCGTCGGGGGGCAGCATTTCCCCTTCTCGATATTCCTCCTGCACGGCATCAAGGAGATCCTGCGCCCGAATGCCGTCGCCCGCTGCCGCGCCGGTCTGCGCCACTGCCCGCTCGATCGCCTTTTCCTTCGCCCGCTGGACGATTGCAGACAGAATGGCCCCGCTGACAAGATCCCCGCGATACAGCACCTTGTTCTGCCCGTTGCGCAGACGTATGGACAGGACACGGTTCTGATCGGTTCGCGAGAAGAGACTGTCGACCACTTGCTCGATCACCGCGCGGCGCGCCGCGTCGTGAGAGTGATCGTGTTGCTCCAGCAACGCGGGCTCGAGCGGAAGCGCGGGTGTGAGATACACGGACAAAATCTCCACAGCGGCCTCTCGAGTCGGACGCGCCACTTTGATCTTGCGATCGATCCGGCCCGGCCGCAGCACCGCGGGATCGATCAAATCCGGCCGGTTGGAGGCCAGAATGATCACCACATCCTGCAACGACTCGATCCCGTCCATCTCCGCGCAGAACATCGGCACCAGCGTATTGTTGATGTTGAATGACCGCATCGACCGTCTGGTCCCCAACACCGACTCCGCTTCGTCGATAAAAATAAACGGCAGCGCCCCTTCCTTGCGTCTGGCCCGGGCCTTGGCGAAGAGGTCCCGAACGATGCGTTCCGACTCGCCCAACCACATGTTGAGAATTTCCGGTCCCTTGATATGGAGGAACGCGCCGCTCGTCACCGGCGGATTTTTCGTGTGGCCGTCTGAAGCAGCCTGCCCGTGCGACTCGCGCACCAGCTGCGACAAACTGGCCGCCGCCGCCTGCCCGATCATGGTCTTGCCGCAACCGGGGGGACCGTACAGCAGAAACCCTTTCGGCTGCGTAAATTGGTACTTCGTGAAGGTGTCGGCATGGAGCAGCGGATACTCGATCGCCTTACGGATGGCATCAATGGCCTGATGCTGCCCGCCGATCTGCTCCCACGTGACATTCGGCACTTCGTCAAGCAGGTGGGTCCGCGCCTGCCGATTTTCAAACTTTTCAATGGCAATCCGGTGTGTGGGTTCGATGCGGACTTCATCACCGGCCTTGAGGTCCACGCCCAGCAAGTCGCTGGACCGCTGAAGAATCAGGGCCTGCCGTCCCATATCCTGCTCAAACCGGATACGTCCGTCAGGCAAGATCTCCGCAACCTTCAACACGGGCCCATTGCGGTCATACTCCAGGGCCTTGATCACCGTATACGCCTCGTTGACCAGAATCTGAGCTCCGATCTTGAGCTCCTCTGCCGCCAGCCGCGGGTCGATATTGGCATAATACTCCGCCCCGCCAACCACGATACGCGCCACGCCCTCAGCCGGAACCTCCACGAGCAGGCCCACACGGTTGGCCGGCGCCGTGAGCTTCGCGACGACCTCATTGAGCTTCTTCAATTCGGTATCCCGCCGATCCTGCGCCACCGACTGCGCCGTCACGACATGGCGCAATTTATAAAGCAGCTTCTGACGAGGGTCGCCGTCGGGAAAGGCCGCCAGACATTCATCTATCAGTTCGATGGGATCGGCAGGCGTGGAGGCATCGCGCGATGGCGATGGCTGTCCCCCATGGCCAGGTTGATCCGCATTCCGATGGTCACTCATATCATTCCTCCGGATAATCTCACTCCGGTCATCCTAACAGGTTGTCGAGAAGGGCCGCCAGCGGCGTTCTGGTGGCTCTGACTCCACTCAATTGACTGGTTGGAGAGTCGCCGTCGCCTGCATCCGGCGATTGCCGCGCGCGAATTCGATCGTGACCTGATCACCGACCTTATGTTGTTCCATGGAATCCATCAGGTCATCGATGCTTTCCACCGGTTTGCCATCCACGGCCACAATAATATCGCCTAATTCAATGCGGCCACCGGCGGTTTCCCGCGCCCCATGAAGTCCGATGCGCTCCGCCGCACTGCCGCGCCCGACCTTGCCGATGATGACCCCTTTGACACCCCACCGCCGCGCCATGGCATCAGGCACCAGCGAAATGCCCAATCCCGGCCTGATCAACTTTCCATGCTTGATCAATTCCGGAACGATGCGGTTGATCGTATCGACCGGCACTGCAAACCCGATCCCGGCAAACGCTCCGCTGGGGCTCACGATCTGCGTGTTCACACCAATCAAGCGCCCGCCGCTGTCCAGCAAGGGCCCCCCGGAGTTGCCGGGGTTGATCGCGGCATCGGTCTGAATCACGCCCTCAATGGTCCGGTTGCTCATTGATTTGATGGTGCGGCCCAACGCGCTGACCACACCGGTCGTCAAGGTGTGATCGAGGCCAAAGGGATTCCCGATCGCCAGCACCTTTTGGCCCACCCGCAGAGACTGAGAGTTGCCGATGGTGACCGGCTGGAGTGTAGCCTCGGACGCCTGGATCTGCAGCACCGCGACATCATGATCCGGATCGGCACCGATGACCTTCGCCTTATATTCGGTCCGGTCCGCCAGTGTCACCGTGATGGAATCCGCCCCGTAAATCACGTGGTAGTTGGTCACGATGTGCCCTTGCCGGCTCCAGACAAATCCGGTCCCGGACCCTTGCGGCACCTCGAACAGATTGAATGACCAGGGATCACGCTGCATTGCCGTATTGGCGATAAACACCACCGATCTGGTAGCCCGATCGAACACGGCGATCGTCGCCTGTTCCTCCGGACTCAGATCAGTCGGGGCCGCAACCTGCGCCGTGAGCGAAGGGGATGTTGCTTCGGCTGCGATACCACCGGCCGGGGAAAACAGCCCCGATAGCACGCTCGACAACAGCCCCACTCCACAGGCCCATGCGACAGACATGTGTGTGCGCACTTTCACCGCTCGCATCTATTCACCGATGATCTGAAGCACCAACTCTCTGGTTCGTGCGCGCGTATCAAAATCCAGCACCACGATCTGTTGCCACATGCCCAACATCATGGCTCCGTCTGTGAAGGGAATCGTGAGGGACTGGCCCTGCAGCTGTCCGCGCAGATGGCTATGCCCATTATCCTCGCCCGCATTGCGCTCATTGTGCTGCCAGCGAGGATCGGCGGGAATAAGGCGCTCCCAGAGAACCTGGGTATCGGCACGAATGCCGGGCTCATCTTCGACGATCAGCACGGAGGCGGTCGTATGCTTGATGAATACCGTCACGATGCCGGCCCGCAGTGGCGTTTGCTCAAGCGCCGCCTGGACCTGGGCTGTGATATTTTCCATCCGGCTGTCGCCCTGCATGGGCACTCGAATCGTTACCGTTTTGACGGCCATCCGCTACTCCTTACTAGCCTGGCGTAAAAATGCCCGTTCTCTCTTTGATAAAGCCCGGCCCCTCGCCTGTTCGAGCACAGCATCAAACACGCCTTCCGCCGACAACTCTCGCAAGGCCTGAACAACCGGACGACTGATGATGCCTTCTTTCTGCAGACCGTTCAGGTAGGCGAACGCTTCGGCCAGATCTTCTCGGCGACGCACATAATAGTCACGACCACGGCGCTGATTGCTGAACGCTTCGAACTGTTCGCACGCGACGAGGATCTCGGCCAGCTGCCGAACCCAAGGCTGCGCACCGGCGAGCTTTTCAGGGTAGTAATAATAGAGCATGATCCGCCCCATCCACGGCGCCCAGGCCACTCCCAGGTCACGCAATTCCGGTTTTACGATACGGAGTCTCCCGGCCAGACGGCGTGCATACCCCAGACGCATCTCCACCTGTTCGCAAGCCCATGGATCGAGGGTGATGCCGGCTGTCTCCATCGCCGTTCGATAGCGGGCGACAAAGGCTTCGGTCTCCTTGCCGTAGCGTGTGTCAGGATGGGCCGCCCTCCATTCGCGCGGCCTGGTAGGAATCCCATGGGCGCGGGCCCAGGACCAGATGCGGCCGAAGAGTGTCCGATCGAGTCCGGCACGGCCTAAGTCATGAAGGAGACAGGCGATCTGATACTGCTTCACCCGCGCCGGTGCGTGGCCCAACCGCTGGGCCACCGCCGCGCACATCCGGGCCGTCCGTACAGCATGAGGGCAGTCATACCCCTTGATCATTCGCCCGGGACGACGCGGATCGGGATAGTCGTAAAATCGTAGCAGCGTAGAGGCGAATGCCCGCGGCACCAGCAAGGGAAGGGAGGTAGTACGTGTACGTGCCATGCAGGAGTGATGCACCGGGGGCGACGATTGACCGCCCGGCAGAATATCGTCCATGAAAAGAACGTGTCAAGCAGACCGTCGCGCAGGACAGGATTTCCTCGCACTGGCTGCGGGGCTTTGTTATTCTGAATCGGATGTCGATCGACCACGGGAGGGAACCATGAGAATACCTCGGTCCATGCAGATCCTGGCAGCCGGTGCGTGCCTTCTGCTGGCGGACACCGCCGCTCCCGTGGGTGCGTCCGATCAACTGGTGGATGTGACCGGCAAGGTCACGCCGTTCGTCACGCTGCGCAGCCGCGACAATTTTTCCAGCGAATATCGCTACGACGTGACGGTGCGCAACAGTTCACCCGATCTCTTTGTGGCTGACAGTCTCATCCTGGTCCTGGACCATATCACCAATACCGCCGGACAGGATCGTGAGAACCTGACGGGCGAATCCCTTTTGACGAGGATGGAAATCATCGGGCAGGACGGGACCACAGAGGATGGAAAACCCTATTTCCGCATTCCGCAAGGATCGGGCCCTGATCTCACCCCGAACAGTGAAAGCCTCCCCGTCACCGTCCGTATCCGGAACCGGGACTACGTAGCCGTGTTCACCCCTTCATTCCGTGTCATGGGCCAGCGACGCGAGCCGCCGAAACAGAAATCTCAAGCAGCAGCTGCCGCGGCCGCCGCCGCACCGCATAAAGCGACCACGGACAAACTCATTCAGCTCCTGCTCAAAAAGGGGTTGATCACGGCGGAAGAGGCACGGACCCTTCTCCAACCATGAGCGATCATGCTTGCAAGGCTTGTGTCGGGACCTGGCCGAGCCAGAATCATTTCATCGCCGATTGCGGCCTCACGAAGGCCTATCTCCACGACGACCAATTCTTTCCCGGCTGGACTGTGCTCGTCTTCAAGCGCCACGCGACCGAACTGTTCCATCTCTCACGAGAGGAACGCAGCAGCCTCATCGAAGAAGTCGCTCAGGTATCCGCCCTCCTTGCCGAAGAATGGCGGGCGGTGAAGATCAACTACGAGCTGCTCGGCAACCAGCTTCCGCACATCCATTGGCACCTGATTCCCCGCCTGTCGCAGGACCCGGCTCCGCTCGAGCCGGTGTGGCGCATCGCGCATGAACCAGTCCGGCCCGAACCGGATGCCCTCGCGTCCCTGGTGGCCCGCCTCCGCGCAATCTGGCCGTCTCACCGGCATCAGCCGCCATCCAGCGCCTAAACGACCTCCGGTCATGATGCAGATTCCGCCAGGGCCGAACGGAAGTAGTCCCCGCACCTTCTTCCAGACGTTGATCCGCACTCTGCCTCTGCACGTACTGGTCACGACCAGCATCGTGGGAGGGGCGGCACTCTTTTACAGTCTCTCCGTCTCGAACCGTGGAACCTGGACCATGCTCGGAAGCTGGTCCCTGACGGCTCTGTATATCCTCATCGGGCTCGTGGGCGGGACTGTGGCCGGCGTATTGGACGCATCCCGACAGATGGTGGAACGCCTGGAACAAGTCCTCCGTGACTGGCTCCATACATTGCCAGCCCTGAACCGGAGCGCAGACACCACCGGCCGAGACGTGTCCACGGTTCGGCAGGAATACGAAACCCTCGTCGACCACTCGGTCGCGCAAGCCGGGCGGCGGCTGCGGCTACCGCAGTGGCTTGAACGGTTGATTCGCGCGGGAGTGCGGGGTCTGGTGGTCGATCGCTTCATCGCGTCCTGTACCGCACGGGGAATCCATGTCGTCGCGCCTCAGGAGTTTCGAAACTGGATGCTCGCCGAAGGCGTGAGCCTGGGATTCATGCCGGTCCTGGATCAATTGGCTTGGTGGCGCTACCTCCTCTTAGGAGTGCTCACGCTCCTGGCTGCCATTGCGCTGACGCTGGCCTTCCTGACGACGTGAGCGTGGTTCCGATTCATCCACTTCGTACATCGGACTGGTTTCACCCCGATCCGGTCCCGGCGGGTCATGGGCACGGTTCCCCGCGAGATCCCATGGAAATTTCCCGTCATCTATGTGTATATAGTCGGATACCTTTTGCGTGGAGCCCTGCCAGCACCTATGTTCTTGCAACGCGTCTCCGTCGGACGGTGGTTTCTCATAGCGACAGTGGCATTGCCTCTTCCGTCTCTGCCGGCCGGTGCCCAAGAAGAGCCTTCTCCCGCCGCGGCAACAGGAACCGTCCAAGCAGAAACACCCGTCACCGAAACACCCGCTGTTCCGCAGGCTGACCAGGCTCCTCAAGAAGCGATCCGCGTGGAACCGCTTCCCAGCGAACCTCCCGCGCCACCGCCACCTCCACCGGTCGCGCCGCCGGTTCAGCCTCCTCTGACACCACTCGAAATTCTGGCCAGGGCCCGGCAAGCGCTGCATATCGAACCGGATGCTCAGGAGCCCCGGCTCACCCTCGGGAGAACGCTCTTCCAACTGGGTGATACGGATGGCGCGATCGATGAATACCGGACCGCGCTGCGCTTCCATCCCACGGTCGCGCAGGCGCATCTCGATCTCGGCACCGCGCTCATGGCCAAGCAGGACTGGCGAACCGCCATGACGGAATTGCAGGAGGCCGTCCGCCTTGATCCGACGCTCGTTCAGGCGCACTACAGCATGGGCACGATCCAATACACACGCGGCAACATCCAGTCGGCCATCAAGGCCTACCAGGAAGCGCTGCGGTTGAAGCCTGATTTTGCCGAAGCCCATTATCGCCTGGGCCTCGTACTCAAAGTCGCGGGGAAAGACAAAGACGCGGCGCAGGAACTTGAAGCGGCTGCGCTGGCCGGGCTGTCCAAAGCCCAATACTTTCTCGGCAATGCCTATCGCTCGGGACAGGGTGTCGAGAAAAGCCAGATCATGGCCATCACCTGGTGGGCACAGGCTTTCGAACAGGGGCTACCGGAAGCAGCGCAGGCACTGACACAACTCCGGCGACTGGCAGCGGTCAAAGGCAACCTGCAGACCAAACAGTCCAAAGCGGCCGCCGAGGCGTTCAAGAACTATTGCGATCAAATCTGGCTGGACTTCCCGGACCTCGACCGCGACCAACCCACGGAGACCGTCGGCACGACGTTGCTGAAGCAGGGCCGCACCGCCGAAGCCCTCCCGGTCCTGCTGCGCGAAGCCTATGCCCTCAACGAGATGGCCCATGCCACGCTGGTGCAACTGTACGAACAGGGACTCGACGGCCAACTCCCGCCGCATGGCCAATGGATTTTGAGTTACCTGGAATCCACTGCCGCCGATGGAGCCGTTCCTTCCCGCCTGGCACTGGCCCGTATTTATGGAAAAGGGCTCGGTCTGGCTCCCGATCAGGCCAAGGCCAAGAGCTATCTGAAGGGTTTGCCGAAGGATGACGTCAAACGTATCCTCGACGACGTCGCCGCTGAACCTCCCAAGCCGTAACGAGCAGACAATTTCAGTATCGGTTCGTCCGTGACACCCCATGCGAATCGCCACCCGCCTGTTCGTCAGGAATATCTGGCTGCAAGCCGCGGTGATGACGCTGGCCGCGATCGTCCTCAGCGACATCCTATGGACGCCGGCCCCGGCCACGCGCCAGGCGTTGGAATGGGCACCCTATGACACCTGGATGCGCCTTCGTGTCCAAGCGGCGCCCGACCCGAACCTGCTCCTGATCGTCAGAGACCGGGCCAGCGATCAACAGTTCGGCACCGGTTCGTGGGATCGGGCGCTCCCCGCAAGACTCATTACCGCCCTGCATGATGCCGGCGCCGCCTCGATCGGCCTGGATATTCCTCTCGAGCTTCCCAGCCCGCCCAATCTCGGAGGCGCCGTCAGTGACGCCCTGCTGATGGAAGCGGTGAAATCTGCCGGCACCGTCTCGTACCCAGCGATCGGGGTGGCTGTCTCAGATCAGGAGGCGGCGGCTCTGTCCTCCCACTTCACACCGGGAAGAAGCGCCCTGCACCCGACGTTTGACCCCGATCGCGTGGTCCGCCGGTTGCCGCTGTATCATGGCGACGGCCCCGGTGAACTTCCGGCCTTGGGATTCTCATTGGCCACGACCTTCTGGCAAGTCCAATCGAATCAACTCGAAAGACGATCGGGGCGAATACATCTGCACAACGCGCGAGTTGCGGGTGGATCGACAGGCGATATCGACATCCCGGTTGACCGCTACGGCCGGCTACTCATCAACGTTGCCGGACATCCGCTTCCCACGGTCTTCCCTACCCTCTCTGTGTTGGATCTCACCCGCATGATCGACCGGAAGGAGAATGAGGGCCTCAGCGCCCTGGTCAACGGCAAAGCCGTGCTGTTCCTCACTCAACCGACTCCTCAACCGGAACGCATGATGCCGACCGGCGAAGAGGCACCGGATATGCTGCTGCAAGCCCATCTGCTGCACACGCTGCTGACGCAAGACTGGATTCGGGACCTTTCCCCGCTCCAACGGGCCATCGTCACATTCGCACTTGGCCTCTCCACCGCCTGGGGAGTCCTGCGCTGGACGGATTGGAAAGGCCCGGTTCTGGGCGCGAGCATGCTGGTGCTCTATTTCTTCGTCAGTTGGGCAATGCTGGCGACCGCCCATTGGGTCTTGCCGTTCATCATTCCTGTCACCACCAGCGTCATGATTCTCGTCGTCGGCAGCCTCCTGGGCCAGATGATGGCGACCAGACGCCTGGTGCTGTTGGAACAGGACATGCTGCTGGTTCAACAGAACCTCGTGGCCGTCCGGGAAGCCCTGATCTACCGGGAAACGGCCGTGGAAAGTCTGGAAGAGGATTTAGAATCCGCTCGCGCCAGCATGTCTCATTCAGTCTCCAAGGAAGCCGAATCGAGCAGGCTCGCGGCGGAGCTCCAACTGAAGATTGCCGAGGCCCAGGCCCAGGAAGATGCGACGCGGCAACGGATGGCGGCGCTAGAACAACAGCTGCAGGGCATGCGGGCTGCGACGATCACGGCAGAGCCGCTGGGCAACGTGGAACAGGACGCCCTTCGCCGGGAATGTGAGCAGGCAGGAATGATCACCAGGAATCCGGCGATCCTCACGATGTTTCGCGACCTGAAGAAAGGCGCACGCACGACCGTGACCGTCCTGATCACAGGCGAGGCGGGAACCGGCAAAGAACTCTGCGCCCGCGCGATCCACCGTTTGAGTCCACGAGCGGCGAAGCCATTCATTGCCGTCAACATGGCGGCCATCTCACCGGAACTGTTTGAGAGTGAACTCTTCGGGCATGTCCGCGGCAGTTTTACCGGCGCGCACGCGGACCGGAAAGGCTATTTCGAACTGGCGCATCTCGGGACGATTTTTCTCGATGAAATCGGCGACCTGCGGCTGGACCATCAAAGCAAACTGCTGCGCGTGCTCCAGGATCGCTCCTTCTATCGAGTCGGCGCCACAACCCCCACCACAGTGGACGTTCGCATTGTCGCGGCGACGAACAAGGATCTCCAGCGTGGCGTTTCGGAAGGCTGGTTTCGTGAAGACTTGTATTTCCGACTCAAAGGCCTCGTGCTGGACCTGCCACCCCTGCGGGAGCGTCGGGACGATATCCCCCTCATTGCAGAGGCCTATCTCCACGAAGCTGCGAACCACAACCACCAATCATCGATGCGCCTTTCGGAAGAGGCAGTCTCGACGCTCATGCAACAATCCTGGCCGGGCAACGTGCGGGAATTGCGGCAGTGCCTGGAGCAGGCCATGGCGCTCTCGGACAGTCCGATTCTCTCCGCGGCGGATCTCCGCCTGTCCGGGCCAGCGTCACCGAGAACCGGCACATCCGGTGCCGCGCCGCTGTTGCCCAATCCTGCGGGCGACCTCGCCGTCTTACAACAATTGCGTCAACAGCGCTTCGACATGCAAGCGACGGCAAAGGCTCTCGGATGGGATCGCAGCACGGTGACCCAACGACTCAAAGGGCTCTGCTTTCAAGCGCTCGTGGATGCCAGCGGAGACCAGGCCAAAGCCGCAGCCTCATTGGCGGGCGACCCGTCTCTCCTGCGGACAGTCGAGCTGAAATTGATGGACTACTATGGCCACCTCATGGAGACCATCGCTCCGTTCACAAACGTGGACGACGCCCTGCTCGACTGCAAGCGGCGTTTCAAAAACCTGCCCGAGCGCCACTTCAAATCCGTCGAGGTCTTGGTGCGGCGACATTTTTCTGCCGCATGATCCGAACGCCTCACTCTGTCACAATGAGACCGTTCGGTGCGTCGGCGCAGACACACAGGCGTCAGCAGGGGGTATTTCCGTCAATAGCGCGCGGAGCCAGGCATGACTGAACCGGCACAGGTAACGTGGACAGAAGAAGGACAGTCATACGCCGCGCATTGGCGCTCGGAATGGGGCGCGCCTCCCCCGAAACGTGTGGTGATCGCCGACGACCGCATGACTGCCGATGCGGCCCATCGCTTGGCCTGCGAGGGCACCGCATTGCTCTGGCGAGGCGACTTCCAGAATGCGCGACAATTGCTCCTTGCCATGGCCAGACGCGCAGACCGCCATCCTCCGAAACCCGGCGCCTCTCCCACGGAGTCCTTTCACTTTCACCGGCAGACGCAAGCACGCCGGGCCCGCATCCTGGGCATGCTTCTGATCACTCTGGAAGATGATTACGCAATCCGCCTCCGTCGTGCGCCCGATCTCCGTGAAGCCTGTACAGAAGCCTACGGCCCCGCGACGGCTCGTGCATTGGTCTCACTGCGGGAATTGCTCGGAGTCATCGGGGCGCACGAATGGCGAAAGAACGGGATCGACATCCCTGCCCTGGGCGACCGCATCCATCCGCACTACGGAGTGTTTTCGCCGATACGCAGCGAGTATGTGGCGCTGGTGGCCGACGCCCCGCTCCCTGCCTGTACGCTGGCGTTTGATATCGGCACGGGTACCGGGGTACTGGCGGCAATCTTGGCCCGCCGTGGCGTCCCGCGCATCATTGCGACCGACCAGGATCCTCGCGCCCTCGCCTGCGCCCGTGAGAATCTTCAACGACTGGAGCTAAGCGATCAGGTCGAGGTGCGGCAAGCCAATCTGTTCCCCGAGGGCAAAGCCCAGCTCGTCGTCTGCAACCCGCCATGGGTTCCGGCGCGGCCCACCTCGCCCCTTGAGCAGGCGATCTACGATCCCGAGAACCGCATGCTGTACGGGTTTTTGAATGGGCTAGCCGCCCACTTGGAACCGGGAGGAGAAGGCTGGCTCTTACTCTCCGATCTCGCCGAACATCTGGCACTGAGATCCAGGAACGAACTCCTCGCCACCTTCGAGCAGGCAGGGCTCGTCGTCGCGGGAAAGACCGATATCCGGCCCACTCATCCACGCGCCTCCGAACAGGCGGATCCTCTCCGCGCCGCCCGCGCAGCCGAGTTGACCTCCTTGTGGCGATTGAAGAGCCGTTGAGCGCCGAAGTGACCCGGCGCGCCGGAGTGATCGCGCTACGGGATGTAGTGAGCGGGGAGCGGCCTGGCGGTCTGGCATTGACGGGACGTGCAAGGCAAACCGGGGAACCAGCGCTTCGCTTGCAATTCCTTCAACCGGCAGAGTTTGCGAGTCGTATCCCCGGTGGATGCGTAGATACTCAACGTAAATTGATCCGCCTGATCGCCGCTTCCCGCATCATCCCAACGGTCAAAATAGGTCGTCCCCTTGTAGCGGAACACGCCGTACAACTGGTAATTGGTTTCCCCGGCAGCCCGTCCATCCTGGCGAGGATTTTGAAGAACCAGATCCGTCAATTCGTGATCGATGCCGCTGAGATTTTCCGTGAGGACCACGATGGGAGCCGAATAGGCCCGACCAATCGATCCATCGTTTCGAGCGTGGCACAGTGAGGAATGGAGCTTGAGAACCGGTTCTGCCTTCCCATCATTATTGATATCCACTTGCGCCCAATAGGCCCAGGGCTCGTCCTTGGTGCTGATTCTCCACAGCGTATCCTCAAATCGGCTTTCGTCCGGAATGTTTCTCCCTGACTCGCTGCCGGCGGTCAGGAAATACAACACCTGTTCCATGGCTTCGAGATGTCCTGCCACATCGAAGGGTTTCCATGCCGGAGACTCCAGATCAAATTGCGCGCTGTACTCCCGCTCGCAAGCAGGATGCACCGTCATTCGTTCTAGATTCTGTTTGCAGGCTTCACAGACGTCGATTCCCTGACCGAGGGTCAATTGATAGTCCGCTGCTTGAACCAGCGAACCCATGAGGAGCCACGACATCAACAACCACGAGGACAACCTCTTCATCGAACGATTCTCCCTGCCTGAATTGAGACATAGGCGATCACCGGGGATTTTGGTCGATCTTACAGCAGCCCTCATCCCTCTCAAACAAATTCCTGGATCGGCGCCGGACCGATCACAAGCACAGCCATACAACCCGATTCCCCTTCGAGAGAGCTCATGCTCTCCAAGAGTTGAACACCTGGGTGCAAAGACGACGTGATGGGAAGAAGGCTGGTTGCTGCTGCAGATCGAGCGGGATATCCGAAACTTCGACCAAGGCACAACCGGCTCGGCCCCTTTTAGCAGGCCACGCTCGCCAGAGGCAAGAGTCAGGTCCATCTGGATCATCGAAGCATCTCCGCCCCCTCACCACGCCTGCTCCACCACTCAGTCTCCATGCGGGGATAGCCCCGCATCCCCGCTAGTCCCCGCATGAATCGCGGTGGCCACGCATCGATGCGTTTCACCTAACCCCTTGCTTCACAAGGGTTTCGTGATCGTCCGCGACGTCGATTCGGCTGGCCTCCGCCTTGCTCTATGCACCGCCCAACGGCGGGCGTTCGGCAGGAAGGAGGTGACCATCGGCAGGCCGGCCCCGCAAGACAGCAGCGGGCAAATCTTCACCAACAACCAACGGGCCGGAGCGATCCGGCTCAACCATGCAAGGAGCAGGCACCATGCAAAAATCCCCTACAGCTACCGTCAGTGCAGGACCAGTCGCCCCCACCCTCGTCGGCCCGGATCGGGACATGAAGGACGTCTATATCCTCAGCGGTCTCGTCGGGTTCCTCGCCATAGTCGTCGCCGCCTTCTGGTACTACTCCCAGGCGGACGAAGCGGCCCATAGCAATCGATCGTCTGAAGCGCTCGATGTAGCCCAGGTGTCCCAGGTTCTCAAGGAGTCGACCGAGAAGGTGACAGGGGGAGCCGCGATGCCGGTCACTCACGTCGAAACAATCCCCCTGGCGAGCAGGAGCACAGAGATCCTGCACGACGACATCCAGTTTGAAGTCGGACGCAAGGGCTTGACCGACGACGGGAAGGCCTCCCTCCAGCGCCATGCAGAGTTCCTGAAAAACGAACCGGATTGGGGCGTGTTGCTTCAAGGTTATACGGACCAACAGGGTTCGATGAGCTTCAACAAGATTCTTGGCATGAAGCGGGCCGAGACGGTCAAGCAGCAGCTCATCTCGCTGGGCGTGCCGGAATCGGCCATCCGCACCGTGAGCCTGGGTGAAGAAGGCGCCCTGTGCATCGACAAGAGCGATGCCTGCCGGCAGATGAACCGACGGGTGCATCTGGAAATGCGCAAGATCGGCCAGGAGCACATGGTGATTCCTGCCGTAATCACCGAACCAGTCACGGATTCATTCTCCCTGACCACCGACCTGTCGATGGAATCGGCTTCCGCCGAATCTGATAGCGAGAACCCTACTGGGGTCGGCGCGTCCTCCAACGGGGCAGACAGTCCTGTCGAATCAGCAACCGGCAACTAACGTGACGTCGAGCTCTCCCTGGGAAAGACCTCGTCTTTCCCAGGGACCAGCAACCACGCACAACTTCCATCGAACAATATGAGGATCGCATGCTGAATGAATGGTTCTTTCTCCCCCGCGCTCGACTACACAGATGTGCACGCATCCTGATGGTCTGCATGGCACTCGCCACCTCTGGGGTGGGAACTCCTCCCACGGACGCCGGCTCGGCCGAATCGCCGGTCACGTTGAGTACCGGAGTCGTTCCCACCATGGGCATCAACGAGGTCACGGAAGGGACCCTGCTGTTCCGCACGGACCAGGCCGGTCGATTCACGCCGGCTCCCGTTCTCAAGACCGACGTGCACATTGCCGTCACCGGCACCATCGCCCGCGCGACGGTCCGTCAGGAATTTACGAATCCCAGCACCAGAAAAGGCGACTGGCTTGAGGGCATCTACGTCTTCCCTCTCCCGGAAACAGCTGCCGTCGATCACCTGCGGATGCACGTCGGCGAGCGGATCATCGAAGGACAGATTAAAGAACGGGCCGAAGCCAAGAAGGTCTATGAACAGGCCAAACAACAGGGACAGCGAACGAGTCTGTTGGATCAGGAACGACCGAATATCTTCACGACCTCCGTAGCCAATATCGGACCCGGCGAGCACATCACCATCGAAATCGAGTACCAGGAAACCGTCCGGTATGACGACGAACAATTTCACCTACGCTTTCCCATGGCGGTGGGACAGCGCTACATCCCCGGCACGCCGGTCATTATCGAAGGGCAGGCGGCCACAGGATCCGGCACGATGCTGGATACAGACCGCGTCCCCGACGCGGTCTGTATCCAGCATCGTGCCGGATACAGA
>ERZ724526.417-NODE-417-length-25131-cov-6.019102_pt1 | contig 25131 bp, 20 predicted proteins | sample MGYA00376059_ERZ724526 | MGnify/ENA primary metagenome ERZ724526 (study PRJEB28724, sample SAMN07190883) | activated sludge metagenome | isolation source: activated sludge of sewage treatment plant in Hong Hong | place: Hong Kong | collected 2016-03-17 ...
AAATCATTTGTAGCGAGAAAATGATCAGTGGTAATGAAAAAACGGTTGTAAAACCTGGAGGAGCTGGGATTGGAAGGCAGATTGGGATGGCAGCAATGACCAATAATACTCCAAACCCCCTTTCATGGAGCATATTCTTAATTTCACCGATACTTAATTTATCATTGACGTTTTGTACAACGACTAATTGCAGTAAATCAGAGGTATTGTGCTGCGATCGTTGTGGTTGTTCATTCTCCATGCAGTCATCCAGGTAAGCGTACTATTTACGTAAAAAAACAAACCCCCTAGCTAAGAGGGGGGTTGGAATGATGATTTTGTGGGGCCTCAATAAATTTTCTAACGTTACTGGGAAGCCTGTTGTGCGGATTGATTGTGTTGTTCGTCAATCACGGGTTCATTTACGGCTTCTGCATCGGCTTTGCGTCCAGATGGGTCAGTAAATAAATCATTGAGCGATTGAATATAGTCGTTTGCTTCGTCTTTAACTTCCGCAAGAATTTGCTGATTAGAGGAATTCCAACCCGATGGTTTGCTCAGAAACATGGGTCTAAATGCAGAAGTACATTTCAAGAACGCCTGAGTATATTGCTTGCAAGAGTTGTGGTCATGTCCAAATTCAGCAGGTAGTTTTTTGACTAAACTTTTTGCGACAGCACCTCGAATTGAAAAATGGATATAACCGATTATGCTGACCATGATACCTAAAATAACCAGCGACTGGGTATCTTGGGCGATGACGTTCTCAGCAAAGGGCTGTAGGATTCCCCAGCTTTCGGTCATAGTAAGAATGACGCCGCATGCAATGAATAAAAGCGTAAAAAGAATACCATCAAATAGAAATACACTTTTTTTCCATTGATCAAGCATATCCGTTAGCTTACTTACTACTTGCGTTTCAATGGTTTCAGCCGTTTGTTCTAGCATGCCTGCGATACGGTAAGAACGTTCTACTTCGATTTGCTGCATACGGGCATTGATATCAGCCATGTCTTCTTCCCGTTTTTTCTCAAAACGTTCCTTGACCTGTGCGTCATTAATAGGGTTTGCCGCTTTCGGATCATAAATACGATAGAACCGACCTGCTAACAGCCCAACCTGAGCGAGTGATCGTTGCCAAGCAGAAACGACTTCTTCAGGATTATCTTCTTTGGCAGTTACATCCATTTGATTCAGGATATATAGGAATTTATTGGCATCTGCACGGTTAATAGTGCCCGATACTAAATACTCCAATGTATCTTTCATAGCGCCGGGTTCCGGATGGCGCGCGTCAAAGAAAACCAGTACAAGATCTGATAAATCGATGATGTGTTGCGTCAAACGGAGGGTCGAAGTGCGTTGACTATCTGCATCAAATCCTGGGGAGTCAATTAAAATTTTTCCCCGAATTTTTTCAGAAGGGCAAGTTTTAAGTTGGATATAGGCATCGATACGTTGCGGCCCTGTTTCTGAAATCTCAGAAATACTTCGACTTATCTGAAAGAATGGGAAGCGTGGATCGGCATCAAGTGCAACACCGGGGAGTGTTTTAACTTCATCTTGGTCGGTGTAGCAAATAACGGTAAATTTATCATCAACTGCTTGATTACCCGTTCTTTGTAAGTTTAAGTTTAAATAGGAATTAATGAAGGTAGATTTTCCAGCAGAAAAAGTTCCAAGCACAGCGATCATTGGCCACCAAGTTACATAGGTAGCATAGGATTCATTGTGATCGAGTAATCCCATATCTTGAGCAACTCGATCCAATTTGCGGAAGCTATGGACTGCTTTGGCCAAGACGGGATTGTTTGGATGTTCATCGGCTAAATGTTTTTCAAGACTTTTGAGTCGCTTGTGGATATTGGTTGAGCTTTGTGACATAAAAATCCTTAGTCTTATTGGTTAAATAGTTAAATATAATATTAACGAGTGAATATTTTTGTTAACGTAATCAAGCTAATGCTCGTAGCCTATTCTAGTGTGTCTACTATCCCTTTACAATCAAGCAACACATTTAAATCGGTATCTTGACATTTACTTCATGCTACGAACGTAGCTCGGCTAGCAGTTTTACCTGCATTTGTTCCGCTTGACGTAGATAACCTTGCCCAAATAAATTGAGATGGTTCAATATGTGATAGAGGTTGTATAACGTCTTGCGAATACTATAGCCTTTATCCAGCGGGTAAGCTTCTTGATACGCGGCATAAAATTCGAAAGGGAAACCGCCAAACAGTTCGGTCATGGCAAGGTCAGTTTCTCGATCCCCATAATAAACGGCAGGATCATAAATAATAGGTTGTCCTGATTGATCTGAGGCACAATTGCCACTCCATAAATCACCGTGGAGCAAAGCAGGAACAATCGATTGAGTAGTAAAAAATGAATCGAGGTCTGTTAGTAATTTTTCACCCAGTTGCTGTAACTTTTCCCCATAGCCCTTTTGTTTGGCAAGATGAAGTTGGTATCCAAGGCGTTGATGGCGCCAGAAATCAACCCAGCTTGCAGTGTAATTATTTTTTTGAGGCGTGGCTCCAATTGTATTATCACGAGACCAACCGAATTGTTGGGAGGTAATACGATGCATTGCAGCTAAGTTTTTACCTAATGTCAGATAACTGTTTTTATTGACTGAGTTGAGACTGATATATTCGAGTACTAACCATGCGTTTACCGTGTTATATCCATAACATTTTGGTTCCGGCACACGTATCGTATGAGTTTCCTGGATTTCTGTAAGTCCTGCAGCTTCTGCTTCAAAGGAAGTGAGAAAAGAAGCTTTGTTGAGTTTTACAAAATAATCACAGTGATTGCCCTGAATTCGGTAGGTTTGGTTAATGCATCCTCCTCCGATAGTATCAATCGCTAGGATGTTAAAATTACGGTCAAATTGACGAATTTGCTGAGTAATATCAAGCCAAGGCGCTGTTAGTGGTTGTTTTGGCATTATTCATATTGTCTAAGTTAAATCACGCCTTGCTTGTGCAATTGCTTGCCGCACTTGATCGGGAGCTGTGCCACCAATATGGTTGCGACTTTTTATGGATCCTTCTAGCGTTAAAACTGAAAAAATATCTTCTTCAATGAGTGTTGTGAATTGCTGGAGTTCAGTAAGCGTCAGTTTACTGAGATCGCAAGATTTACTTTCTGCAAAACGGACGGCTTGCGCAACCATTTCATGGGCATCGCGAAATGGAATACCTTTCTTGACTAGATAATCTGCGAGATCAGTAGCCGTTGCATAGCCCCGCATAGCAGCATTACGCATGGCTTCATGATTGACAGTGATGCCAGGGATCATTTCGCTATAGATTCTTAACGTATCTGTCAAAGTATCAATTGCATCGAACAAGGGTTCTTTATCTTCTTGATTATCTTTATTGTAGGCGAGTGGTTGAGACTTCATGAGTGTGAGTAATGCAATTAAATGCCCATTGATACGTCCAGTTTTTCCTCGCACAAGTTCGGGTACATCAGGATTTTTCTTCTGTGGCATGATCGATGAACCAGTACAGAAACGGTCTGCAAGCTGAATGAAATTAAAGAGCGGATTCATCCAGATAATAATTTCTTCGGATAATCGCGATAAGTGCATCATGATGAGCGCTGCGCAGGCACAGAATTCAATTGCAAAGTCACGATCTGAAACAGCATCTAATGAATTGGAGCAGACACGATCGAAGGCCAATTGTTTTGCAACAAACATTCGATCGATTGGGTAGCTCGTGCCAGCCAAAGCGGCAGCGCCTAACGGCAATCGATTGAGACGTTTTCGGCAATCTGTTAACCGTTCTCGGTCTCTTGCCAACATTTCATGATAGGCCATTAAATGATGGCCAAGTGAAATGGGTTGAGCCACTTGGAGGTGAGTAAAACCCGGCATGATAGTATCGATGTGGTTTTCAGCGAGATTCAATAACGCTAATTGTACAGCTTGTATTAGGCTGGTAATTTCATCGATGGATGCGCGAAGATATAATCGAATATCGGTTGCAACTTGATCGTTACGCGATCGTGCGGTATGAAGTTTCTTGCCTGCATCTCCAATCAAAGCGGTTAAGCGTTTTTCGATATTGAGATGTACATCTTCGAGTTCAATTTTCCAATCGAATGTATTATCGCGAATTTCCTGAAGAATGGTGGTAAGCCCTTGTTCAATCGCAACCAAATCGGCATCACTAATGATACCGACTGAAGCCAGCATTTGGGCATGCGCTAGCGATCCTTGGATGTCATACTCTGCTAAGCGTTTATCGAAATTGACAGAAGCAGTGTAGCGTTGCACCAATTCGGAAACAGGTTCATTAAATCGACCTGACCAGGTATTTGTATGTTTTTTCACAAAAATAAAATCTCCCTACATTTAACATCATCAAATCATCAGATTTGATTTTAATTATTTTAGATTAGCAATTTCTCAAATTGAATCTTAACTCGACTAGCAATTTAGGTTATGAGAATTGATGCATTTACAACAAGCGACAAATGATTGATTAAAAAATGAAGAACTGTCTTTTACTTCAGGGTGGAATAGTGGATAATTACCAAATTTCATACCTGTCACATCAACAAGGAGCCATTTATGACAGATCAGTACAAGCAAAATGATAGTAAAAATACCATTAATTGGACTAATCCTGATGCACTGTTAAATATGTTAAGCGGAAAGTTTGCAGCTTTTGATAAATTCCAAAAAATGCAGTTGCCTTCATGGTCCGTATGGGTATTCTTGGGTATTCTACTGCTTGTCATCGCTTGGAGCCAAATTGTTGTAAGTCAGGCCAATTCAAGATTAGAGAAAGGACAAGCCGAGATAGCAAACCAGCTTGAGTTAGAGCGCTCGACTTTGATCAGAAAAGCCCGTGAGTATGCTGATGCTCAATATCATAAAGAAGAAGATCGTTTTGGCCAGGTGTTATCATGGGCAGTGAGAGGCGAATTGTTGCGCAATAATCTCGATCAAGTTAGCCAGTATTTGAACGAGTTGGTCAAAATAAAAGATACGGAACGTGCTGTCTTGATTGGCGATGATGGGAAATTATTGGTTTCAACCGATAAAAAACTTGAAGAAGCGGCAGCAAAAGAAATTTATCCTGAAGAGTTGCTGCAACAGCGTAAAATTACGATTCAGTCTGATGTTAACGGACGTAAATTATTAATCGTTCCGATCATGGGATTGAATAACAGACTCGCAACGGTAGTCATTAGTTACAAAAATCCCCCGCTAAACAGTAACTAATTTACTGAATAAAATTCAGTGACCCTCCGTTTGCCAGATGAGCGGAGGGGGTCTTTCTCTTCAAGTTACGCGTTTGATCCGAGCTCCCACTGAAGATAGTTTTTTTTCAATGGATTCATACCCGCGGTCTAGATGGTAAATTCGATCAATCGTTGTCTCATCGCGCGCAACTAGCCCAGCAATAACAAGACTCGCTGATGCCCTTAAATCGGTAGCCATTACATTAGCGCCATCCAATTGCTGAATACCTTTGATCACTGCAGTATTACCTTCCACGGTAATATCTGCATTGAGACGTTTCAATTCTTGCACATGCATAAATCGATTCTCAAAAATGGTTTCAGTAATCAAGGCTGTTCCTTCTGCAATGGCATTGAGTGCCATGAATTGGGCTTGCATATCAGTCGGGAAAGCAGGATGAGGAGCAGTTCTTAAGCTGACTGATTGAGGTCGCTTATTCATGACGAGATGAATTTGATCGCGATCGAAGTCGATGAGAGCGCCGGCTTCTAACAATTTACTTGTTACAGCGTCTAATGTTTCCGCTCGCGCTTTTTTTAGCAGAATTTCACCGGTGGTAGCGGTGGCGGCTGTTAAAAAAGTGCCTGTTTCAATACGATCTGGCATGACTTCGTAGGAAACCCCATGTAAGGCTTCAACACCCTCGATCGTAATAATATCTGTGCCTGCGCCAGAGATTTTTGCACCCATTTGATTCAGGCAATTAGCAAGATCGATAATTTCAGGTTCTCGTGCCGCATTTTCAATAATGGTCAAACCTGAAGCAAGTGTTGCCGCCATCATGAGATTTTCAGTCCCCGTCACTGTTACGATATCCATGAGAATGCGGGCACCTTTGAGTTTACTTGCTTGAGCACGGATATAACCATGTTCGATCGCAATTTCCGCCCCCATCGCTTGAAGACCTTTGATGTGTTGATCCACTGGGCGTAAACCAATTGCACAACCACCTGGTAATGAAATATGAGCTTCACCAACCCGAGCGACTAATGGTCCTAACACAAGGATTGCAGCACGCATCGTTTTAACCATTTCATAGGGTGCGGTTGGATTAGAGACATCTTTTGTAGATAATTCGATCTTAGAATGGTCTTTACGGCGAGTGACCACACCCATTTGCTGAAGCAGGCTCAGCATAGTCACGATATCCATCAACTCAGGGACATTGCTTAATTCAATGGCGTCTGTCGTCAACAATGAAGCGCATAACAAAGGTAATGCGGCATTCTTTGCACCTGAAATGGTAATTTCACCCTGCAATGGGTAACCACCCTGAATTAAGAGTTTTTGCATAAGCGATATTTAAGGAAGAAAAAAGATGAGGATAAGCGGTTGTTCTACAGCGACAGCGAAGTTATGATTACAAAGTACGATGTACTCGCACCCATATTCCAAAACTATAAACTTAACATAAATGGAGCAAGAATGGCTAAACAAATCATTCAGACAGTTGATGCACCGCAGGCGATCGGAACTTATTCTCAAGCAGTTCGAGTTAATGGCGGGGATACGATTTATTTATCAGGGCAAATCGGGTTAGATCCTTTAACGATGCAAATGGTGGAAGGGATCGATGCGCAAATAGAACGCGTTATTCTCAATTTAAAAGCAGTTGCGAAAGCAAGTGGCGGAAGCTTGAATGATATTGTAAAACTCAACATTTTTTTGATTGATTTGGCTAATTTTGCAAAGGTAAATGAAGCAATGGCTCAGCATTTTCAGCAACCCTATCCAGCACGAGCAGCGATTGGCGTAGCATCGTTACCCCGCGGTGCGTTGGTAGAAATGGATGGCGTAATGGTTCTATCGAATTAATTTATCCTTACTGAGATAGAGTCTTAATTAATTTTCAAGAATGCTTTGATTACAATTCATCATTCTATTTTTTCTCGGATTGAACAGAAAACACAGCAGAAACTAGCAAAATTAAGTATTCAAAACGACACGGATCTTATTTTACACTTGCCTCTTCGTTATGAAGATGAGACGAATCTTTATCTGATCAACGATGTGATCGATGGGAATGTTTTTCAGGTGGAAGGAGAGGTGATTCATAATGAGATTATTTATCGACCTCGTAAACAACTTATTGTTCAGATAAGTGATTCTAGTGGTATTTTGCTGATTCGTTTTTTTAATTTTTACCCTAATCAAATCAAAGCCTATTCAGTTGGAGTGCGTATTCGCGCATTAGGTGAAGTTCGACGTGGTTTTTGGGGAATTGAGATGGTTCATCCCAAGTGTCGGATCGTTCAAAATGAAACACCATTGGCAGATACATTAACGCCAGTTTATTCTACAACAGCAGGTTTATCACAAACGAGTATTCGCAAATGGATTCAACAAGCACTTACACGAATGGACCATCAGGATTTGTTGTGTGAAGTTCTTCCCCAAGAAATCTTGTCACGCTATCAATTATTGGAATTCAAAGCGAGCCTTTTTGTGTTGCATAAACCATTGGCAGGAATTAGTGTTACCTCGCTGCAAGAAAGGAAGCATCCTGCTTGGCGCAGGATAAAGTTTGATGAATTATTAGCGCAACAGCTTTCTATGCGTCTGCATTATCAGCAGCGAAGGAATAATCTTGCACCTGCATTGACACCGAAACAATCGCTGACCGATCAATTGTTATGCGCATTACCATTTTGCCTAACTACTGCGCAAGAAAAAGTTTTAGTTGAGATTTTTCACGATTTGGCAGCACAGCAACCGATGCAGCGACTCTTGCAAGGGGATGTGGGTAGTGGCAAAACAATTGTTTCGGCTTTAGCTGCATTGCGTGCCATCGAGAATGGTTATCAAGTGGCCATAATGGCGCCAACAGAGATTCTAGCCGAGCAACATCACAGTCGATTTATTTCTTGGCTAGCGCCACTCAATATCGAGGTGGCTTGGCTTTCTGGGAGTCAAACTAAAAAGCAGCGGGAAAGAGAACTTGCCCGAATTTCGACAGGAAAGGCCATGTTGGCAATAGGCACTCATGCTTTGTTCCAGGATCAAGTAGCGTTTCCACGGCTAGGCTTAGTGATTATTGACGAGCAGCATCGGTTTGGGGTCGCGCAGCGACTGGCGCTAAAACACAAGGGAAATAAGGAAGCGTTGGTTCCTCATCAATTAATGATGAGTGCGACACCTATACCGCGAACCTTGGCGATGAGTTATTACGCTGATCTCGATGTATCTACTATCGATCAATTACCACCGGGTCGCGCACCGATTGTCACAAAATTGATTGATAATAGTAGAAGAGCTGAAGTCACCCAGCGTGTGTATGAGGCTTGTAATACCGGAAAACAAATCTATTGGGTATGTCCACTTATCGAAGAATCAGAGGCGTTAGAGCTTAAAACAGCCATTGAAACTTATGAGGTGCTCAGTCAGTATCTCTCAGATATCAAGGTGGGTTTAGTTCATGGCAGACTTAATGCTTCAGAAAAATCGAGTATCATGACTGATTTTAGCCAAGGTAACATCCAATTATTGGTTGCAACCACCGTCATTGAGGTAGGAGTCGATGTACCTAATGCATCTTGGATGATTATTGAGCATGCAGAGCGGCTGGGTTTGTCCCAGTTGCACCAACTGCGCGGTCGTATTGGCCGTGGCCAGGAAGCAAGTTTATGTATATTGCTATATCAGAAACCCTTATCCAAGATCGCACGGGAACGATTGCGTATTATTTTTGAACATAACGATGGATTTGAAATTGCGCAGCAAGATCTCCGATTGCGAGGGCCTGGGGAGTTACTTGGCACGCGTCAAAGTGGCATTCCTTTGTTGCGCTTCGCTAATTTAGAGGAAGATAAGGATTTATTAGAAGCGGCTCGTAATGTCGCTGAGCAATTGTTGAATGAAAACCCTAGAGTCGTAGAATTCTATCTAACGTGGTGGTTGGCATCAAGAAATGCCCTGTTACAAGTATAACTTGAGGGTAAAGCGGTTTTTCTATACGTTAACTGAATCATCGCAATAGGTGATTTCTTTATACTGTATCTATCAATATCTATTAATGAAAAGCTAAGATGAAAATTCTTTACCATCGACAGTCAATCAATTTACTGCTTCGCTGGGCGTGTTCACTGTTTTCTTTGCTAATGGTTACTGCATGTGCACTAGGGCCTGATTATCGTCGTCCTACAATCGAAGTGGCCGAGCATTATCGAATACCCCATGCGGAAGGGGAGTCGATTGCAAATCTTCCTTGGTGGGAGCTATTTCAAGATAAAGTGCTTCAGCAATTGATCCGGCAAGCATTACAAGAAAATAAAGATCTAAAACGCGCAATTGCCAGTATTGAGGAACATCAAGCGCGTTTATCGATAGCGCGTATGGATTTTGCACCTCAACTGGAAACGAATATCAATGCCCCGGTTATCGGCAGGATGGGAGGGTTTCCCTTTCCTGGATTTGCTACGCCCTTCAACTATTTCGGGCAGGTCAATTTGAATTGGGAAATCGATATCTGGGGGAGGATTCGTCGTTCGACTCAAGCTGCACTTGCTGAGTTAGTCGCCCAAGAAGCGAATCGCCGTGCTATCGTGCTATCGTTAGTGGGAGCAGTTGCGCAAAGTTATTTCGATTTGTTGCAACTAGATAAGCAACTTGAACTTGCTCAGCAAATATTGCATTCTTGGGAGGAATCCGTTGCTATTTCCGATGCTCAATTGCAGCATGGCTTAATTTCGAAACTAGAAAACGATCAATTGCAAGCCGAACGTGCCAATGCCGCTGCCAGAGTAGCAGTATTAGGGCGTGAAATGGTGCAGAAAGAAAATGAATTGAGTCTTTTGCTAGGAAAGAGTCCAAATTCAGTACTACGTGGTTCTGCAATCACTGAACAATGGCTTTCTCCTGAAATCCCTGCTGGTTTGCCGTCTGAATTACTAGATCGCCGGCCTGATATTTTGCGCGATGAGCAAGTACTAGCGGCAGCTACTGCTAGAATTGGGGCAACGAAAGCTGCGCGCCTTCCTCGAATTTCTTTAACAGGTTTTTTGGGGGTTGCAAGCCCTTCATTATCGAATCTATTGTTATCGAATAGTCAGTTTGGAGTAGGGGGTCTAGGGCTTGCGGCACCAATATTGAATGCACGCGCGTTGGGTTTCGAACAAAAAGCTGTCGAAGCACAAGCAAAGCAGGCGCTTGCACAATATGAGCAAACTGCCTTGATTGCTTTTAAAGAGGTGGAAGATGCACTGGTCGCGATTCGGACCGTCAAAGACCAATATAAGGCAAATCAAGAACAAGTTAAGGCATTACAGTCAGCGCTACAAATTGCGGATCTTCGCTATCAAAGTGGACTAACAAGCTATGTTGATGTGCTGCTTGCTAAGCGTAGCTTATTTGATGCAGAAATAGCGTTGGCTTTAACCCAACGGTTTCATTTAGTAGCACTTGTTCAGCTTTATAAAGCCTTAGGGGGTGGGTGGGCGCCTTGAAGATACACGCTGTTGTGCTGTGCAGGTACCCAAATTCAATCTATGCGGCTGGTATTTAGGCCGATATTTGATTATCGTATCATCTTATTGTTCAATCGAGGTTTTCTACTAACGAAATCATGATGTATCCATTAATTTCATGGGTTTTTCGGAGCGCTCGTCAAATTAAACTGCAGGTAATTTATGTCGGTTTGGGGTTATTCGTTTGCCTCGTGATCGGTTGTTCAGATAAGCCTGCCGCAGATCTTGCTGCTTCACCATTACCCCAAGTAGCAGTGATAACGCTAAAGACTCAGTCAGTAGCTGATGAGCCTGAGTTTATTGGGCAAACACAATCATTTCGACCGGTAGAAATTCGATCGCAAGTGAGTGGGATTATCAAACAGATTTTTTTCACGGAAGGCAGAAACATTAAAAAAGGAGATCGACTTTATCAGATTGACCCCATTCCTTTTAGAGCAGCTTACCAACGAAATCAAGCCAATGTTGCGCAAGCGAAAGTTAGATTAAAGCAGGCTCAGCAAGATTTAGCTAGAGTGCGTCCTCTGTTGGAGAAGAAAGCAGTTAGCAAAAAAAATATTGATGATGCAGAAGCAGAGGTTCAAGCAGCAAAGGCGACATTGGATGCAGCACAGAATGAGTTGACTAAGGCAAAATTTGACCTGGATAACACACTGATTTCTTCACCGGTGAATGGGAGAATCGGTCGCAGTCAGTTTTATGAAGGGCGCCTTATCGAGGCTCAAGAATCTTTATTAACAGCCATTACTCAACTGGATCCCATGTATGTGAATGTCAATGTTCCCGAAAGTTATTTATTAAAACGGCGGCGTGAACTGGCTGAGCAGAAAGTGGCAAGCCCTGAACTTTTTCAGCTGCGTGGGGAAATGACTTTTTCAGATGGCACTATTTACCCGGAAGAAGGAGTACTTGATTTTGCGGATGTAAGATTACGCCCAGAAACAGGTACGTTGCAAGGGCGCTTTCGATTTCCCAATCCCGATGGAAAAGGGGAACCTAACCTTAGTTATTTTTTGTCAGGTCAATTTGTGAAAATTCGGATCAAGGGTTATATCCGCCACAATGCCATACTTATTCCACAGCGAGCTGTTCATCAAGGACCTAAAGGATCATTTGTTTTCGTGATTAACGAAGAAGATAAAGTGGAGCCACGTCCCGTTCTAGCGACCAGTTGGTATGGAAAAGAATGGCTCATTGAAAATGGATTAAATCCAGGAGAAAGAGTTGTAGTGGAAGGTTTTTTCCGTATCTTACCTGGTGTAAAAGTGAATGCGGTTGCACATTCTTCGATAGAACCCGAATCTAATTCACAACATGATTAGCGCAATTAGTACCAAACATTTTCCATGACTTCTCATTTCTTTATTGATCGACCTATTTTTGCATCGGTACTATCGATTATCATCGTAGTAATCGGGCTAGTTTCTTTGCAAACATTACCCGTTGCTCAATTTCCTCAGATAACGCCCCCGATGATACAAATCGATGCGGATTATCCTGGAGCAAGTGCAGAAGTGGTTGCAGAAGCAGTTGCTCGGCCGATCGAAGTGCAATTGCCTGGTATTGATAATTTATTGTATTACGAATCGATTAGTACCAATGATGGGCACATGATGATGCGCCTCACATTCGAAATTGGAACCGATATCGATATTGCCCAAGTACAAACCCTGAATCGGCAACGACTAGCTGAGCCGCAATTACCAGCTGAAGTGATTCGACAGGGCATCACTGTCAAAAAAACCTCACCAGATTTATTAGCTGTTGTTGCACTAAGTTCCACAGATCCTCAGCATGATACTGTTTATCTATCGAACTATGCGTTGCTCAGAATCATTGATAATCTTAAGCGGTTGCCTGGTGTGGGTGAGGCTGTCATATTCGGCGAGCAAAATTATTCGATGCGGATTATTCTTGATCCTGTTCGGATGGCGCAACTCAATGTGACACCAAGTGAGATTGCTGCGGTGATCCGGGATCAGAATCGTGATTTTCCAGCAGGACGGATTGGTCGTGAGCCCACTGTGAGCGGAACAGAACTTACGATTCCTGTCATTACACGTGGCAGAATGAGCGAAGTGCATGAATTTGAAGAAATCATTATCCGTGCTTTTCCAGATGGATCGATGCTGAAATTAAAGGATGTAGCCAACATAGAATTAGGCGCCCGTTCTTATGATCTTCAAGGCCGCTGGAATAGTAAGCCCAATACCTTCCTTCTAACTTTCTTAGCTCCGGGTGCCAATGCGCTTGAAACAGTAAAACGAGTACGTGCCGAAATGGAACAACTCGCTAAAACCTTTCCAGCCGGGGTGGCGTATGACATTCCGTACGACACGACCTTATTTATTGAAGTATCGATCACAGAAGTGGTCAAAACCTTGGCTGAAGCGACATTGCTGGTGATATTCGTGGTATTCCTCTTTTTACAGAACTGGCGTGCCACGCTGATTCCGGCATTGGCTGTGCCTGTATCGCTGATTGGTACACTGATTGGTATATCGGTACTGGGTTTTTCAATCAATACCCTTACTTTATTTGGGATGGTTCTTGCGATTGGAATCGTGGTCGATGATGCGATCGTTGTCGTGGAGAATGTGGAACGCCACATCACTCAAGGAAGATTATCGCCCCGAGAAGCAGCACGGAAGGCCATGGATGAGGTAACGGGTCCAGTTATTGCAATTGTTCTAGTTTTATCGGCTGTTTTTTTACCAGTAGCTTTTCTAGGTGGGATTACCGGTGAATTGTATAAGCAGTTTGCCATCACGATCGCGCTATCGGTCATTATTTCTGGTTTTGTTGCCTTGACATTGAGTCCAGCGCTCTGTGCATTGGTGCTGAAACCGAGTCATAATAATGTTCCCCATGTATTCTGGAGGTTATTTAATCGATCATTTGAATGGTTGCAAGCTCGCTATATTGGGGTTGTATCAATCGCATTTAAACGATTGGTCATTGCGCTTACTATTTTCCTCGCTTTGATGATCGTGATCGTCGGGTTATTCAATAAAATTCCGCAGAGTTTCCTTCCTGAAGAAGATCAGGGTTATTTTATCGTTGTGGTGCATCTACCCGATGGCGCTTCGTTGACTCGAACAACAGCAGTGCTCGATAAGGTTGAAAGTTTTTTTCAATCAATTTCTGCGGTTCATTCAACGGATACATTAGCGGGCCAGAATTTTGTGTTTGGCACACGGGGCACTAATCAGGCAACCATGTTTGTTCCCCTGCATCATTGGGATACACGAAAAGCAGAGCAGGACCAAATTCAAACTTTGATTAAACGTGCTTATCAAGAATTTGCAACGATTCCAGAAGCGTTGATTCTAGCGTTTAATGCACCTTCGATCAGTGGGCTGGGTTCCACAGGGGGGTTCTCAGTACAGATCCAAGATCCGAGTGGGGGTGATTTTGCTGAATTTGCTGCAATCGCACGAGAATTTGTAACCAAAGCGGCTAGTCATCCTGCAATTGCGGTAGCGAACACCAATTTCAGAATCAGTGCACCCCGGTTTTTTGTGGATGTTGATCGAGAACGTGCAAAATCGTTAGGTGTTCCTATTTCAGAAGTTTTTGATACGATGCAGGCTTATTTTGGCAATTGGTATATCAACGATTTTGTTAAGTATGGGCGTGTTTATCGCGTGCAAACGGAAGCAATGCCGGAATATCGTTCAAACCCCGATAATCTTAACCATATTCATGTACGCACTCAATCCGATTCATCACAACCGATGATTCCTTTGAGCGCTGTCGTAACAACTCAATTTAATAGTGGACCAGATCCTGTTACCCATTTTAACGGATTTAATTCCGCAATGGTGCTTGGAAGCGCAGCAACAGGCTATAGTTCAGGGCAAGCGTTGGATGCCTTACAAGCCGTAGCGGATGAGGTTTTACTTCCCAAAGGGTATACCCTTGATTGGAGCGGCGTATCGTTTCAAGAACGCAAAGCAGGGGGGCAATCGCTATTAGTATTTGCTTTTGCGCTATTGATGGTTTTCTTGGTGTTAGCAGCGTTATATGAAAGCTGGTCGATTCCATTTGCCGTGATTCTTGCGATTCCGTTAGGAATTCTGGGGGCACTATTGGCGATTTGGTTGAGGGATTTAACCAACGATATTTATTTTCAGATTGGATTGGTTACCTTAATTGGATTAGCAGCAAAAAATGCAATATTAATCGTTGAATTTGCCAATCAACGTTATCGAGCGGGTCAATCACTGATCGATGCAGCGTTGGAAGCAGCAAAACTACGTTTCCGACCCATTATCATGACATCAATGGCTTTTATTCTAGGTGTTTTTCCATTGGTAATTGCATCAGGGGCTGGTGCTGCAAGCCGTCACTCGATCGGAACGGGTGTTTTTGGAGGAATGTTGGCAGCTACTTTTTTGGCCATCTTTTTTGTACCCATTTTTTTCGTCATCGTAAATAGAATTGCACACCGAGTGCGTTTGAGGAATACGCGAAAGGTTTGAATGGTGATTCGAAAAAATGAATATGCTTTAATTTCGGATTGTGATCTGAATCATGTACAATAGCAAACCTAAGGCGGGCCTCCCCGCATTGTACGGTAGTGAACCTGGTCAGGTCCGGAAGGAAGCAGCCACAACTATTTTATACAAGTGCCGGGGGTCAGGCTCGCCACCTTCCAAACTTTGATGCGCAGCGTTTCCTTTTCGTTTATCAACCTTCCTCAAAGTATATTGTGATCTTAACCCAAGTGCTTGCTAGAAAGTGGCGACCTAAAGTTTTTACTGAACTGGCAGGGCAGGATCATATCGTCAAAGCAATTGCAAATTCGCTTGATCGGAATCGTTTGCATCATGCCTATTTATTTTCGGGAACGCGCGGTGTTGGTAAAACGACAATCGCCCGAATTTTAGCGAAGGCCCTCAATTGTGATCAAGGCATTACCTCTCAACCCTGTGGGCAATGCACGACTTGCCTCAGTATTGATCAAGGAACCTTTGTGGATTTGGTTGAATTGGATGCTGCGTCGAATACGCAAGTAGATCATATGCGCGAGCTACTTGAAAGCGCCTATTATGCGCCATCCGTGGCGCGTTTTAAGATTTATCTGATCGATGAAGTCCATATGCTTTCTAAGTCCGCATTTAATGCAATGCTGAAAACACTTGAAGAACCTCCCAATCATGTTAAGTTTATTCTAGCGACGACAGATCCCCAGAAATTGCCCATTACCGTACTTTCGCGGTGCCTGCAATTTAATTTGAAACAAATTCCACCTGCGCTGATCGTGAGCCGGTTACAGCATATCTTATCACGAGAGCAAATAAAAGCTGATTTGCCAGCGTTACAGCTAATCGCGAGAGCAGCCTGTGGGAGTCTACGCGATGCACTTAGCTTACTCGATCAGGCAATCGCCTATGGAAATGGTGTGGTCGAAGAAAATCAGGTTCGAGATATGTTAGGAACGATTGACCTGGATTATCTCTATGATTTGCTTGAAGCATTGTCAACTCAAGATGGGCGTGCAATGATAGCGATTGCAGATCAGATGGAGGCCCGTAGCTTATCGTTTGATAGCGCGTTACAAGACATGGGGGTATTATTGCATCGTCTCGCTTTAGCGCAGATTGCGCCTCAAGCGATTGATGAAGCCATGCTAGATCGCGAGCGTTTCTTTGACTTGGTAAAACGGTTCTCACCTGAGGAGATTCAACTATATTACCAGATTGTGCTTCACGGTCGTCATGATTTAAGCTTAGCACCAGATGATTATGCCGGTTTCACAATGACACTTATGCGCATGCTCGCTTTTGTTCCAGAGCAAGATTTAGCTAGCTTTGAATACAATGCAGATGATAAAAAAGCTGAGCCAGCGATACTCATACCTAATGCTAAACCAGTTGCTGAAAAGCCTGTCACTCATGATTCCAGTCAAGCAGAGCAGTGGGCTGATAGCGATTATACTAGCCAGCAGTGGTTGTCCATTGTTAAGCAGCTAAAGTTGAGTGGTATGGCGAAAATGCTTGCACAGCATTGTGAAGCAAAATTTTTGTCAGAAGGAAAAATAGCCTTATACGTTCCTGAGCTTCATAAACATTTGTTGGAAAAGCGTTATCAAGACAGGCTTAAACAGGCGTTGGAAGATTATTTTAAAAAAACAATAGATATAAAATTTTCGATTGGTACCCTTTCAGGAATGACCGTTGCAGCGATTGAGGACCAAGAAAAACAACTTAAGCAATCGCAGGCCATTGCTGCGATCGAGGCGGATCCCTTTGTCAGAGAGGTGGTTGAAAATTTCGACGCAAAATTAATTGTTTCTTCAATTAAACCTATAAATTAAAGGAGAGAATCAAATGATGAAAGCAAATTTAGGCAATATCATGAAGCAAGCACAGCAAATGCAGGAGAATATGAAGGCGATGCAGGAGCAACTTGCTAGTATAGAAATAGAGGGTCAATCTGGGGCAGGTATGGTTAAAGTTGTGATGACTTGTCGCCACGATGTCAAGCGAGTAAGTATCGATCCGAGCTTGTTGGGAGATGACAAAGAAATGCTGGAAGACTTAATTGCAGCCGCTGTGAATGATGCTGTTCGTCGAGTCGAAACGACAACTCAGGAAAAAATGAGTGGCTTGACGGGCGGGCTAGGATTACCGCCAGGATTTAAATTACCCTTTTAATTTTCTATCAGAACGGACGGTATGTTATATCGTGAATCATATGAATTGCTCTGCTTGAAGGTGGGTTATGCGAACAAGTCGTCCCCTTAGATCACCTAGAAAACCGTCTCAACCAACGGAAAATCGATCGCAACCGAAAAGAGTTGACCAGACCATTACGCATAAGCTGCAAAAGCTATTAGCGCAAAGTGGTTTAGGTTCGAGGCGGGAAATGGAGGCATTGATTGCTGAGGGACAAGTTAGTATCAATGGGAAAGTTGCTAAAGTTGGGGATCGAATTAGTACGGGTGACTTAATTCGGGTTAAAAACCGACTGATCCGAATAAATACCGGTAGCCGCCTTCCAAGAATCATGTTTTATCATAAACCAGAAGGTGAGATTGTTAGTCGCCATGATCCAGAGGGAAGACCTTCAGTCTTTGATAAGCTGCCACAATTAAAATCTTCGCGTTGGGTTTCGATTGGAAGATTAGATTTTAATACCAGTGGTTTATTGATTTTCACGACAAGCGGTGAATTAGCAAATCAAATGACGCACCCACGCTTCCAGATTGAGCGCGAATATGCAGTACGGATCATTGGTCAATTAACGCCGGAACAAATGACTCAATTGACTCGTGGTGTTGAGCTTGAAGATGGGATAGCCAAGTTTGATATGATTGTCGAGCAAGGGGGTGAAGGTTCCAACCGATGGTACCATGCGGTCATCAAAGAAGGCCGAAATCGAGAAATTAGAAGGATGTTTGAGAAACTGGGAATTGCGGTGAGTCGCCTGATTCGTGTTCGATTTGGCCCTATTCGTTTACCACCTTACTTGAAACGGGGCATGTTGTCCGAACTCAAAGAAAATGAAGTTCGCCAAATAATGGTTTTATTTAATAAAATGATTGAACCAAAGGTCGTTGTTCCTCGGGTTCAGTCCAATCAATCGAAATTTACTTCAAATCGCTTTTCTTCAACATAAATACGAACTGATCACCGGCACTTGTTTCAAGCCAAGTAAACGGCATTCTAGGATATAGCTGTTCCAAGGCAGACCGATTATGGCCTATTTCCACGATGAGTAGGCCTTCATCATTTAGAAAATCTGCTGCATTTGACAAAATGTTACGAACGATGGCAAGGCCATCAAAGCCTCCGGCTAGAGCAATGGACGGTTCATGACGAAACTCTTTGGGAAGATCATCCATTGATTCTGCATTAACATAGGGTGGATTGCTGATAATGAGATCATAGCGCTTGTTACCCAGCTTAGAGAAAAGATCCGAGTGAATCAAGTGAATGGAAGAAGCTAAATCATAGTTCTCAATATTAATATGAGCTACTTCTAGCGCGCTGGGAGAAATATCAACCGCATCAATTTGGGCATTTTCGAAAGCGTGTGCCAGTAAGATCGCTAGGCAACCCGATCCCGTGCAGAGATCTAATGCGCGAGTCACCGAAATAGGGTTGCTGATCCAAGGTGACAGTTGGGTTTGTAACAATTCAGCAATAAACGATCTCGGTATAATGACGCGTTGATCGACGTAAAAATTAAAATCTCCTAACCATGCTTCGTGGGTGAGATAAGTAATAGGTATTCTTTCAGAGACTCGTTTTTCAATTAATTCGATCATTGCATTACGCTCGGACTCAATGATTTGAGCATCTAGAAATAAATCGAGTTGATTCGGCGCAAGATGTAACACGTGTAAAATAAGGTGCGCTGCTTCATCATAAGCGGTTGGAAAACCATGTCCAAAGAACAGTTGTGCTTGACTAAAGTAGCTAGTAGTGAGGCGTAGCCAGTCGCGTACAGTTCGTAATTCTGTTTTGGCTTGTTGAATTAGGGTGGGGGCAGTATTGTTTGAGTGTGTCACGATCAATCTAGATAGAAGTTTGTGATAAAAAATTGTATAAGTTTAGAATGATAGCGTGGAATGGTTGGATATCGAATAAATTGTGATTTTAGATAGCCTGGGTATGATGGACGAAGAATGGATGCGGTTGGCGCTTGGATTAGCGGAAAAAGCGCAAGAATTGGATGAAGTTCCTGTTGGTGCAATCATCGTCAAAAACGGTGAAATTATTGGTCAAGGTTATAACCAGCCGATCAAAACAAATGATCCCTCGGGCCATGCTGAAATGATTGCGATTCGCGCTGCCGGTCAACAGATTCAAAATTACCGGTTAGAAGAATGCACGCTTTATGTCACGCTGGAGCCTTGCGCGATGTGTATTGGTGCAATTTTTCACGCCCGATTGCGCCGCCTTGTGTTTGCTGCAAGTGATCCTAAAACGGGTGTATGTGGAAGTATTTTGGATTTGCCTGCGGAAAAAAGGCTTAATCATCATCTGGAAGTGCATAAAGGTCTGCTTGCTGAAGAGTCAGCTCGATTGTTGAGGCAGTTTTTTTATGGGAAGCGTCATTTAGATAAACTAGCTCGGTATGAAAATTCAAATTAATATTGAACAACAGCAGCTTGATTTGTTCGATCGTGAAGAAAGATTGGTTAAACGCTATTTAATTTCTTCGGCCAAGAATGGCATAGGGCAAGTAAGAGGGAGTTATTGTACGCCCTTGGGTAAGCATATCATTCGTGCAAAAATTGGCGATAAGCAACCTGTTAACACGGTTTTTGTCAAACGGCGACCCACAGGTGAGATTTATACGCCCCAATTAGCGGCCCAATATCCTGGCCGAGATTGGATTTTGACACGGATCTTTTGGTTATCGGGTTGTGAGGTCGGGTTTAATCGGTTAGGAATAGTCGATACCATGCGTCGGTATATTTATATTCACGGGAGCCCGGATGGTGCGGTAATGGGTAAACCCGGTTCGATTGGCTGTATTCGTATGCATAACGATGATCTATTAGAGCTTTTCGATAAAGTGCCAGTTGGGACACCTGTCAATATCACGCAATGATTTTTACATTGCTGAGCCTAAATAGCTAAATCATTGCAGTATTATGAGAATTCACTCGTTATTGCAACGATTTAGCTGATTGTTTGATCGCCCAGTTATTTGGCTTTCTTAGAAGGAAAATGATTAACAATTAATCGACCACCTGATATTACTAAATCAGGGTACTCCAACAGTTTAACATTTTCAAAGGCATTTCCTTTTACTGCAATGATGTCGGCAGGCGCACCAACAATGAGCGTGCCCAGTGGTGATAGACCCAATGCTTCACCTGCTTTAGCAGTTGCGGTCTCAAATAGTGCTAATGGCGTCATTCCTGTCAGATGAAGCATCAATTGTAATTCTCTTGCATCAATACCCCATGGTATTTCGATATGGGCTATTTCTGCGCCATAATAAAATTGTGCGCCGAGTTGAGCCAGCCTTAGCGTATTTGAATAAACGCCAGGACATAAAGACAAAGTGTCAATGGTCGTCACAATTCTTACCCCTTGTTGTACTGCTTGCTGAAGTAAATCTCCTGAGATTTCCATACAGGGAACATGCGCCCATTCATCTACTCCAGCAGCGAGCGCTAACTCAACGCCCTGTTGCTCACCTACGTGTGCAGTTACTTTTTTTCCAAGTTTGTGCGTCTCATCGACAATCGCTTGGATTATTTCAAGGGGTAATAAGGGCCAGGGTGGCATCACGGATGGTGCGTGCCCAGTTGTCCATGGTGCGCCCGGCTCTCCTCCCGGTTCAAGCGCTATTTTTATATTAACTGCTCCACCTTGAATAAGATGTCGAACGGCTTCCCTTGCTTGATCTGGGGTCTCAACTACTAAAGCAACATCGCTATGGCCGTGATCACCGCCGCCATGGCCATGCTGGCCAAAGACAGGGATTGGATAGCCACCAGGAGCTGTGATTATCGGTCCGGTTCTCAGAACACGCAGGCTGCCATCGCCTCCTGCTGGTGCCAGCAATGGCCCACCTACATCCCGAACAGTTGTCACACCATGACGAAGAACTGCATGATGAGAAACATTTTGCAGCGCTAGATGAGCATGTAGATCGATAAACCCAGGTAGAATAGTTGCATCTCCTAAATCTAGTTCCTTTCCACCACGCTTGCGAATTTGTGGGGCTGGTCCGATTTCGATCACCTTGCCATTATCGATTAATAACGCATGATCTTCATGCAGTGTGCGTCCATCAAAAATACGATCTGCTTTTAATAAGACGCGTTCTTGCTTTGCTGTTTCCTGGCGGTCATTTGCCCAACTTTGCGATACACAGATGAATGCTGTGTATATCATGAACATACTTACTAAGATTTTACTTGATGCTTTCTCGATTGGAATTACAGTTGCAACCAAACTCATCATTCCTTCCTTTTTGTTGTAGTTATTTGAATTTATTTTTTTAAATAATGCAGCTACGTGTGGCCATTATAGGAATAAAAATTAATGATGGAATGTGACAAATTGTCGCAGCATAATTGACTGCGATTATTATCTGAATACTGCCAGCATTAAATCTGGCCGCGTCGAATTTTTTTACAGCCTAAGCATTAATAGATAGACAAATCTAGATTAATCATTAATTTGTAGAAATGGCATAGATATTGCAGTTTTTACTTGGTGCAAGTATCCACAATTTTCGGTTGAGATTTTTTATAAACAAAAAAGTATCTTGGAGTTTTCTAGAGGAAATAATGAAACAAGTAAAATTGATCTCAATATTATTATCAACGCTGATATTTTTGATAATCTCTTCTGCCATCGTGATGGCAAAGAGTTCAGAGCTTGAGTTTAGAGGTGCTGTAACGAATATCGCTATTCCTGATGGCGACGGTGATAGCACTGTTAAAGTGAAATTGATTACCAGCCACTCCCCTGATTTTGAAGTGCCTATCATCGTGTTAGGTGCCACAGAGATTGAGTCGAATGGTTACCATATACCCTTGTCTGAATTAGAAGTGGGTGATGTCGTAAAAATTAACGGTTTCTTTGGTGAAGATGGCATTGTTGCAGAATCAATTTACGTGCTAGATGGTGGATTAGGTAAGTTTCGCTTACGCGGTTTAATTAAGGGGATTGAGCCTGTCGAAGATGGCATTTTTATGCAGGTGTTAGGTATTGATATTCTAGTCGATGAATCCACCTCAATTCGGAGTCGAGGGCTGGGCATGGTTAATAATCTGCCTATATCTGCGCTCCAAGTCGGTGAAAGTGTCGATGTGAAAGGTAGATATCTTGGTGACACATTTTTTGCGGATCGTGTTGAAGTTGGTAAGCGTCCAGATGAGCATGTGCGCGTAAAAGGAAAGATTATTGATCTTACCAATGACATCATTGAAATTGTAACGATTCATGAAGCTCATTTGATCGTGGTCAGAACAGGAACTACCAAAATCTATGGAAGCCTAGCAGCAGGTGAATTTGTTGAAGTTGAAGGTTATCTTAACCAGAAGCTAGACGTTATCGCTGAAAAAATTATTGTAGATGATGATCGGAATGGGTATTTTCGTGATTACCATCATTATGAATCAAAGCAAAGTGATGATGATCGTTTTGGAGTTATCAACCGCAATTACGGGAAACATCATGGGAAAAAGAACGGTCGTGACAAAGATGAGGACCATGATGATTAATGTTGTGTAATACTGAGATCTAATTGCGATCAGCGTTAATCTTTAATGAGTTTATGGCGTGATCGTAATATTGACGGTATTGTGAAAGGTGCCATTGGCAATACCGTCTTGATTGTCATCGACAGCAAATGTTATAGAGTAATTACCCGGTTGTAGGGCTTTGAGCGAGCTTTTCATGATGATGAATTGATTGATCGCATTGAATTCTCCAACATGCGCCCGTATCGGTTGTGAGGAAGGAATAAATTCAAATCGATCATTTAACCAGAAAGTTTCGGTTGGAGTGATCGCACGTATCCAATACTCTGCAGGGTTTTCTAGAAGTACACCCGGATCTAAAGATACTGTCAGTAAAAGTGTATCGTTTCTGGAAAGCTGTAAGGTTCCCGTTTGATTATTTGCTGCAATCGTAGGAATCGGATATGAGAGTTTCGGTGGATTGGGTGAAGTTAAGTCATTGAAGTACCATTGCACATTCGCATTGAAATAGATTCTACCCCGGGTAATCGCAAAATGTTTTGAATTCAGTTGCTCAGCTCGGGTTTCGCAAACTGCAAACGATGAACGACTGTTATTGAAGCTGATGACGATATCTGCATTATCCGTAAACCCAATGAACGTTAGAGCTAACGTATAGTCATCAGGTGTGCCAGCAAATCTATCTAGCCCACTCATGGCGAGTTTTAATGTTGCAACATCATCTGCTGTGAGGGTTCGTTGTGCTTCTCCAGCGATGATACCCTGCTGCATAACAGCTTCAGTATTTTGGTAACCAAGCAGATTCGCTACAGTTCGATCACCATTGGCAGCGAAGGTATGCCCTACCGGTAGATCACTTAAATTCCGACTATAAGTGGTAATATCAATTTTTCCTGCGATAGTAAAAGGGTTATTATTTTTTCTTCTAAACCAATGCAAGTTTGTATCATCACCTCGTAAATCATCATTTGAGCCAGCGATACCATCGTTTCCACTATTCAGATCGTATCGGTTATTTGAGCCCCGAGTGGTTTGGGTATAGTTACGATTTTCTCCCGAAAGCCCTGATTCAGAAGATAAATTGGGATGTGCAAGACCTAAGCAATGCCCGAGCTCATGTAATACCACGGATTCAAAATCGAAATGATTGAACGGAATTCTTTCATCGCTAACGATATTGCCAAGCGTGGGAATTAATTGATTCCAAGTATTAATTGCATTTTGAATCGGTAGTGCTATTTCAGTGCCATGAAGTGAAGAAGGTGAGATGCCAACTGTAACGATTAGATGTGTTCCTTGACCCTGATAACCTTGAGGGTGGGTGATAACGTCGGCTGTTTCATTATCTTCTGCAAATAAGAAAGTACCGGCTAGAGTGTTCAGCATTAGCCCATAGGTAAATATCAGTAAAATGATCGTGTTGATGCCCTTCATTACGTACTTCGATGACTATTGGTAAAAAGGATTAATTAAGCGGCTTTAGCTCAGAAGATTCTAGAATATTCTGAAATAATTCTCTAACTTCCACCAATTCGTGTAGTTCTTCTAATTCTGGAAAGTTTTCTGCTGTCCATTGTAGTGCATACCAAGTGATTCGCTTTGTCGTATTCCAATTTTTTTGATCAATATTGGCAGTCGGCATATATTGGTTTGGATAAATTTCTATGATGATCGTAGGCGCATCTGAAACACGTTGTAGCAATAACGTATTTTTTTCCTGTTGATTTTTAGCAGTTTTCAGACGATGCTGAATCTCAGTTTCATTGAAATTAAGTAGGCTTGGCGAGGTTAATTGATTCCACAATTGATTCAACGCAACTGGATCAAGGTGTCCAGAGAATATCCCTGATTTTTTATAATAACTAGGACGATATACTTTTACGTAACCATCTGCAAAGATTGTCACGGTGATATTCTCGTTAAAATTTCGAGTGCTACTTTGCTTTTCCTCGAAATGGGCAATGATAGTCTCTGATTTCAGTAAATTTGCTGCATGTGAAATAGGCAGCCCGATAATTAGCAGAACTAACCCAAGTAACATTTGCAATGTACTGGAGATTTTTAACACTAGGGGAAAGCTTCGAAATAATCGAGTCATTTAAATATTCTCTTGCAAAATAATAGTCGGTGCACCTAGAGATTTAGAGTGGTTTTTTGCTTAATTTCTACCTCGATAAAAATAAAATTAGGGGTTAATTTAATTTCCCGATTGAATTAAGCCACTGACCATAATGTCGTTAATA
>ERZ724526.418-NODE-418-length-25101-cov-10.053941_pt1 | contig 25101 bp, 29 predicted proteins | sample MGYA00376059_ERZ724526 | MGnify/ENA primary metagenome ERZ724526 (study PRJEB28724, sample SAMN07190883) | activated sludge metagenome | isolation source: activated sludge of sewage treatment plant in Hong Hong | place: Hong Kong | collected 2016-03-17 ...
CAAGAAGAAATTCCCAACAAGACCAAAACTTCCTTCTCCCGGTGCCAGGGGGCAAGCTTGCCCACCCCAGAGGAGGTGCGCATTATATAGATCAGGCGCTGGTGGTCAATACGCTGTCAAGAAATATTCGCCGACCTGCCCGACGCGCCCGATATTCAGGTGACTGTGACCTTCGCGAACCGGCGCTTCCCGATCTGGAGGACAATCGTTTCGCCTACCGCGACACTGCGCGTCTTGTCGGAAACCTTTTCGCCATTCGCGCGTACCGCTCCCTGATCGATCATCCGCATGGCCTCGGACGTGCTCGCCGTCAGCCCGGCCTGCTTCAGGACCTGGACCAAGGCAAGCGGCCCGCCAGCACCTGGCAACATCATTTCAGGCATGTCGTCAGGCAACACGCCTTGACGAAAGCGGGCCTCGAACTCCGCCAAGGCATCCTCGGCAGCCTGTCCGGTATGAAAGCGCGCCACAAGTTCTTGGGCCAGCATTACCTTGACCTCTCTCGGGTTGCGGCCAGCCACCACTTCCGCCTTCAGGAGCCCGATTTCCGCGCTATCGCGAAACGAGAGCAAATCGAAATAGCGCCACATCAACTCGTCCGAAATGGACATGACCTTGCCGAATATCTCGCGTGGTGCTTCGTTGATCCCGATGTAGTTGCCCAAGGACTTGGACATCTTGTTGACGCCATCGAGCCCTTCGAGCAATGGCATTGTCAGCACGCATTGCGGCAGTTGGCCGTAGTGCTTCTGCAATTCGCGCCCAACCAGCAAGTTGAATTTCTGATCGGTACCGCCGAGTTCGACGTCGGCGCGCATGGCAACCGAATCATAGCCTTGGCAAAGGGGGTAGAGAAATTCGTGGATCGCTATCGGCAAGCCGCCAGCGTATCTCTTTGCAAAATCGTCACGTTCCAGCATGCGCGCGACGGTATGCTGCGCCGCGAGCCTGATCATCCCGGCCGCGCCCAGATCATCGAACCAGGAGGAGTTGAAGAAAATTTCGGTCCGTTCCGGATCCAGAATCTTGAACACCTGCTCCTTGTAGGTCTTGGCATTCTCCAGAATCTGTTCCCGCGCCAGAGGCGGACGTGTGACATTCTTCCCCGTAGGATCCCCGATCAGCCCTGTGAAATCGCCGATCAGGAACATGATGTGATGGCCCAGGTCCTGGAAGTGGCGAAGCTTGTTGATCAATACGGTATGGCCAAGATGAAGGTCCGGTGCCGTCGGATCGAAGCCCGCCTTGACCCGCAGCGGCCTGCCGCTCTTCAGGCGCGCTATCAGTTCGGCATCGACAAGGAGTTCATCGCACCCCCGCTTGATGATTTGCATACTCCGCTCAACGTCGACCATCAATACACCCCTGAACCGTGCTATTGTTACCGGTGAAAATTACTGGCTCCCAGTATCACCGAGTTGTTCAATCAAATGAAAAAGGGCGGCCTGAGCCGCCCTTTCGGACCTGACTCGAATTACGCCGAGAACGATGAACCGCAACCGCAGGTTGACGTGGCGTTCGGGTTACGAATCACGAATTGCGAACCTTCCAGACCTTCCGAGTAGTCGATCTCCGCTCCAACCAGGTACTGGTAGCTCATCGGGTCGATCAGCAGCGTTACACCATTCTTGTCCAATGTCGTATCGTCTTCATTGACTTCTTCGTCAAAAGTGAAGCCATACTGGAAACCGGAGCAACCGCCGCCGGTGACGAACACTCGCAACTTGAGGCCCGGATTACCCTCTTCCTCGATCAATTCCCTGACCTTCGCGGCAGCGCTATCGGTAAACACGAGGGGCGACACCATTTCTGTAACAGCATTCATTTTCGGCACTCCTGAAAAAATCGACGGGGATTATGCGGGCCAGCCGGGCTCCGGTCAATGCTGTTAGTTTGATGCAGCAAGCTTTAGTTCCACGGACTTGCCGCCGCGATGAACGAGCCGGCCCTCGATGACCGCGCCCTGATGCATTTCGATAAGGGCATAATCGACATCGCCAACGATTTTTGCGCGCGATTGCATCTCAAGGAACTCGGTCACGGTTACCTGGCCGACTACCGACCCATTGCTCACCATGTGCGCCACACTTACGATGCCCTCGACCTGCGCCTGTTCGCTCAATACCAGCGTCGACGAACTCGCCCCCTCGGATGCCTCGACATTGCCCTTGACTTCACCGTCAATTCTCAGCCCTCCGGAAAAACGGATGTTACCCTCGATCCGGGTCCCGGCACCAATCAGACTGTCGATGCGTCCCTGCACCCTGCTCTCGTCCTTCTTCCCGAACACAGTTTTCTCCTAAAGTTGCGCCACGCGCCTCGCCTTGAGTGTATCACCCTGGAGAACTCGCGCCTCCACTGACTGCAGGCGCGCTCCGGCCGGCAACTCGAAACTGCCCTCCTTGCGCAGGAGATTCCTGACTTCCACCTGGAATTCTCCTGTCCGCTCACGCCTGGATGGGATCACCATCTCCTGCGATTTTCCGCGCTGGACAAAAGTGACCAGAAATTCCAGTCGACCGCGAAACTCGGGCATCTGCTTGCCAGAATGAAACGACATCAGCACCCGGTAGCGAAAGTTCAGCGCCCCGTCGGAAACGACCCGGAAATTCTCCAGGCGTATCGCCCCCTCTTCTCCAGCCGCCGGAATCAGCCGCTCAAAGAGGAGCATATCTTCCTTGAGGACTGCGTTCTCAAGTTCAAGCGCGCGCACCCGGTCGAGCAGTCGCTGCTGTGTCGAGCGCTCCATCTGAACCGCGTTTCGTTCGGTACCTGCTGTCGACCGATAACGCAACAACTCTTCGTCGAGACTCCGCACCTGTAGCCGCAAAAACTCGAGTTCCGTGTCCATCGCCCCCGCGTCGCCACGCTGCAAGGCCAACCCGACGATCATCATTGCCAGCAGAGCGACCAGAGCGCCGCCGGCAGCGTACCAGTGCCAGGAGACATGAGTGCGCACCACGACCTTTGGCGCCGTGATGCCGAAGCGCCGCCGGAATTTCCTTATCTTCAAGGAAACAGCTGGGGATGGCATGGAGCCTCCATATCATCAAAGCCAAATCGGGTCGACCCACTGTGCCTTTCACCTGAGAATCGTTCGGAGGGCAAGCGCAGGTTCCGTTGGCACATCTTGCGGCGCAAGCGCAGGAGTTCACCAACCGACTAGGCCGGCAACCAACGATTCCGACTTTGGCAATGCGATGCTCTCGGCAAGGTCAGATGATACGCCGCACCAAACAAAAAAGCCGCCAAACAGGCGGCTTCTGGAATCGCGATGCGAATCAGCGCTTCGAAAACTGCTTGCGGCGACGAGCCTTGTGGAAGCCTACCTTCTTGCGCTCGACCTCGCGGGCATCACGGGTTACGAAGCCCGCCTTGGAAAGCGCGGGCTTCAAGGTCCCGTCGTACTCGATCAGGGCGCGCGTGATACCGTGACGGACGGCGCCGGCCTGACCGGACTCGCCGCCGCCGGTAACATTGACCTTGATATCGAAGCCAGTCAGTTGATCGATCAGATGGAGCGGCTGGCGAACGATCATGCGGCCAGTCTCACGTGAGAAAAACTCATCGATGGGCTTGCCATTGACGACGAAGGCACCCGAACCGCGCTTCATGAAGACACGGGCAACTGCGCTCTTGCGACGACCCGTTCCGTAAAAATAACTCTCAGCCATGACGACCCCTTAGATTTCCAGCGCCTTGGGCTGCTGGGCGGTGTGAGGATGTTGTGCGCCGGCGTAGCACTTCAGCTTCTTCAACATTGCGTAGCCCAGCGGACCCTTCGGCAACATGCCCTTGACGGCAGCTTCGAGGGCGCGGCCGGGGAAACGTTGCTGGATCTTCTTGAAGTTGGTCTCGGAGACGCCACCCGGATAGCCCGAATGGCGGAAATACTTCTTGTCCTCGACCTTGTTGCCGGTCACGACAATCCGCTCGACATTGGTGACGACAATGAAATCGCCGGTGTCAACGTGGGGAGTATAGATGGCCTTGTGCTTGCCGCGCAGGCGGTGGGCAATTTGTGTAGCGAGGCGGCCGAGCACCTTGTCTGTGGCGTCAACCACAAACCACTCGCGCTTCACCTCATGTGGCTTGGCGGAAAACGTCTTCATGTGTGTGCCGTCCTGAAAAATTGGGCGCAGATTGGAGAAAGCCGAGGATTTTATTCGACTTCTCTGGAAGCTGTCAATTGAAAAACGGAACAGAATGCCCTGCGCAGAAAAAAAACGCGGCTCATCGAGCCGCGTTAAATCCACACCAAAGGAGGAGGGTGGAGGAGACAACCTGAACATCAGCAACCCTTGCCGCCGAGTGTGCTTCAGTCCGTACAAAGCGTATTCTGCCCGACAAGCGCGGTATCCGCAAGCATTTTTTCTGCTTTGCAGCATTTTTTTATTTATTTTGTCATTCGTGATGCAAATGTTACCGATGTGTCTGTTTAAACGTAGATTTACAAAATAATTTCAATCTATTGCATAGTGATTAACAGAAGCCGCGGGTAGATGGCGAGCGATCGAAATGGCATATATACTGCATCGCACCATTGCGCTATTTCTGACTGTGCTGGATCAAACTCCATTACAATCCCCACTACTGGAGGGTTGCTATGGAATGCACCGTGCGCTGGATGGGAAACGATGCGGGCATGTCGTTCGTGGCCGAGAGCGGCAGCGGGCATGCGGTCGTGATGGATGGGGCTCCCGATGCCGGTGGCCGCAATCTGGGTTTGCGCCCGATGGAGATGGTGCTCGCCGGAACCGGCGGGTGCTCCGCCTTCGACGTCGTTCTCATCTTGAAAAAAGGTCGACACGCAGTCAGCGGTTGTGAAGTCAGCCTAAACGCTGAACGGGCCGAAGCCGACCCCAAGGTCTTTACCCGAATTCACTTCCACTACAAGGTGAAGGGTCGCCAACTCAAGCCTGAAGCCGTCGCGCGCGCCATTCAACTCTCGAAGGACAGGTATTGCTCGGCTTCGATCATGCTCGGCAAGACTGCCCAGATGACCAGCGACTTCGAGATACTTGAAGAATCCTGAAGCCGCGCAGCCGTCCCGAAATCAGACCCGATAAGCCGTCTCCGTCATCACCTTGGCCGCCAACTTCATCGCAAACTTGAACGGCGCCGGCAACTCGGCAGCACCAAGGCGGACCGCGGTTTCAGCATGCCGGATTTCGTCGATGCGCATCTGATCGACGATCTCCCGCGAGCGCCTGTCCTGTTCCGGCAGTGAAGCAAGGTGGCTGTCAAGGTGCGCCTCGACCTGACGCTCGGTTTCGGCGAGAAAGCCGAGGTTCCACTTGTCGCCAAGACGCCCCGCAAGCAGACCGACCGACAGGGCCCCTGCATACCACAGCGGATTCAGCAGGCTCTTGCGCCCGCCCAGATCAGCCAGACGCTGTTCGGTCCAGGCCAGATGTTCGGTCTCTTCCTCCGCTGCGCCGCGCAGCGATTCACGGACCGACGGTTCGCGCGACGTCAGCGCCTGCCCCTGATACAGTGCCTGCGCGCAAATCTCGCCAACATGGTTGACCCGCATGAGTCCGCAGACATGCGCCCTTTCCTCCTCGCTTAGTCTGGCTTCAGGATGCCCCGCCCCGGGAACCTGGCGCTGGCTGCGCGCCGTGGAAAAAACGGTACGCAAAGCACGGTCGAATTCGACGATCGCGGTTTCAAGAGACATCATAAGTCGCGATCAAGGCCACTCTTGCGCCTGTTGGGATGCCCACCGCGCAAGAGCGCATCGCGTGCCTCTGCGCTATCGCGGACGATGACGCCTGATGGACAAAAGTAATCGAAAACCAGCGCGGCGTGATGCCGATTGGTGGCCAGGTTCTGAATCCGTCGCCATTCGTCGTTGCGTGACTTGGCCCACGTTCCGTCGGGCCGGCCCGACGCGTACAAGCGACGCTCCTTCGTCTCGCAGCGCAATCCTTCGTATGTGACGTTCCTTGCGCCACCTGGCGTCTGGACCACCAATACATAGCGAACCACGCCATCGGTACCGACGCTCAAACTGGCACCATCGACATAGAATTCGTTGTAGGTCGCCGCGCCAACAAAAAAGGGCAGCAGGTTTCCCTGCAACGGGGGCGCTGGCAACTCCACGGCGACCTCCTGCCAGGGCCGAACGTCATCATCTTCGTCGGAATCTGCCGCTGCCGGCTGCAGCCCGCATACGCCCAGGACAACGACGAGAGCAAGTAATGCGCGATGAAGAGATTTGTTCCGGCGCACGATCAACTCCCGCCCCTGTCTGTGCTCGCCACCAAGGCTCCGCCCGGGCGCGGGTGACGAACCCGGCGATCGTGATCGATGAAACGGATCAGCTCGCTGAGCGCCTGTTGATAGACGGTACGCTTGAATTCGATGACAGCGTCAAGCGGAACCCAGTAGTCGTTCCAGCGCCAGGCGTCGAACTCCGGCTTGGCGGTGGCGCGCAAGCTGACATCGTTGTCACGCCCGACAAGGCGCAACAGGAACCAAATCTGTTTCTGTCCCTTGTAGGAACCGCGCCATTCGCGCTTGATCCAGTGTGTCGGCACTTCGTAACGCAACCAGCCCCTGGTTCTCCCGAGGATACGCACGTGTTCGGGCTGCAGCCCAATTTCTTCCTGCAGTTCACGGTACATGGCCTGTTCAGGCGTTTCGCCACGCTTGATGCCGCCTTGCGGAAACTGCCAGGAGTGTTCTCGTATGCGCTTGCCCCAGAAGACCTCGTTCTTCGCGTTACAAAGGACAATGCCGACGTTCGGGCGATAGCCTTCACGGTCGAGCATGATAATCCTGCAAAATTAAAAGTTGCATCTATTCTTTCACAAAGGCAGCCCGCATGCAAAGCCGGCCCAGCGTGTAAAATCCTTCGCTTGTATCGAGTTGATGAGCATCCCATGCGCACTTCCCAGTTCTTTTTCACCACTCTGAAGGAAGCCCCCGCCGACGCCGAGGTCGTCAGCCAGAAATTGATGCTGCGGGCAGGCTACATCAAGCGGGCCGCAGCCGGCATCTATACCTGGATGCCGCTTGGGTTGCGGGTGCTGCGCAAGGTCGAGGGCATCGTCCGCGACGAAATGGACAAGGCGGGCGCGCTCGAACTGCTGATGCCCGCAGTGCAGCCAGCCGAGCTTTGGCAGGAATCCGGCCGCTGGGAGCAATACGGCCCGGAACTGCTGCGCTTCAAGGACCGCCATCAGCGCGAGTTCGTCATCGGCCCGACCCACGAGGAAGTCATCACCGATGCCGTCCGGCGTGACGTGAAAAGCTACCGCCAGCTGCCGGTCCATCTTTACCAGATTCAGACCAAGTTCCGCGACGAGATCCGCCCGCGCTTCGGCGTCATGCGCGGCCGCGAGTTCCTGATGAAAGATGGTTATTCTTTCCATGCTTCACTGGCGGACCTGCAGCGCGAATACCGGAACATGCACGAAACCTACAGCCGCATCTTCACCCGGCTGGGCCTGAAGTTCCGCGCGGTTGCCGCCGACACCGGCTCGATTGGCGGCACCGGATCGCATGAGTTTCATGTCCTTGCCGAGTCCGGCGAAGACGATATCGCTTACTGCCCGGACTCCGATTACGCAGCCAATGTCGAACTCGCCGAGGCGCTGGTTCCCGCCACCCCGCGCCCCGCACCCGCGGCGGCTCTGACCAGGGTCGCCACCCCGGGCAAGACGGCCTGCGCCGACGTTGCGGAATTCCTCGGGATCGCCCTCGACACCGTCGTCAAGGCGATTGCCGTCGTCAGCGACCTGAAAGATGGGGGCACAAAGTTCTCCCTGCTCCTGCTGCGCGGCGACCACGAACTGAACGAAGTCAAGGCCGGCAAGATTGCCGGCATGGCGCCTTTCCGCTTCGCGACGGAAGGCGAGGTCGAGCAAAGCCTCGGCTGCAAGCCAGGGTACATCGGGCCTGTTGCGGTCGACGGCGAAAAAGTGGCGATTTTCGCCGACCGCGCCGTCGCGGCGATGAGCGACTTCGTCTGCGGCGCCAATGAAGCGGGATTCCATCTGAGCGGCGTCAATTTCGGGCGCGACCTGCCGGAACCGCAGATCGCCGATATCCGCAACGTCCTTCCTGGCGACCCCTCGCCGGATGGCAAGGGCAGACTGGAAATCCGCCGCGGCATCGAAGTCGGCCACATCTTCCAATTGCGCCAGAAGTACGCTGCCGCGCTCGACTGTACCTACCTCGACGAGAACGGGCAGAGCCAGATCATGGAGATGGGCTGTTACGGCATCGGCGTTTCGCGCATCGTTGGCGCCGCCATCGAGCAGGGCAATGACGCCAGGGGCATCATCCTGCCGGCGGCCATCGCCCCCTTCGCCGTCTGCATCGTGCCCATGGGTTACCACAAGAGTGAAGCCGTCAAGACTGCCGCCGACGGGCTCTACGCCGATCTCCGGAAGCTCGGCGTCGATGCCCTCCTCGACGACCGCAACGAGCGCCCCGGCGTGATGTTCGCCGACATGGAACTGATCGGCATCCCGCACCGGATCGTGATCGGCGAGCGCGGTTTGAACGAAGGCAAGCTAGAATACAAAGGCCGCCGCGATGCCGAGCCAACCCTGGTTGACCAAGGCGGCATCATGGAAATGACATTGGGGAAGCTGTGCGCCGCCTGATTGCCTTCCTGCTGTTTCTGAACGCGTCCGGCGCATTTGCCGGCGCGCAGATCTATGAGCCGCTCTCGGCAAGCGTCCAGGCAGCGCTGCACAAGGCTGTTTCCGACACGCGGCCGCCCACGACCTCGTTCAGCCATCCGCTGGATGCGGTCGAATGGCTGGCCGAGATGTCGCCGCGACTGGAAAAGCGGATTCCCAACCGTGAGTATCGGCTCGACCTGCTGCGCAGCATCCACTACGAAGCCACGCGCGCCGGGTTGGACCCGCAACTGGTGCTCGGCCTGATGCAGGTCGAGTCAGGATTCCGGAAGTATGCCGTTTCGTCGGCCGGTGCCCGCGGCTACATGCAGGTGATGCCATTCTGGGTCAAACTGATCGGCCGGCCGGACGACAGCCTGTTCGACCTGCGCACCAACCTCCGTTACGGCTGCACCATTCTGCGTCACTATCTGGATATCGAAAAGGGCGACCTCTTCCGCGCGCTCGGGCGCTACAACGGCAGCCTCGGGAAGCCGGAATACCCGAACATGGTACGCGCTGCCTGGCAGAACCAGTGGAGTTACCTGAAGCCGCCGCGACTTGCCCAGGCCGGACGCTGATCAGCGCCCCATGCCGGGCAGCATGCCCTTCATCCCGCGCATCAGTTTACCCATGCCGCCACGGGACACCATCTTCATCATCTTCTGCGATTGCTCGAACTGATTGAGCAGCCGGTTCACTTCCTGCACCTGAACCCCGGCGCCCAGCGCAATGCGCCGCTTGCGACTGGCCTTGAGGATTTCCGGCCGGGCACGCTCGGCGGGCGTCATCGAATTGATGATGCCCTCGACCCTTCCGACCATCTTGTTCTCGGACCCCGCCGGCAGTTGCCCGGCGGCCTGGGCGATCTGCGCCGGCATCTTGTCCATCAGCGCCGACAGCCCGCCCATGCTGCGCATCTGGGCGATCTGTTCCTTGAAGTCGTTGAGGTCGAAGCCCTTGCCGGATTTCAGTTTCCTGGCGAAGGCAATGGCCTTTTCCTCGTCCAGCCCCTTTTTCGCTTCCTCGATCAGCGACAGGACGTCGCCCATGCCGAGAATCCGCGACGCCATCCGCTCCGGATGGAACGCTTCCAGGCCGGTCAGCTTCTCGCCGACCCCGGCGAACTTGATCGGCTTGCCCGTGATGTGACGCACCGACAACGCCGCGCCGCCACGTGCATCACCATCCAGCTTGGTCAGCACGACACCGGTCAGCGGCAAGGCCTCACTGAAGGCCTTGGCGGTGTTGACCGCGTCCTGGCCGAGCATGGCATCGACGACGAAAAGCGTCTCGACGGGATTGAGCGCCGCATGCAGGCGCTTAATTTCTGACATCATTTCCGCGTCGACCGCAAGACGGCCGGCGGTATCGACAAGCAGGACGTCATGGTAATGGCGTCTCGCCCAGTCAACCGCCGCCAGTGCGATCGCCTCCGGCTTCTCACCGATGGTCGACGGGAAGAAATCGACTCCGGCCTGGCCGGCGACCGACTTCAACTGATCGATGGCCGCCGGACGATAGACGTCGCAGGACACCGCCAGCACTTTCTTCTTGTAGTTTTCCTTGAGGAACTTGCCGAGCTTGCCGACGGTAGTGGTCTTTCCCGCGCCTTGCAGGCCGGCCATCAGCACAATCGCCGGCGGCCTGGTATTGAAGGTGATGCCTTGGTGCGCGTCGCCCATGACCCGGGTCAACTCGCGATGAACGACACCCACCAGCGCCTGGCCGGGGCTCAGCGAGCCGATGACCTCCTCGCCGACCGCCTTCTCCCTGACCGCGGCGATGAAGTCCTTGATCACCGGCAGGGCGACATCGGCCTCGAGCAGCGCCATCCGCACCTCGCGCATGGCGTCGTTGATGTTGGCTTCGGTCAGGCGCGCTTCGCCCTTGAGCGTCTTCATGACGCGGGCAAGGCGGTTGGTCAGGTTATCGAGCATGGCGGATAGGCTTCTAGTAGAATCTGCGAATGGCCGATATTGTAATTCAGCTTCTGCCCCACATCCTCGCCGCCCTGCTCTATGGCGCGCTCGGCCTCCATTTCTGGAACACGAGATGGCGCGAACACGAGGGACAGAGCATCGCCTGTCCCATGCGACCGTGGGAACGTCTGGCCATTGCCGCAGCCCTTCTGATCCAGGCCGTCGGCCTCCACCGCGCCCTGTTTGGCGAAGCCGGCATGCGCTTCTCGTTCAGCTTCGCGCTGTCGCTGATGATGTGGCTTGCCGTGCTGATCTACTGGCTGGAAAGCTTCATGGCGCGCATGGAGGGCATGCAACCGCTGGTCCTGCCGCTGGCTGCGACCTGCGCCCTGTTACCGGTCATCTTTCCCCAGGTGCACCTGGTCGCCAATGCCAGCGCCACTGGCTTCAAGTTGCATTTCCTGGCGGCCATGCTGGCCTACAGCCTGCTCACGCTGTCCGCGCTGCACGCGATCTTCATGGGCTTTACCGAGAACGCCCTGCACAAGCGCGTGATGAAGCGCAGCCTGGCCAGCCTGCCACCCCTTTTGGCCATGGAATCGCTGCTCTTCCGCATGCTCTTGCTGGGCTTCGTCTTGCTGACCCTGGCGGTCGGCAGCGGGGTGCTCTTCTCGGAAGCCCTTTTTGGCAAGCCCCTGTCCTTCGATCACAAGACCTTGTTCGCCTTTGCTTCGTGGGGCATTTTCGCGACCCTGCTGGTTGGGCGTCATGCCTGGGGCTGGCGCGGCAAGCGCGCCCTGCGCTGGACGCTCGCCGGATTCTCACTGCTGATCCTGGCCTATGTCGGCAGCCGCTTCGTCGCCGAGGTCATTCTCGGTCGCGTGTGAACCGTGGCTGATGTTTCCTTATCGGCGCAACTGATCATCCTTGCGGCCCTCCTCGGGCTGTCGGCGTTTTTTTCGATCAGTGAAACCGCCATGATGGCCTCCAACCGTTTCCGGCTGCGCCACCTCGCCCAATCGGGAGATCGGGCGGCCGAAAAGGCTCTTGCCCTTCTCAACCAGACCGACAAGATGCTTGGCGTCATCCTGCTGGGCAACAACCTGGTGAATGCCGCAGCAGCGACCTTGGTCAGCGTCATCGCCATCGAACTGTTCGGAGAGGAAAAGTGGGCTCTGGCGGCGGGAACCCTGATCGTCACCTTCGCCATCCTGGTGTTTTCGGAGATCACCCCAAAAATCGTCGGGGCCACCTACGCCGATCGCCTCGCGCTCGTTCTCGCCCATGCGCTCACCCCCCTTCTCCGTCTGTTCTACCCGCTCGTCTGGTTCATCAATCTCTTCGCCAGCGCACTGCTGCACCTGCTGCGCCTCTCCCCAAAACCATCCGCAGACACCGTGCGACTCTCTCCCGAGGAACTGCGCAGCCTTGTGCTGGAATCCTCGCAGCTGATGCCTCTCAAACACCGCAGCATTCTCTCCAGCCTCTTCGATCTCGACAACATCATGGTCGAGGACGTCATGACGCCGCGCGGCAAGATCGAGATTCTTGACATCGACCTTCGCTGGGACGAGGTCCGCACCCAGTTGGCGACCAGTCACCACAGCCGGCTTCCGGTCTGCCACGGATCGCTTGACCAGCCCCTGGGAATCCTGCCGCTGCGCCGGTTGCTCCGCAGCATTGGCGGCGGCGAATTCGACAAGGCGGCGTTGCTCGAGCAGATGCAGCCTGCCTACTATATCCCGGCCGGAACGGGAGTGTTTTCGCAACTCGCCTTCTTCCAGGAAAACCGCCAGCGCATCGGATTCGTGGTTGATGAATACGGCGAGATCGTTGGGCTACTGACGCTTGAAGACATCATCGAGGAGTTCGTCGGCGAATTCACCACCTCCCAGGGCGGACTCGGCCAGTCACTTGCCTGGAATGACCATGGAAGCGCGATCGTCGAGGGTTCTCGAAACCTGGGCGACATCAATCGCATCCTTGGCCTGAAGTTTCCACTGGACGGGCCAAAGACACTGAATGGACTCATTCTTGAACACTTTCAGGATATTCCGGATGCAGGTGTTAGTATCCGATTGGCCGGGGTAGCCATCGAGATCCTCAAGGCCCAGGATCGCAACGTCGTCACCGTGCGCATGTTCAGGCCCGCCCGTCGCTGAGGCTGCCTTGTGCAGTCTTTACAAAAGGGGGCCTCCGTAGCATCATCGCTCAATCTAAACGGCATCTGACGCGTAACCAATGTCCGCCATACCTCAAGCAAGCCCCCTGAGCGGTCTCGCCCGCGCCTTGGTACAGGCGGGACGGCTCAAGGAACCAGAAGCCGAACAGTTGATCAGCCAGGCTCATCACGAAAAGCACTCGCTGATCGAACAGATCATTGCCAGTCAGAAGATTTCGTCGCTCGACCTCGCCCGTTTCGTGGCTGACACCTTTGGCTATCCGCTGCTCGATCTGGCTGTTTTCGATGAAGCGCACATTCCGACAAATGCCATCGACCGCAAGCTGATTGCCGCTCATCGGGTCATCCCGCTCAACAAGCGGGGAAACCGGCTCTCCGTGGCTATCGCCGACCCCACCAATCTGCGGGCGCTGGACGAAATCCGTTTTCAGACCGGTCTGGGTGTCGACCCCGTGGTCGTCGAACACCCGAAGCTGGTCCCCCTCGTCGCCAAATACGCCGAATCCGCGGAAGATACGCTGAGGAGCCTCGCGACCGACGACATCAACCTCGACTTCCTCGACGAGGATTCGTCGGGCAAGGTGGACGAGGCGGCATCGCAGGAAATCGATGATGCGCCGGTGGTCCGGTTCATTCAGAAGATGTTGCTTGACGCGATCAACGATGGCGCATCGGACATCCATTTCGAACCTTACGAGAAGTACTATCGCATACGCGTCCGCGTCGACGGCGTCCTGCGCGAAGTTGCGACTCCGCCACTGGCGATCAAGGACAAGATTGCATCGCGGATCAAGGTCATCTCCCGCCTGAACATCGCCGAAAAACGGGTCCCTCAGGATGGCCGGATGAAGCTGGTTCTTTCGAGGAACCGCGCCATCGACTTCCGGGTGAGCACCTTGCCAACCCTGCAGGGTGAGAAGATCGTTCTGCGTATTCTGGATCCGACCTCCGCTACGCTCGGAATCGAGGCCCTCGGCTATGAACCGGAACAGAAGGCGATACTGCTCGACGCCATCAGCCGCCCCTATGGCATGGTGCTGGTTACCGGGCCGACCGGTTCCGGCAAGACGGTGTCGCTCTACACCTGCCTCAACATCCTGAACCGGGACGGCGTCAACATCTCGACGGCGGAGGATCCGGCCGAAATCAATCTGGCCGGCATCAACCAGGTGAACGTCGACGACAAGGCGGGACTGACGTTTGCGGTTGCCCTGCGCGCCTTCCTGCGCCAGGACCCCGACATCATCATGGTCGGTGAGATTCGCGACCTGGAAACCGCGGAAATCGCCATCAAGGCTGCCCAGACCGGTCACATGGTGATGTCGACGCTGCACACCAACGATGCCCCGGCCACCCTGACCCGCCTGATGAATATGGGCGTGCCGACCTTCAATATCGCCTCGAGCGTTCTGCTCATCACCGCGCAGCGCCTGGCGCGCCGCCTGTGCAACTGCAAGAAGCCGATCGACGTACCGGGCAAGACCCTCCTCGATGCGGGTTTCACCGACGCCGACCTCGACGGCTCATGGACCCTCTTCGGCCCCGGCGGTTGCGAGCGCTGCAAGGGTACCGGCTACAAGGGGCGCGTCGGAATCTATCAGGTCATGCCGGTTTCCGAGGCAATCCAGCGACTGATCATGAGTGGGGCAGGAGAAATGGATCTGGCGGAACAGGCTGCGCGCGAGGGGGTGAGGAACCTGCGCGAATCCGGCCTGCTCAAGGTAAAGCAGGGCCTGACCTCGCTCGACGAGGTTCTGAGCACAACGAACGTATAACGGGGAAGGACAACGGATGGCTACCGCCGCAAGGGCTAGAACCCTCACAATCAGGGAACACACCTTCGTCTGGGAAGGAAAGAACCGGGACGGCAAACCGGTTCGCGGCGAGATGCGCGCCGCGAGCGAGGCAGTGGTTCAGACCAGCCTGCGCCGTCAGGGGATAATGAACGCGCGGGTCAAGAAGGCGCGCTTCAAGGTTGGCGGCAAGGTCACTGAAAAGGAAATCGCCCTCTTCACCCGCCAACTCGCCACGATGATGAAATCGGGGGTGCCCTTGCTCCAGGCCTTCGACATTGTCGGTCGCGGGCATGCCAACGGTGCGGTTGCAAAGCTCCTGCTCGACATCAAGGCCGACGTCGAAACCGGCAGTTCGCTGTCGCAGGCTTTCCGCAAGTATCCGCTGTATTTCGATGCCCTCTACTGCAACCTGGTTGCCGCCGGCGAACAGGCCGGGATCCTGGATACCCTGCTCGAAAGACTGGCGACCTACAAGGAAAAGATTCTCGCCATCAAGAGCAAGATCAAGTCCGCGCTGTTCTACCCGATCGCCGTCATCGTCGTCGCCTTCATCATTACCGCCGTGATCATGATTTTCGTCATCCCGGCATTCAAGGACGTGTTCAAGAGTTTCGGCGCCGACCTGCCGGCGCCGACCCTGCTGGTGATCGCCATCTCGGACTTCTTCGTCGCCTACTGGTGGGCAATCTTCGGCGTCATTTTCGGTGGCCTTTACTTCTTCTTCGAGGCCTGGAAGCGCTCGGAAAAGGTGCAGATGGCGATGGACCGCTTGCTTCTTCGCCTGCCCATTTTCGGCGACATCATCCGCAAGGCGGTGATCGCCCGCTGGTCGCGCACGCTGTCCACGATGTTCGCTGCCGGCGTGCCCCTGGTCGAGTCGCTGGATTCGGTTGGCGGCGCCGCCGGAAATTACGTCTACAAGGCCGCCACCAAGCAGATTCAAGGCGAGGTCTCTACCGGCACCAGCCTCACCAATGCGATGACGAACGTCAATCTTTTCCCCAACATGGTGACCCAGATGGTAGCCATCGGCGAGGAATCTGGCGCGCTGGATTCGATGCTTTCCAAGGTCGCCGACTTCTTCGAACAGGAAGTCGACGATGCCGTCGAGGCGATGTCCAGCCTGATGGAGCCGATCATCATGGTGGTGCTCGGCACCCTGATCGGCGGCATGGTGGTCGCCATGTACCTGCCCATCTTCAAATTGGGCGCCGTGATCTGATGCCCTTCGAGTCACTGGGCGGCCTGGCTGCCGTTGCCGGGCTGCTCGGTCTGTGCGTCGGCAGTTTCCTCAACGTCGTCATTCACCGCCTGCCCAAGATGATGGAGCAGGAGTGGCATGCGCAATGTGCGGATTTGCGCGGTGAAACGCCGTCGACCGCAGCAGCCCCCCTGTCGCTGGCCCGCCCGCGTTCCCGCTGCCCGTCCTGCGGCCACCAGATCACCGCCCTCGAGAACATCCCGATCATCAGCTACCTGCTTCTGCGCGGCCGATGCTCGAATTGCGCCACCCCGATCTCGCCGCGCTACCCGATCGTCGAGGCAGTCACTGCCCTGCTCTCGGCTTATGCGCTCTGGCATTTCGGGCCGACATTTCAGGCTGGCGGTGCGCTGGTGTTGATCTGGGCGCTGATCGCCCTGACCGTCATCGACTTCGACACCCAACTCCTTCCCGATTCGATCACCCTGCCCCTGCTCTGGCTCGGACTGGCACTCAATCTCGCCGGCACCTATGTCGATGTCCATTCGGCAGTCATCGGCGCAATGGCCGGCTATCTGACCCTGTGGTCGGTGTACTGGCTGTTCAAGCTGGCGACCGGCAAGGAGGGCATGGGCTATGGCGATTTCAAGCTTCTCGCCGCACTCGGCGCCTGGCTCGGCTGGCAAATGCTTCCGGCAATCATTCTGCTGTCCTCGGTCGTCGGCGCCGTTGTCGGCATCGGCCTGATCGTCTTCAGCCGCCACAAACGCAACACGCCCATCCCCTTCGGCCCTTATCTTGCCGCTGCCGGCATCATTGCCCTGTTCTGGGGGCCACAGTTGACCCGCAGCTATCTCGGGCTGATGACTTGAAAATTCAGGGCTGCATCACCAGTTAGGCCGTGATGTCTTCTCGTTTATAATTTCAGGTTTTTGAGGATTCCCATGCCGATCTACGAATATCGCTGTGACTCCTGCGGCTTCCAGAAAGAGCATCTGCAGAAAATGAGCGAGCCGCTGCTCACGACCTGCCCGGAATGCGGCAAGGAAAGCTATGGCAAGTTGCTGTCGGCTGCCGGATTCCAGCTCAAGGGCAACGGCTGGTATGCCACGGATTTCAAGGACGGCGGCAAACCCCCGGCCAGGGCCGAAAGCGCCCCGCCCTGCCAGGGCGGAACCGGAGCATGCACTCCGTGCGCAGCCAGTTGATCAAACGCTACTTCCTTACCGGGCTCCTGATCTGGGTACCACTGGTGATTACCGGCTGGGTGCTGTCGTTCATCGTCAGTACGCTGGACCAGTCGCTGCACCTGCTTCCCCAAGCGGTTCATCCGCAGACGCTCGTCGGCTTTTCGATTCCAGGTGCCGGGTCGCTTCTGACCCTCGCGATCATCCTGCTGACCGGCCTGCTGGCCACCAACTTCATCGGCCAGAAACTGGTCGTCTGGTGGGAGATGTTGCTCGCCCGCATCCCCTTCGTCAATTCGGTCTATCACAGCGTCAAGCAGGTTTCCGATACCCTCTTTTCGTCAAACGGGAATGCGTTCCGCAAGGCCTTGCTCGTCCAGTATCCGCGTCAAGGCTGCTGGACGATCGCCTTCCTGACCGGCAAGCCCGGCGGCGATGTCGTCAACCATCTGCAGGGCGACTACCTGAGCGTCTACGTGCCGACCACCCCGAACCCGACCTCGGGTTTCTTCCTGATGATGCCGGCGACCGACGTCATCGAGCTTGAAATAACCGTCGACGAAGCGCTCAAATACATCATCTCAATGGGCGTCGTGGCGCCGCCGCCGCACTCCCCTGTCATCACCAAAACCTGATTCAAGCGGAAGGTTTCATGCGTACCCATTACTGCGGACAGCTAAGCGCCGCCCTCGACGGGCAGATCGTCACCCTCTGCGGCTGGGCGCAGCGCCGCCGCGACCATGGCGGAGTCATCTTCATCGACCTGCGCGACCGCGAGGGTCTCGCGCAGATCGTCTGCGATCCGGACCGCGCCGACTCGTTCGCGATCGCCGAGTCGGTTCGCAACGAGTTCTGCCTGAAGGTCACCGGCAAGGTCCGCCCGCGTCCGGCCGGAACGACCAACGCCAACCTGGCTTCCGGCGAAATCGAGATCCTCTGCCATGAAATCGAGGTGCTCAACCCGTCGGTGACGCCGCCGTTCCAGCTCGATGACGACAACCTTTCCGAGAACGTCCGCCTGACTCACCGCGTCATCGACCTGCGCCGGCCGCAGATGCAGAACAACCTGCTGCTGCGCTACAAGACGGCGCGCGCCTTCCGCCGCTTCCTCGACGACAACGGCTTCATCGACGTCGAAACGCCGATGCTGACCAAGTCGACCCCGGAAGGCGCCCGCGACTATCTCGTACCGTCGCGCGTCCACCCGGGCCAGTTCTTCGCCCTGCCGCAGTCGCCGCAACTGTTCAAGCAGTTGCTGATGGTCGCCGGCTTCGACCGCTATTACCAGATCGTCAAATGCTTCCGCGACGAGGATCTGCGCGCCGACCGTCAGCCGGAATTCACCCAGGTCGATATCGAGACCTCGTTCATGAGCGAGGAGCAGATCACCGGCCTCATCGAGAACCTGATCCGCTACGTATTCAAGGACGCGATCGGTGTCGATCTGCCCAATCCCTTCCCGCGCATGACCTGCGCCGAGGCGATGAGCCGCTTCGGGTCCGACAAGCCGGACCTGCGCGTCACCCTCGAGCTGACCGAGGTCACCGATGCCGTCAGGGACGTTTCCTTCAAGGTCTTCTCCAGCATCGCCAACAGCGACAACGGTCGCGTCGCGGCGATGCGGGTGCCGGGCGGCGCCAGCCTGACGCGTGGCGAGATCGACGAGTACACCAGGTTCGTCGCCATCTACGGCGCCAGAGGCCTGGCCTACATCAAGGTCAACGATGTCACGCAACTGAACGAAACCGGCCTGCAAAGCCCGATCGTCAAAAATCTCCACGAAAATGCCCTCAAAATCATCGTCGACCGCACCGGCGCCCAATCCGGCGACCTGATCTTCTTCGGCGCCGACAAGGCCAAGGTGGTCAACGACGCTTTGGGCGCGCTACGCGTCAAGCTCGGCCACGAGAAGGGCTTTCTCAACGGCCGGCCATGGGAGCCGCTGTGGGTCGTCGACTTCCCGATGTTCGACTACGACGAGGAAGACAAGCGGTGGACGGCTTCCCACCACCCGTTTACCAGCCCCAAGGATGAGCACGTCGCCCTCCTCAAGATCGATCCGGGCAAGTGCCTGGCCAAGGCCTACGACCTGGCGCTCAACGGTTCGGAAATCGGCGGCGGTTCGGTCCGTATCCATCGCGCCGAAGTCCAGGAAGCGGTCTTTCAGGCCCTGAACATCGGCCCCGAGGAGCAGCAGGCAAAGTTCGGCTTCCTCCTCGACGCCCTCAAGTATGGCGCACCGCCGCATGGCGGACTGGCCTTCGGCCTCGACCGCATCGTCACCATGATGACCGGCGCCGAATCGATCCGCGACGTCATCGCCTTCCCCAAGACCCAGCGCGCCCAGTGCCTGCTGACCGATGCGCCGAGCGCGGTTGACGAGAAGCAGTTGCGCGAACTGCACATCCGCCTGCGCCAGAAAGTGGAGACCCGGGTCGAAGTCAGTCCGGGCTGATCGGCCATGAGGCCGTGGCTGCGCCTGCTGATCGTCGCCTGGCTGGCGATTGGCGGCGCGCTGGGGCTGGCCCGCGAGAATGTCGCGGTCGACTGGGTCGTGCTGGCCGATTTGCCGCGCGAGGCGCGCCAGACACTGGTGCTGATCAAGGACGGCGGGCCGTTTCCCTACTCTCGCGACGGCGTCGTCTTCGGCAACTACGAAAGACGGCTGCCACTGCGCCAGCGCGGCTACTACCGCGAATACACCGTCAAGACCCCTGGCAGCCGCGGCCGGGGAGCACGACGGATCGTCGCCGGCAGCGAACAGGAGTATTACTATACGGACGATCACTACCGCAGCTTCAGGCGCATTCGGGAATAGCCGATGAGCGAGAAATTCCTCGGCAAGGCAGACAAGGCCGCTGTCTACCACCTGCCGGCCAGCCGCCGCGACGCCGTCGCCGCAACCGCCGCCAAGCTCCGGCTCCGTTCGATTCCCGTGGACCTCTCGCGGGCAGCCAGCGCCGGTGAAGCACTCAGGCGACTGGGCGAAGCCCTCAGCTTCCCGGACTGGTACGGCGCCAACTTCGATGCGCTTGTCGATTGCCTCACCGATCCCGAGTGCCTTCCTGGCACAGGCCATGTGCTGTTTGTCGATGGTGCCGCCACCTTGCGCCTGGGCGATCCCAAGGCGTTCGCGACTTTGCTGGATGTCCTGCAGGCGGCGGCCGGCGAGCGAAGGGCAGCCGGCACACCCATGTGGATCCTGCTTGACACGCACGCGCCGGGGGTCAACCTTTTGCCCGAGAAATGACCGGCTTCAAGCAGCCCGTGTCGGTACTGGTCGTCATCCATACCCCGGCGCTTGATGTCCTGCTGCTCGAACGCAGCGCGCATCCGGGGTACTGGCAGTCGGTCACCGGCAGCCGCGAGGGAGACGAAGGGCTTGCCGACACGGCGCGGCGCGAGGTGGGCGAGGAGACCGGCATCGACAGCACGCGTGGCCAACTGCAGGACTGGCGCCTCACCAACACCTTCGAGATCTTCTCCGAGTGGCGCCAGCGCTACGCGCCCGGAATCACCCGCAACACCGAACACGTGTTCGGAATGTTGCTTCCCGAAGTGCAGTCGATTTCGACAGCTCCCGGCGAACATCGCAACTGGGCCTGGATGCCCTGGCGGCAGGCCGCACAATCTTGCTTCTCGTGGACCAACCGCGACGCCATTCTGATGCTGCCCGCCAGGATTGCCCGGGCGACTTGAAACGCCTGAAAGAGCCCCTATATTGAAAGCACGGCAACTTGTTTCAATAAGGAGATACGTCATGGCAAACATCACTCGTCTCGACCCGCTCGAGGATATCTTCCGCGGCTTCTTCGTGCGTCCGGTCGACTTGAATGCAACCCAGCAACAACCGCCAACGATCAAGATGGACGTCAAGGAGCAGGGCGACGACTACCTCGTCCACGCCGAGCTGCCCGGCGTCAAGAAGGAAGACATCCACGTCGTCGTCGACGGCAACCAGGTATCGATCAGCGCCGAGATCAAGCAGGAAAAGGAAATCAAGGATGGCGAGCGCGTCCTGCGTTCCGAACGCTATTTCGGCAAGGTTTCGCGCTCCTTCCAGTTGGGCCAGGAAATCGACGACACCAAGGCAGCCGCCAAATTCAACGAAGGCGTACTCGAACTGACCCTGCCCAAGCGCGCAGCCAGCCCGAACAAGCGCCTGACCGTCGAGTAATCCGACCGCCAGCGCGAGACACAGGCCGGACCCCGTTCCGGCCTTTTTCTTTGTAAAATCCGCGCCAGTTCACACGGAGTCCGCAATGAGTCTCGACCACCTCGCCCCCGGCATCAAGGCCGCCGTTCTCGCCGAAGCGCTTCCCTACATCAAGCGCTTCCACGGCAGGACCATCGTCGTCAAGTACGGCGGCAACGCGATGACCGACGATCATCTCAAGCAGTGCTTCGCGCGCGATGTCGTCCTGCTCAAGCTGGTCGGCTTCAACATCGTCGTCGTCCATGGCGGCGGCCCGCAGATCGAAAACCTGCTCGCCCGCGTCGGCAAGAAGGGCGAATTCATCCAGGGCATGCGCGTCACCGATGCCGAAACCATGGATCTCGTGGAGATGGTGCTCGGCGGGCAGGTCAACAAGGAAATCGTCAACCTGATCAACCAGCACGGCGGCAAGGCGGTCGGCCTGACCGGGAAGGACGGCAATTTCATCCGCGCCAGGAAGCTGATGCTGGAAAGCCGGGACATTCCGGGCGACCTGATCGACATCGGCCAGGTCGGCGACATTTCGCAAATCGACCCGTCATTGATCGCCCTCCTCGACACCGGCGCCTTCATCCCGGTCATCGCGCCGATCGGCGTCGGCAAGGGCGGCGAAACCTACAACATCAACGCCGACGTCGTCGCCGGCAAGATCGCCGAGGTCCTCAAGGCCGAGAAGCTGGTGCTGCTGACCAATACCCCGGGCGTGCTTGACCAGAAGGGCGAGCTGATCACCGGCATCACCCCCAAGCAGATCGACGACATGGTCGCCGACGGGACGCTGTCCGGCGGCATGCTGCCCAAGATCGGTTCGGCGCTCGATGCGGCGCGCAATGGCGTCAAGGGCGTGCACATCATCGACGGCCGCGTCGAACACGCGCTGCTGCTGGAAATCCTGACCGACCACGGCGTCGGCACCATGATCAAGTCGCACTGATGCGCTGTCCGCGGAAGACTTGGCTGTTCGACCTCGACAACACGCTGCATCAGGCGACACCGCACATCTTTCCCCACATCAACCGCGCGATGACCGAGTACATCGCGCGCCATCTCGGTGTCGACCAGCACCAGGCGACCGCCATTCGCCAGGATTACTGGATACGCTACGGAGCGACGCTGCTCGGCCTGATCCGTCACCACGGCACGGATCCCGACCATTTCCTCCGCGCCACCCACGAGTTTCCCGACCTCAAGCGCATGGTCGTCTTCGAGCGCCCGGTCATCCACGCCCTGCGCCGCCTGTCGGGGCGCAAGATCATCTTTTCCAACGCGCCGCGTCACTATACCGCGGCTATCCTCGCCATCACCGGACTCGGTTGTTGCTTCGATGCGGTCTATTCGGTCGAGAGCGTCGGCTATCGGCCAAAACCGATGCTTTCCGGCTTCCGCGCCCTGCTTCGGGCGGAACGCCTCGACCCGCGCCGCTGCATCATGGTCGAGGACAGCCTGGCCAACCTCGTCGCGGCCAAGAAACTCGGCATGAAGACCGTGTGGGTGAGCGCTGGCTCGCGCCGCTCACCCAGCGTGGATGCGAAAATCACCTCGGTCCTCGAACTCCCCGGTCGTTGCGGTCGACTATAATTTCCGGCCAAAATTCAACTACCGGAACCGACAGAAGGAGATCCATGGCCATCAAGCCCGGCGAGCGCCGCCTGCAGATTCTGCAAGCCCTGGCCCAGATGCTGGAAACCCCGAAGGGGGAAAAGATCACCACCGCCGCCCTGGCTGCCCGACTCGAGTGCTCGGAAGCCGCCCTCTACCGGCATTTCGCGAGCAAGGCGCAGATGTTCGAGGGTCTGATCGAATTCATCGAACAGAGCCTGTTCGGGGTGATCAACCAGATCACGTCGGACGAAGCGCAGGGTTTGAAGCAGGTCGAAGCGATCCTCGGACTGCTGTTGAGCTTCGCCCAGAAGAATCGCGGCATGACGCGCGTCCTCATCGGCGACGCCCTGGTCAACGAGAACGAGCGCCTGCAGGGGCGCATCAACGCCCTGCTCGACAAGATCGAGGCCGCCCTGAAGCAGGCGCTCCGCATCGCCGCGACGCAGGAACCCGTGAAGCCCGACGCCGACTTCGCTGCGCTCGCCAACCTGCTGCGCTGCTATGTCGTCGGCCGCTGGGAACAGTACGCGCGCAGCGGCTTCCACCGCGAACCGCTCGCCCAGTGGCCGCAGCAGTGGCCGATGCTGTACTTCGCCTGCCTGTCGCAGTCCGGCGCGCCGGTCAACGCCTGAACGGGAAAGGGCGGCACATGCCGCCCTCTTTGCCGACCAGGGGACGAATCAGCGCTTCAGGTACGCCGCCGCGTCGAGCGCGAAGTAGGTCAGGATGCCGTCGGCCCCGGCCCGCTTGAATGCCAGCAGGCTCTCGAGCACACAAGCCTCCTCGTCGAGCCAGCCGTTCTGCGCCGCCGCCTTCAGCATCGCGTACTCGCCGCTGACCTGGTAGGCATAGGTCGGCACCCTGAACTCGTCCTTCACGCGGCGGACGATGTCCAGGTAGGGCATGCCCGGCTTGACCATGACCATGTCGGCGCCCTCTTTCAGATCGAGCGCAACTTCCTTCAGCGCCTCGTCGGAATTCGCCGGGTCCATCTGGTAGGTGTGCTTGTTGCCCTTGCCGAGATTGCCGGCCGAGCCGACCGCATCGCGGAAAGGACCGTAGAAGCTGGACGCGTATTTGGCCGAGTAGGCGAGAATCCGCGTGTAGATCTGCCCGGCGGCGTCGAGTTCCGCGCGGATGCGGCCGATGCGGCCGTCCATCATGTCCGAGGGCGCCACCACGTCGGCTCCCGCCTCGGCATGGCACAGCGACTGCTTCGCCAGAACTTCCAGTGTCTCGTCGTTCAGCACGTACCCGGCTTCGTCGATCAGACCATCCTGACCGTGACTGGTGTAGGGATCGAGGGCGACGTCGGTGATTACCCCGAGATCCGGGAATTCACGCTTCAGCGCCCTGACCGCGCGCGGGACCAGGCCATGGCTGTTGCACGCCTCCTCCGCTCCCGGCGACTTCAGCGCGGCATCGATCACCGGAAACAGCGCCAGCGCCGGAATGCCCAGCCTCGCCGCGCGCCCGGCGGTGTTCAGCAGGATGTCGAGCGACTGCCGCTCGACGCCCGGCATCGACGCAACCTTCTCGCTGCGCCCGTCGCCTTCGAGAACGAAAACCGGGTAAATGAGGTCGTCGACCGTCAGCGCCGACTCGCGCATCAGGCGGCGGGAAAAATCATCGCGCCGCATCCGGCGCATGCGGGTTTCGGGATAGCGCCCGGAAGCAGTCATGTCATCACCTCAAGCCATTCGAATTACGGATTCTCGTTTGCGGCGGAACTTTTCGCGTTGACCGGCGTCAGAATGCTCAGATGGCACGCGCTGTCTCTCGCTCCCCCTCCCTGAGCGGGTGTCTTGACCAGTTCAAGGCGTTTCGGCCTCCGGATTCCCCTTTTCCGGAGGCCTTTTGTTTTCCTGCGCCTTTCCCTCGATGCCCAGCCAGTTGCCAAGCACCGCTTCGGCTTCGTCGACGCCCGTTCGTTTCAGGCTGGAGAAGAGTTGCACCGAGTACAGGCCGGCATCGTCCCAGGTCGCCAGTTCGGCCTTCACCGCGCGCAGTACCGTCGTCTGCTCCTGCCGGCTCAGCTTGTCGGCCTTGGAGAGCAGGATGTGGATCGGCCGGCCGGTCGGCCGGAACCAGTCGATCAGGCGCAGATCGAGATCGGTCAGCGGGCGCCGGATATCCATGATGACGACCAGTCCGACCAACTGCTCGCGCTTGCCGAGATAGGGTCCGACCAGCCCCTCCCATTGCGCACGGATTCCCTCCGGCGCCCTGGCATAGCCATATCCGGGCAGATCGACGAAATAGCGGCCCTCGGCGAGCGCAAAATAATTGAGGTGTTGCGTGCGGCCCGGCGTCTTGCTGACGTAGGCCAGCCGCACCCGTCCCGCCAGGGTGTTGATCG
>ERZ724526.423-NODE-423-length-24759-cov-5.263196_pt1 | contig 24759 bp, 11 predicted proteins | sample MGYA00376059_ERZ724526 | MGnify/ENA primary metagenome ERZ724526 (study PRJEB28724, sample SAMN07190883) | activated sludge metagenome | isolation source: activated sludge of sewage treatment plant in Hong Hong | place: Hong Kong | collected 2016-03-17 ...
CTGACCATTTCGATCGGATTCGGTGCGGTAAAGGACGCCCTTGTTCGTCTCACCGGCCTCAGCCGGGCGCCGTTGCTGTTCCTGCTACCGGCCGGAATCTATCTGTTCCAGGTACTGCGTGATTTTCCGGTGGAGCGGGAGGAAATCAAAAGAAGCATCCGGTTCATGAATGAAAGCGTCGCGCCGGGTGATGCGGTGTATGTGTACCACGGCGCGGCAGAGGCCTTTCGGTATTACCGGGAGACGGGTCGTGTTGCTTTTGGCAACCCCGCAGTATTCGGCCGCAGGCATGATGGATATCCGGAAGTCTTTGCAGCGGACATAGCGCCCTTCCGGGGCCGGACCTGGGTACTGTTCTCACACCTCAATCCGTTTCAGACCCAGGCCGAGGCTTCGTTTATCCTGGATTACTGCTCCGGGAGGGGTGTGCTGTTGAAGTCTTTTGAAACGACAGGCTCTGCGGTCTATTTGTTTGATTTACAAACAGATAAACGATAGTGACAGGGATTTAACCGCCGACGTAATTGTGCGGCGTCAGTTGTTTCAGTTCGTCTTTTACCGTATCTGCGATGTCCAGACTGTCAATAAACTCGTGCAGCACCTCTCGTGTAACAAGGGCGCGGCCCCGGGTGAGGTTTTTCAGCGCCTCGTAGGGTTGAGGGTACCCTTCCCGGCGCAGGATAACCTGTATCCCCTCTGCGATGACCATCCAGTTGTCTTCCAGGTCGTCGAACAACTGGCCTTCGTTGAGCATCAGTTTTCCCAACCCTTTCAGGATGGATTTAAACGCGATGATGGTGTGCCCCATCGGTACACCGATATTCCGTAACACGGTGGAGTCTGTAAGGTCGCGCTGAAGCCTGCTAACGGGCAGTTTTTCCGCAAGGTGCTGAAATAATGCGTTAGCCAGACCGAGGTTGCCCTCTGCGTTTTCAAAGTCGATGGGATTCACTTTATGGGGCATGGCGGAAGAGCCGACTTCATCCTTGACCGTCCTTTGGCGAAAGTACTCGATCGAAACGTAGGTCCACACATCTCGGACGAAGTCGATCAGTATGGTATTGATGCGGCCAAGTGCCTGAAACTGAGCGGCAAGACAGTCGTAATGCTCGATTTGAGTGGTGTGTTGGGAGCGCTCCAGTCCGAGAAACTCGCGGACAAAGTCATCGCCGAACTGCTGCCAGTTGTAATCGGGATAAGCGGCGTAATGCGCGTTGAAATTGCCTGTTGCGCCGCCGAATTTGGCGCGATGCGGCACCTGTTTCAATAGTTCGAGTTGAACATCAATCCGTTCGACGAACACCCTGAACTCCTTTCCGAGCAGTGTCGGCGATGCAGGCTGGCCATGCGTGCGCGCGAGCATGGGCACGTGCGACCAGTCCTGGGCCAGTTGTTCGAGATGGTCGCGCAGGCGCTGGAGCAGCGGATAATACACCTGTTCCAGGGCATTTTTGAACAGCAGCGGGGTGGCTGTATTGTTGATATCCTGGGAAGTAAGCCCGAAATGGACAAATTCGCGCAACTCCACCAGTTCAAGCGCATCGAAACGCTCCTTGAGAAAATATTCGACGGCCTTTACATCGTGGTTGGTCGTCCGCTCAATGGCTTTGATCTGCTCTGCGTCGGCCATGCTGAAGTTCTCAAAAATACCGTTCAGGTCGTCGATCTTGTCATCTTCAAACGAGGTCAGTTGCGGCAGCCCATACTGACACAGCGCGATAAAATATTGAATTTCAACAAAAACCCGGTACCGGATGAGCGCATATTCGCTGAAATAATCGGCAAGTTCCTTTGTCTTGTCGGCATAGCGCCCGTCGACAGGAGAGATGGCTAGAAGCATTCAAGGTAATTTTATCCGGGCCGCGACGTCGCCCGACCGTTATCAAAAATTGCACAAATCTAAACATTCCTTTCCGCCATGCCGGGATGAAATTTGGAGTCATTCCAAAAGAAAATCTGTTTTGGCATTACAGTTAGCCTTCTTTCTCCGGCAACAAACGGATCGCTATCTTTGTGCTTTGTCAAACAAATCTCGTCTATGAAATACATCACACAGATCGTTTTCCTCAGCCTGATACTTGCTTCCTGCGGCCACGGCAACCAGGGCAAACCCGCCGATTCGACTACAGCCATTGATGGGTCCACGGTATATGCCTGTCCCATGGACTGTGAAAAAGGGAAAATGTACACCAAGCCCGGCCAATGCCCCGTATGCGGCATGGACCTGGAACCGCGCGCAGTTGCCGCCCCGGAAGAGTTGCCCGCCGAGGCCGAGGCACTGTCGAAAGAAACGGAAGCCATCCACGACGAAGCGATGAAGGACATGGCCGAAATGAACCGCCAAAGTCGCCGGATCAAGGAAATGATGGCCAGAATGAGCATGACGAAAGAAGTGGCGGAAAAGTACAACGACGTGCTGGCCGCCATGGAGAAGGCCGAGGCCGGCATGATGGGCTGGATGGCGGAGTACAAGAAGCCGGCAGGCATGGCCAAAGACGACGCCGTGAAATACCTGCAGGATCAAAAACAAAAGATCGAAAAGAGCCGCGATGATATTCGCGCTGCCCTGGAAGCGGGCAAAAAACTGTTGCCGGAATGAAACAAACACTATTTATCTTTCTGATTGTCAGCGGATTTGCAGCGTGTATGCAATCGCCGTCCGACTCAACATTGCCTATTTTAGGCGAACGCGACATATCGCCGGCAGGCGATACCGTATATCCGACCATCCCCGATTTCTCGTTTGTCGACCAGGATAGCCAGACGGTGACCAATGCCACCTTTGCCGGAAAGATTTATGTCGTGGATTTCTTTTTCATCCATTGCCCGACGATTTGCCCCAAGGTGAAAAAGAACGGGTTGCGGATATACGAAAAATATAAAAACGACGACCGGGTAGTACTCCTCTCCCACTCTATCGACATTCGCAACGACACGGTGGCCGCGCTGAAACGCCACGCCGAAAAACTCGGGATCGACGCCAAACACTGGCACCTCGTCACGGGCGACCATGACGAGATATACGGCATCGCAGATAACTATTTTAGCGTGGCGACGGAAGATCCGGATGTGCCGGGCGGCTTCGACCACTCCGGAAGGTTGATTCTGGTGGATAAAAACCGGCATGTGCGTTCTTTTTGCGACGGCACAAATGCAGAGGAGGTCGACCGGTTTATGAAAGATATAGACCGGCTGCTTGCGGAGCAATTTCCCAAATGAACCGGTTCTTTCGCTATTATGACAAAACTCAAACACTTAGGGGCCGCTTCCGGCTTGTTTGCCCTTTTTCTTGTCACAGCCTGCCAGCCCAACCCTTACAAGGAAGGTGAGCGTCTGTATAAGGTCAATTGTTCCAATTGTCACATGGACCATGGAGAAGGGCTGAATGCACTGATTCCCCCGCTTGCCGGTGCGGATTATTTGAAAAACAACCGCGATCAGTTACCTTGCCTGGTCATTCACGGAATTCACGATACGATCGTGGTAAACGGAAAAGTTTACGCCGAACAAATGCCGGGTGTGGAATCGCTTTCCGAAATACAGGTCGCGAACATTTTAAACTTTGTCAACACCAGTTGGGGCAACCAAAACCAGCCGTTTATGATCGAAGAAGTACGGACTTCGTTAAAAAAATGCCGACATTAGGCGGGTAAACGACACTTTTTCGATCACATCTGCCATTGTGCGACACAAAAGGCCAGCAGCGATTTGGCGTTCACAAAGGTCTCTTTATTTTTGGCTCGCCCATGCGGCCGTAATCTTTGTAAAAACGCCCGGCAAATCCTGATTTTGACAACTGCTACACACAAATGAAAAAACACATTATCCTGATCGCAGCGCTTTGCACCATCTGCACGCTTTCCGCGCAAACTCCGGTCAATGACGACTGCTCCGGCATCATAGATCTCGGCTTTGCACCCTCCTGCTCCCCCGATGTTTATACCAATGTGAACGCCACACCTACCGATATAGGCAACGACAATGCTCCCAGCTGTTTTAACAGCGGCATTGCGCACCGGGATGTATGGTTCATGTTTACCTGCCCGGATACCTTGTTCGATTTCCGGATTACCCTGACCGGTGTGGGCAACTCCATTGTAAACCCGGAGTTTGCGGTTTACCGTGGCGACTGCGAGTTCGACGGACTGGCTGAATTGCTGTGCGCCAAGGCAGATGTCGGAGAAAACACCTTGTTTCTCGATGTGACAGGCCTGACGCCCGGGCTGCCTTATTTCATCCGGGTATCCGACTACTCCCAGACCGCAACGCCCAACTGGGGTGAATTTACCTTGTGTGTAGACAAAATTCCGCCCATCACAACCATCGACGAGGGCGGTTCAGGGCTGTGCGAAGGCACCTTGTATGATTCTGGCGGGCCTGATAACGATTACGGCCCCGACGAAGACTATGTATTCAATATTTGCCCCAACGATCCTTCCGGATGTATCACGTTTACCCTGGAATACTATAACATCGAAATCGGCAACGGCGGCCTCTTTAGCGGGGATGCGCTGACGTTTTACGACGGGCCGGACATCAACTCGCCGATTATTTCCCAATTGCAGGACGGAGGTTTTACTGCCCAGCAAGCCGCCGGCGGCGGTGTCTGTTTTACCGTACAGGCCAGTAGCGGTTGCCTGACCGTGCAATTCACGTCCGATGCGACCAACGAACTGGAAGGCTGGAAAGGACACTGGGTGTGCAGTTCAACACCGTGTACAGCGCCGGAGCAAATGACGGTAAACACCAATATTACGGCCGACGACATCGTAGATGCCGTTTCCACCCCCGCCACAACCGTAACCGTCACCAACATCAACTGTGGCGACGGCGCTTACGGCACGTTCAGTTTCCCTACCGACAACAATGACCTGGGTCTCGACAAGGGTTTGATCCTGACATCTGGAAGCGCACAGATTGCCGTAGGCCCGAACAACCAGACGGGCGCCGGTCTGGGCGTTGCCCCGTTCTTCCCCAACGATCCCGGCGACGCGGACCTGGACTACCTCTCCGTGCAGCAAGGCAACGGCCTGGCGTCGAATGATGCCTGTATCGTGGAACTGGATGTCTTCGTAGCCACGGACGAGTTGACCTTTGAATACGTATTCGGCTCGGAAGAGTACCCGGAATACGTCAACAGCAACTTCAACGACATATTCGCCTTCCTCGTTTCGGGTCCCGGCATTGTAGGTGATCCGGGCCTTGGGGGAGCACTCAATATTGCCACACTGCCCAACTCCAACACATTCGTGCAGATCAACAGTGTGAACAACCTGCTCAACTGGCAGTATTACCGCAACAACCAGCCCTGGAGCTTTAACAACAACAAAGCGCTCCAGTACGACGGGTTAACGTCCGACTCTCTGGGCATCAAAAAGACCCTGACGGCCCGCACACCGGTAATTCCGTGTAATACCTATCACCTGAAACTGGCCGTGGCCGACCGCGCCGATGAGGCGTTCGACTCCGGCGTTTTTGTATCCAAGATACAGGGCGGCACGCCCAATCTGGCGGTACAATTTGCCAGCGGTATCGACTATTTTATTGAAGACTGCTCCGGCACCCAGGATCAACTGGTCATTTCGCTCTCGCAGCCGTTTGACCAGCCAACCAGTTTCATCGTCACCGTCGGCGGCACGGCAACACTCGGAACCGACTACACCCTTAACATACCGCCCATCATTACTTTCCCGGCAGGTGAAACCACCTTGTCTTTCCCGATCGTTCCACTTCCCGATGCCTTGATGGAAGGCACCGAAACGATCACCATCTCGTTGTCCAATAATTTCGGTTGCGGAACGGTGGTGTACAAAACACTTACGGTGGAACTGGCGGATAATGTCACGGTGAATGTGATCGGCGGCGACACCCTGTTCGTATGTGCCGGCAGCACGCTGCAACTGCAGGCTGAAGGCGCTTCCAACTACTTCTGGGCGCCCCCCGGAGCCGTCAGCAACCCTTTCATCAATAATCCGACCATCACTCCGACCCAGGACATCTGGCTTGAAGTGACCGGTACCGTATCGAGCTGCGTGGATGTCGATTCCGTTTATATCCGGATCATTGACCCGGAAATCGAAGTGGTTGCCTTGACACCCACCAACATCTGCCAGGGCACTGCGGTCCTGCTCCAGGCCAATAACAATGTGAACAACACCGGACTGGTGTGGACACCTGCTGCCGGACTGGATAACCCGAACAGCCCCACACCCGTGGCAACACCACTGGCTACCACAACCTACACCGCTACGGTCTCCATTGCCGGTTGCTCCGTCAGCGACCAGGTGACGATCAATGTCGACACCCTGTTTTTCCCGGTGCTGACCACAACGGATACAACGGTTTGCCAGAACTACCCGGTACAACTGGCCAATGTGCTCAGTTCGACGACTGAATATAGCTGGACGCCCACCCTTGGCCTGGACGATGCCTCCAGTTCCGGGCCGATTGCCCTGCCGGATGCGACCACCACTTATACCCTGGTGGCCACCAGCGCCAACAACTACTGTTCCCAAACCGCTTCGGTCAAGATCAATGTGATCGCCGCCGACGTGGAAATTCAGGGGGATGATTATTACGAGATATGCCTGGGCGATACCGTGGCACTGAACGCTCTGTTCAGCCCGACAGGGGCAGATGTAAAATGGTCGCCCTCGTTCTACCTGAACACCACGACCGGCCCGTCGGTCAAAGCGTATCCCGACGAATCTGTTACCGTTTTTGCTTCTTATACCATCAACGGCTGCTTCGTCAGCGACTCCGTACGGATTCGTGTAGACTCCCTGCCCGATCAATCGCTGATCCGGGAAATGGACAAGGAAATCTATTGCCCCGGCGACACGGTTTACCTCATTTCCCCGACCTACGAGCCTGCCAATTTCCCCGACATTATGATCGAATGGTTGCCGTTCAGCGGTCAGGAAACCCCGCTCGAAAACTGGAACATGGTTATTACTGCTACCTCCACACATATTTTTGAGCGGATCGTGACCAACCGGGGTTGCAGGGACACTTCTTCTATTGAAGTTCCGGTTGCCATACCGCCGACCATTATGGCAACGGTTAACCCGACGGATATTTGCCCCGGTGAGTCTGCGCAGATCACCGTCACGGCTGATCCGCCCGGCCTCACGCTGGAATGGCAGGACATGCCAACCACGTTGTCCTGCTCCGATTGCCCCAACCCCACAGCCACGCCCATGGTGACTACGACCTATACCATTGTCGCCAAGGATGTGCCCTGTCCGTCGGGCGCAAGCGTAACAGTCAACGTACTGCCGCTACCATTGCTCAACCTTCCGCAAAATCCGGTGCTCTGCCTCGGCCAAAGCGTCCAACTCAATACCATATCAGAACCGGGTGTGACGTATTTGTGGTCGCCTCCGACCGGTCTGGACAATCCCAACAGCGCGACGCCGGTTGCGACACCGACAACCAGCACCAACTATACGCTGACCACTTCCGGCGCCGCCTGTGATATTGAAGCGGAGGTAAATGTAACCGTCGTGTCGGCGACTATTGATGTCGGCCCCGACCAAACCATCTGTGCAAACGAAGGCGCTACACTGACGGCGGTAACTACAGGCACCCCCGGCACGGTGACCTGGACGCCCGGCAACCTTACCGGCAACTCCATCAATGTAAACCCGACGGTGACTACAACCTATACCGCTACGATAGCCTTCAGCGCCGATTGTTTCTTCACCGATGAGGTTACCATCACCGTACTGCCTATCCCCGCGCTCGATCTGGCCGAAAACACGACCATCTGTCTCGGTGAAAGCCTGGCGCTCAACACGGTTTCGGAACCGGGCGTCACCTATTCGTGGTCGCCGGCAACGGGCCTGAACAACCCGAACAGCGCCACGCCGGTTGCGACCCCGACTACCACGACCACCTACACGGTCACGGCCTCCAACGCCGACTGCACCATACAGGAGCCCGTCACGATCACCGTCGCAGCGGCTACCCTCGACGCCGGCCCGGACCAGACCATCTGTTTTGGCGACGGCGCTACGCTGACGGCGATCACCACAGGCACACCGGGCAATGTTACCTGGACGCCCGGCAATTTCCTGGGTAATACCTTCAATGTAAATCCGCTGACAAGCACCACCTATACCGCAACACTCTCCTTCGGCGCCAACTGCGTGGAATCGGATACGGTGCGGCTGACGGTCATACCCGGCGTATCGGTCGAAAACATCACCGCGGCGCCGGATCCGACCGACACGGTTTGTATCGGCGTACCCATCACGTTGAAGAGTTCGGCAACACCGGCGTCTGCCGTACTGACCTGGACCATTGACGGCAGCACGATACCGGGCGTTACAGGTGATTCGGTCACGTTTGTACCGTCCGTTCCGGAAGGCAGCGCGACCTTTACTGTGATCGCCACGGCTGCGAACGGCTGTTCGGATGAATCCGCGCCGGTTACGTACGACTTCAAACGATGCCTGGCCGTGCCCAATGCCTTTACCCCCGGCAGCGACGGCGTAAACGACACTTTCGGTCCGCTGCTTTTCGGCAGCAATACGGAGATCACCCAATTCATCATCTTCAACCGCTGGGGCGATAAAGTATTTGAATCGTCGCCCGGAAAAGAACGCTGGGATGGGAAGGTCGACGGCAAGGATGCGCCGAGTGATGTTTACGTCTATTACATCGTGCTGCGATACTCCAACGGCGATGTGGAAACGTTGAAGGGCGATATTGCGTTATTGAGGTAAATCGAAAGTCTTTTGTTTGAAAATGCCATCCTGTTGTTGCGGGGTGGCATTTTTTTGTTTCGCGCAGATTTATTTCGCATAGATTTATTTCGCACAGATTTCACACAGATTTATTTCGCGCAGATTTCGCGCAGACTTTCTGTGTCAAATCTGCGCGAAATAAATCTGTGTGAAATCTGCGAGAAACATACCGGAATTGAAAAGCCCGTATGAGCAGGTGATGCAAAGCGGGAAAGTCTTAAAACACTAATTGCAAACCACACTATCCCGGGCAGTTGTGCCCATTCGGATCGGATATGTTAAAATTCTGTTTCAGGATATATACCAAACCCGAACACTCAGCCGTTGAATTTTTTAAATATTTCTTAGGGTTTTCAACGCCATAATCCCGGAGCGCTTCATCTTTACGTTTTGTATGCACCGTCCGTGCTACCCAACTCCAAAATCTTCACCACTGAATTTTACGAACAATTATGCTCCGTATTGCCCTTCTTTTTGCACTCAACCTGTGTTTTATCTCGGTCCAGGCCCAGAACAAACCCGAAAAAATGACCGGCCTGCTTTGGGAAATTTCCGGCAAGGGAATTTCCAAACCCGGCTACCTGTACGGCACCATGCACGTTTCGGAAAAACTGGTTTTTAACCTCAGCGATACTTTTTTTGTGGCCCTGCGCAATGTGGACATGGTGGCGCTGGAGACCAACCACGACGAGTGGCAACAGTTTACCGACGACTTGTCGGACGACGACGAAGATGGCCTCATGGCGCTCCGAAATCCCTATGCTGCATATGGCGGCAGGGCCGGCTATCAAAACCTGTACAACGAGTCGTTCCGGTTTGCCGCCCCTGAAAACGAACTGCTTAGCGCCATGCTTTCCTGGAAACCCGCCATGAGCAACGAGTTTTTGTATCGCTCCAACCAATACAGGCAGGAATATGAAGAAGATACTTACCTCGACTTATTCATTTTTCAGGCCGGCAGAAAACTTGGGAAAAAGGTGATCGGCCTGGAAACACTGGAAGGCAGTTACGAAGCGGCCATGCGCGCCCAGATACCCGATGACGACGAGAAAAAGAACAATAACTACTACCGCGGGTACTTCGACCCATCCAAAATGGAGGAAGCCTACCGCAACCAGGATCTTTCCCTGCTGGATTCTTTGAATAAATTGTCGAGCCCCAGCAAGAACTTCCAGAAATGGATGCTCGACGAGCGCAACATCATCATGGCCAACCGCATCGATTCCATCCTGCAGTCGGGCACCTCGCTGTTTTCAGCCGTCGGCGCCGCGCACCTGCCGGGCGAAACGGGCGTGATCACCCTGTTGCGCAGCAAGGGCTATACCCTGCGACCGGTCCGGTTCACTTCGGCAAGGGGCAACCAGGACAAGGAGGAGATCGAAAAGATTCGATACCCCGTCCATCTGTCCAAACAGTGGTCGAAAGATTCGCTGTGGTCGGCAGATGCGCCCGGCAACTTCTATCCGACGGCCAATTACCGGGGCTTCGAGCAGAACCTTTGCGCCGATATGAACAACGGCGCCTTTTATGCGGTGTACCGGCTCAAAACATTCGGCTGGTGGTCGGGCCAACGCCCGGAATACATCGCCGAACGGCTCGACAGTCTGCTGTATGAGCAAATACCGGGAAAAATCCAGGAGCGCATCCGGCTCGACAAACCCTTCCCGGGACACCAGATCACAACACGCACCCGCCGGGGCGATATTCAGCGCTACAAGATATTCGTGACACCGTTCGAGGTGATCATGTTCACCACGGGCGGCAACGGCGATTATGCGCTCGGTGAAGAGGCAGACCGCTTTCTGAACAGTATCGAGTTTTCCCACCAACTGACTGCAACAAAGCGCCAACCCGTCACCGTAAAACCAAGTCACGGCGGCTTCAAGGCCACCTTCCCGGCTTCGCTGCAGGTCAACACGACAGAGGATAAAAATGCCCAGTACTTCATGGCCTCCACGGTAGACCCCGCAGACAGCGCCTTTTATTTCGTGTATCGCACGGATTATCACGACTGGGGCTTCATAGAAGAAGACACCTTCGAACTGAATATCATCGGTGAAAAAATTGCCGAGCAGTTTACCAAAAAAGCGCCGCAGATGCGCCTGTTGTCGGAATCGCCCTATCCCACACAGGACATTTCCTTCCAGTCCGAACGGGACAGCGCCTGGCATTTTGTCCGGATCGTTGTGGACGGGCCCCACTATTACATGCTCGGCTGCCGGAAAAAAGTGCAGGTTGCGCCGGATGCGTTCTTCAATTCATTTTCAATTGAGCCTATGCAGTACCCCGAGGGCTGGACTCTAATGACGGATACCACGCTGGATTTCACGATCAAGATGCGGCAAACGCCGGAGAAGCCCCGCAAGGCGTTCATGGAAAAACTGAAAAAAATATTCGAAGAAGGCAATCGCAAACGGTATCGCATGTACGATAATGAAGACGCGTACGACTGGAGCATGAACGGCGGCCGTGTATTGAAATCGCCCCTCACCGGGGAGGAGGTTTCGGTGCGTTCCTCCGATTTTGCCAACAGGGGCACGGTACCTACCCGCGACTCCTTTGAACTCGATATCCGGAAAACGCTTACCCGGAACAACAAAATGGCCCTTCGGGAAAGCAAGTGGGAAAGCGTCGACAGCATGCTCGTCGGTCATTTTCTGATTGAAGACACCAACAGCACCAGGGGCATCCGCGCAAAAATCGTACTGATCAACAAGCGGATGTACACGCTTCAGGCTACGGTCAACCTCAAGACGCCGGAAACAGATTTCATCAAGACGGTATTCTCGACGTTCGCGCCGACCGACAGTATTACCGGCCCCGTGCGCTTTGGCGAGCGGAGCGTAGCATTCCTGCAGGATATTTACGCGACAGACAGCCTGAAACGCAAAGCGGCGCTGAGCGAACTGCGCAAATCATGGGGAGTGCGTTTTCAGCCGGGCGATTTTCCCATGCTGAAATCGGCCATCTCCAACCCCGGATTCGACAAACTCAAATTCCTGGAACGCTCGATCCTGATCAATGCCGTCGGCGATTCCAAATCACCCGAAGCCGTCACCTGGCTCCGCGACTTTTGCTCCACCCGCACCGACTCTGCCCGCTACCAGTCGCTGGCCCTCGGCGCATTGGCGGCCATGAAGACCAAAGCATCCTTCAATACGCTGTTCGACATCTGGCTGGAGCGCCCGATTTACTTCGGCAAGGATAAAAGCATCCTTTTTTCCCGGTTCCACGATACACTCGAACTTACCGCGGCTTTTTTCCCGAAACTGATGCAACTCGCAGACGTAAAGAGCAACCGCGACGAAGTATATACAATACTGAATGCCCTGGTAAAACGGGGGCTTATCAAGCCCAAAGCCTACCAATACCTCAAGCCCTCCCTCCTTCGCGAAACAGCCTGGCACCTCTCGCAAAGCCAATATGAAGACGAAGCAGACAGGGCCAAAAGTGAAAACGGCTACGGCCAGTACGGTTATTATGAGGACTACGACGGCGCTGACGCAAACACTACGATTGAACGCAATTTCCAGCTCCTCGCCCCTTTCCTGGCGAAGGACGACAAAGTAAAGAGCCTGGTGGAACGCGCGATCAAATACGGCGACAATGAGGTGCGGCTGCTGGCCTATGGCCTGTACCTTAGAAACGGCATTCCGGTCGCGCCGGATAAACTGAAGCCGTTCACGGAGGACGATAAAACGCGATATGCCTTTTTCGGCCTGCTGGCGAAAACAAACAAACTGCAAGCCTTCTCGGGCTGGTTTACCGATACGGTAGCGCTCGCCAAATCATATTTGATGGAAGGGGCAGACCGCGAACTGGATTCCATTCAATTCATCAGCAAGCATAAAACCGTGCTGAACAACAAACCCGCGACCCTTTATTTCTTCGACATCAAGGCGAAAAACTTCAACGACTGGGGGCTGGCTTGCGCTACCATGCCCAACGACTTCAGCTACCTGGCCAAGGAAGATGCAGATACGGGTTTAACCTTCGATCCATATGACTACTACGGCCGCAGCCTCGGCGACGGCCCCATCAAACAGGTCATGCCCGAACTGGCCGGAAAGGAAAAGGAAGAATTTATCCGCAAAAAGATCGGAGAGGCTCGCTTTGCCAACCGCGAACGGTATGTCAGCGATAGCATGGGCGGAGAGCGGTATTATTTCGACAGATACTAAAAAGGAGGGTGTCTCATAAGTAAAATCAGCCTCCAAGCGTTCGAAATTTTGTTTGGCTTAAGGGGCTCATTCACGGGGTGACTTCGAGTCACCCCGTGAATAGTCCGGCGCAGTCCAATAATAATTTGGTATTGGCAAATATCGGATCACTTATGCGACACCCTCTGTCTACAGGTTCTGTATCAGATCATACTGCGTAACGATATGGAGCATCCCGGAGCGATCCGTTGTGACGACTGCGGGTATTTCTTTGCTGATATAGCGGTTGAGTTGACTGATCGGGAGGTCTTCCTTCACAACGGGAAACGCCTTGCCCATGACATCCTGCACCGTTTTTTCCGAGTTTTGAAGCGGGTTTTCCAACAGAAAATGCAACACCTGTGTTTCCGTGATCGAGCCGACCATTTTATCGCCATCCTGAACAGGAAGTTGGCTGATATCGTATGATTTCATCAGGTTAAATGCCTGGCGAACCGATTCATCGGCCTGAACGGAAATGAACCGCCGGTCTTTTTTGCGGGCGATCAGGTCCCTGACTTTCAGTTCGACATCGAGGAAGCCGCGTTCGCGCATCCAGTCGTCGTTGTATATCTTACCGACGTACCGGCTGCCGTGATCGTGGAAAATAACGACCACGATGTCGTCCTTTTTCAACTGACCCCGCAACTGCGACAGGGCGCCCATGGCGCTGCCGGCGGAATACCCGAGCAAAAGCCCTTCTTCCCGTGCAAGCCTGCGCGCCCACACGGCGGCATCCTTGTCCGTGACCTTTTCAAACTTGTCGATAACACTGAAGTCGACGTTTGCCGGCAGAATATCCTCTCCGATGCCTTCCGTGATATAGGGGTAGATCTCTTTCGGATCAAAAACTCCCGTCTCGTGGTATTTTTTGAACACCGACCCATACGTATCGGCGCCCCAAACCTGGATGTTCGGGTTTTGTTCCTTCAGGTATTTCGCCACACCACTCACCGTACCGCCCGTACCGACACCGACCACCAGATGGGTAATTTTTCCTTCCGTCTGCTGCCATATCTCCGGTCCGGTGCTTTCGTAATGCGCCTGCCGGTTCGACAGGTTGTCGTATTGGTTGCACCAGAAAGAATTGGGTATCTCCTGGCTCAGGCGCCGTGCGACGGAATAATACGACCGCGGGTCGTCGGACTCGACATTTGTCGGGCAAACGATTACTTCTGCGCCAAGCGCTTTCAGCAAATCGACCTTTTCCTTGCTTTGCTTGTCGGTTGTGGTAAAAATACAGCGGTATCCGCGTACGCAGCCCACGAGCGCAAGCCCCATTCCCGTATTACCAGAGGTACATTCGATGATGGTGCCACCTTTTTTGAGGTCGCCGCGCGCCTCCGCGTCGTCGATCATTCTGACCGCCATGCGATCTTTAATGCTGTGTCCGGGGTTGAACGTTTCCACTTTGCCCAATACAAGCGCCGGGATCTCTGCGGCTACCCTGTTGAGTTTCACCAGCGGTGTGCCGCCTATGGTTTCGAGTATGTTCTGTTTGAAATGCATAGATGTTTTTATGTAATTTGGTGTGATCAGGACAATCCGTAGTATCGGTTAATATGGCCCAACATGATCTGCTCGACCTTGTTCTTGAGCGCGGGGATATCCTCAGCCGTCATACCGGTGGTCGGGATCGGCTCGTCCCAGATAACGCGCACAACGCCGGGCTGGAGGTCGTAGCCGATGGTTACGTCGTTAATGTTGACAATGGTTTCAATAGCGACGGGCGCTCCGGTCTGAATGGCAATGCGGAATGCGCCGTCGAAAAAGGGGCCGAGCGCGTCGCTTTTTTTATTGCGGCTACCCTCCGGGTAAATAAATATGCTCCAGCCGTCGGCCAGTTGGTGTTTCAGCGCCACAACGCTGCGGGCGCGACTCATGGCGCTGCTGCGATCAACGTTGAGGCACATCTTCTTTACGACCCAGCCGAATACCGGGATTTTCTGCAACTCCTGTTTTGCCAAAAAACGGAAGACGCCGGGAAAGGCGTGGGCATGAACGATAAAGTCAAGCGATGAACGGTGGTTGCCCACCAGCACGTATGATTGTTTGCGGTCCAGTTTTTCCTGCCCGCTGATATCCAGCCGAATGCCGATCAGTGCCAGAAAAAGCGGGGTAAAAAAGTGGTGCAGGTACCAGATATTTCTTCGCAATGCCTTAACGCCGGGAGAAAATACCATATTGATACCGATGACCGGGAGACTCAATGTCATGAGTATCAGAAACAGCGCCACCGCATATACCGCCCAGATTTTGCGAAAAACTGCCATAGTCCTGTAAAATTGCGCGCAAAGGTAGGAAAAGCGCGCGCGTTAATCTGGTTAGGTTCATGTTTTTGACCACACAAAAGCAGCGGATCGGCAATACCGGCCATCTCTTCCATTTTATACGTGGATCAAAAGGTCTTAATCGCTTTTTGATCCTAAATTTATGCGTCCAATCAAATACGCAAGACTCGCCTACCCGCTTCTACTTATGACAACCTTTACCCGGCTGTTTACCACATTACTGTGCTGTCTTTTTTCGCAGATGCTCTTTTCCCAGGGCATACTCCTCACCTTTCAAAAATGTGATTCGCTCTTTATTTGCGGAACCGACACCTTTTTTGTCAGCATACGAAATACAGGTAACACCCCGATAACGGATGGCGTCCTGCAGGTGACGCTTCCTTCCGGTACGGAATACATACCGGGAACTGTCCTGGGAGCCACCGAGCAGAACGTAAGCAATCCGGCGGAGCCCAATTTTTCGCTTTCCAGCCTCGCCCCGGGCGCCGTCGCTACTGTTGCACTGCAAATCGGCGCCAATTGTGCAGCAGCCGATGCGCTGGATGCCGGCCAGTTATTTGTTGCAGGACTCAAGGTGAATTCCTCGGTCGCCAGCGCACAACTGAACACTTCGTCCTTTACCATAGAAACGGGCCTGCTGCTTATTGAAAGCGTAACCGATGCGCTGATGAGCGGAGAAAAAGGCGACACCCTGCTCCGCACGATATGTGTAAAGAACACGCGTCTCGGGAAGATCGGCGCCCTGTATATCGAAGATGAACACTTGCCGGGTATCGTGCTGGAAGTACCCGGGTCTGTTACCCAGATGAACACGCCGACCCTGTTCCAATGCAGTTTCGACGGCAGTTTTATATCCGCCTTTGGTGATGGCGATGTGTGGCTGGAACTGGGGGAAAAGGCCTGTTTTACAGAAAAAGTCGCCATAACCAGTTGTGGTATTCCTGAATTCACCAATCCGTCGCTGCTGCGCACGGGATGGGGATGCGGCGGCACAATTTGTCGCTACGACAGTATCCTGGTTGCCATCGAAATCAAGGAGTCTACCCGCGTACCCGACCTGGTTTTTTCTCCCGTTTGGAATCCGCCGGTTGATTATTGCGGCAATATTCCATCAAAAACAGGCCTGAAAATCGAAAATGCAGGACTCGCCGATGCAACGGATGTCTTCGTCAAGATCAAATTAACGGATACCCTCGACCATTACGGCATCGGTACCGGCTCTTTTAGTATCCAGTACGGTGGCAACACAATCCCGGTATTGCCCAGCCTATCCCAGGGGGGAACATTGAACGGTTGCGGGTCGCAGGTGTACAGCGAGGCGTCCATCATTATCCCCAAAATCGCCTTGCAGGATTCATTGTATTTGTTTTTCGACACGTATACTTGCCAGACACCTTGCAGTCAGGTTTTTCCGGTGTATTCCGTCGAATATTTTTACCGAAAACCCTGTCCGGTGAATGGTTTCGTTTCGGATACGCTGTTTATTTCACCCGACGGCGCCTACCTGGTTGCAGCCTTTACCGGTACGGAAGTCGGCAACTGCCTGCAGGACGGACAATCCTATTCCTTTAATTACCAGGTTTTCAGCAAACGGCTCATTGAGAACAACGGATTCCTGCACCTCAGGTTTGACATGCCCTCAGGGCTTTCACCCGACGATTCCTGCGCCCTGTTGCTGGGAGGTATTTCTCCCGATCTTCAGCAGATCGAACCACAAGCGGATGGCGGCTACAGCCTGCATCTGGCCTGGGAACTCCCGCTGCCCAACGATTCCCTGGACCTTGATCTTTGCCTGAAATATACGTGTAGCGACGATATCGGATGCGAAGGAGATATCGACCCGCCCAATGGCGGTATGGTGATCTACAGTTCCGATTGCCCGGTCTCCTGCTTTTTACAATTGTCTACCAAAACCTACTGGACGCCGGAATTGAACACTGCTTACGAATGTGCCATCGGCGACTGCGACTCCCTTCGTGTGGCGGTGTCAAAATCCTGTTTCTCGGACCCGGGCGGCAATACCGATACCCTGGGTACCATTGACTTTATTTTTCCACTGCCGGGGTTTAAAAAATGGTTCGACGTATACCGTCTGAATTACGGCTTGCAGGATTCCAATGATGACCGGCAAGCGGATAGCGCCTTGCCCGCCGTGGGCGCAGGCGTTCGACGCGACCGTTTTTTAGCCGGCGATACCCTTCGGGTGGAATACGGCGGCGTGGTGGATTCGGGTGGCATGCTGGTCGAGTTCGGGCGTTCCATCTGGCACGAGATCGTCGGAAGCGATATGGGCGGGCCACAGAACAACGATTTTTTCCTCACGCAATCGGCCGAAACGACATTTTCCAATTCCAGTCAGTTTAAATTCCTGCAAGACAGTCTGCATATCCGGTATGCTGACGGCACAGAATATGGCTGCCTGCTGGATGACCTCACCTACAAAGACGACAAAAACTTTTTCTCCATCAATCAGGTCAACACCTGGCCTCCACAGAAAATCGATGACCTGTCGAGCCAGAAGTTCCGGTTCTACTTTTCGCTGGAAAATCTTTTCCAGGCGGGGTGCCTGCCAAAAGGAACCCTTGATTTTGGCGATTCGCTGGTGGTGTATACCGACTTCAAGATAGATCTGAATTTCAGACCGAGTTCGGGCAACAGCCCCGACCCGCCACTCGTCGGATTTCGCACAGCGTTGAGCGCGGGTGGGAAACTGTACGCTTACCAGGAACAACCCTACCGGAAACTGCAATATTCTGGTTTTCGCACTTCCCGTTCTGCCAACACCTTCAGTATCAAGGCCTGCGAGAATTCTCTTGAACCCAAAAAATTCCATTACGCCCTCCGGATTGCCCGGGAAAACATGTTCCCCTACGAGGTACGCCCGCTTGCCCGCATCTCGGATTACCGCCAAACCGTTCCGGGTGGACTAACTGCGGCCTCTGCCAGACTGGAATACCTCGTTTTGCAGGACAGCCTTCCCTGGCTGAGCAATCTTGATCTACCCTTCAGCCAGTCGCCCGATTACTTGCATATCGATTTCCAGCCTGCATTCGCAATGCCCGTAGACGAAGGATTCATGCTTAGGAGTAACATCTCTTTTTTGCCCGACTGCCATTTCGCTTTCCCGGACAGTTCTGTTCAATATATTACCACACAGTTTTACGGCTGCCTAAACGGCTCCAATCAGACCAAAAAAGACTCGGTTGTCAACCAGATCGGCTTTTTCTCCAACGTGCCGGGGCTGGATTTCCAGACGTCCGACAGCGTGGTGAACATGACAACCAGCAATTTTGATCTGGAATTCAGCCTGAATAACACCACCGTCCCCCAAGCAATAAACACCTGGGTCACCCTGGTTTCACCCGGAGGGCAGTCCAGCGATTTCACCCTGTCCTTTCTGCCCCAAAACCAACCCATTCCGGCGCAAAACGGCGTGTACAACACCGGTACCATCGGATCATTCAACCAGAAAAAATTCCGACTGGCGGGAAAAAACACCTCCTGTGAATCCGATACCTTGTTAATTGTATTCGGTTGGAACTGCACGCCGCTGTCGACCCCTGAGGAGGCGTCCTGCGGTCGCGATACCTATCCGGTTATCCTGCGGCTGCAAAAACCGGAACTGGAACTGGAAGTACTCCAGGAGCCTGCTGCAATTGCCATTTGCGACACTTCGGGATATTTCGAATTCGAAATTTTCAATGCCAAGACCGGCTTTGCTTATGAGCCGTTTGCCACGGTAAAACTGCCTCCCGGGCTTTCCATAGTCGAAGGTTCCTGTGAAATCGCCTATCCGGTTGGCAGCGCATTTATACCGCTCGACGATCCCGAAAACCTGGCTGGTAACCTGTATCAATGGCATATTGCCGGTATCCTGCCGGATATTGCGGCGAATGGACTGCCCGGAGTAGATCAAGACCCCCTGCACGCATTCAGGATACGGTTCCGAACGACGGCCGGCTGTGGTTTTGTCGCCAACACACAACTCATCTATGGCACGCGGGGCACCGAACCCTGCGGCCGACCCACCAATGTATTGAACAAGCCCGGCAAGCCATTGGCCATCAACGGACTCAATCCGGCATACGGCGTTATCTCCGCGCTGAATCCGCTAAGCGCGCTCCCTGCCTATTGTGGCGGCTCCCAGGTGCTGGTTGCCAGCGTTACCCTACTAGGGTCACCATCCGCCGGCGACAGCATTTACCTCTTGCTGCCGGCCGGCGTTGCGTATGTTCAGGGCTCCTACCTGCCTGTGCAAAACGGACCCGCAGGTCCGCCGACCCAGGAAGGGAATACCTTGCGCCTGGCCTTGCCTGCCGGCGCTGCGCCTGGAACAGCGATTGAATTTCAATTTACGGTTGCTTTCGACAACGAGGCGGGATGTATCGACTTGTCCCTGGTGATGCAAACCCGGGTGCGGACGGAAGCGTTCTGCCAGACGACCGGCATGCCTTGCGCCGTCTATGCGGCGACCGGCGAGGCTATATTGATCCTTGATCCGTTGCACCCGGAACTGACCCTGAGTGGAACGGATATTGTTGTGACCGGCGACCAGGCTGCGGTAACTGTTTTTGTAAACAATACCGGAAGCGTTCCCGCAAACGGAGTAAGCGTTCAAATATGGCAGGACACCAACAACGACGGCGTTGCCGGCCCTGCCGACATCCTGCTCCAAACCCAGACCGGCGCAACAATACTTGCACCCGGCGACAGTATCGGACTTGCTGTGGGTCAGAATATAGATGCCGGTGTATTGTGCGATCTGTTGATCATATTGCCCGCTGCCGACAACTGCGTCTGTGCCGACGTATGGTTGGCCCCGGATCAATTCACCGTTTTGCATGATGCGCAGGAATATTGTGAACTGCAAACCGTACCGGTGGGAACAATGGAGATGCCCGGTTTTACCTATCAATGGATAACCGCAAACGGGGTCGATTGCATCGGTTGCGCATCGACGACCTACACCCCACCCTCCGGCACCCAGCCCGGACAAACCATCACGCTGATCCTCGAAGAATCATCGCCGGGCTGTACCGTTCAGCACCGGTTCGAACTGCTGTTCGGCACGCCTCCGGTCGCCATCAATCCGGTGCAAAATACGATCTGCAAAGGCGAAGAAATCGTGCTCCTTGCCGCGCCTGCCGGACAGACATACTTCTGGAGTGGTCCAGGCGTCGTCATGCCTGACCTGGCACAGCAGATACTGACGCCCGCCTCCGGCACCGCTTACAACCTGACGGTCACTTTTGCAAACGGCTGTACCGGCACGGCTGCGACTTTCGTCACGGTGAACCTCCCCGACACGGTTCAGTTACCCGCGCTGACCACCTGCCAGGGCGAAAAGATCGATGTATTGGGGACGATGACGGATTTACCCGGCGTGTACTCTATTTCCCTGAAAAACAGCGCCGGTTGCGACAGTCTCGTCTTTCAGGTACTCCAGGTACTCCCAAGCCCCGGCACCAACGAAAGCCGCAGTTTTTGCACAGGCGACACCCTTGCCGTTTTCGACACCCTGCTCACCGAGGGAGGCCAGATTTGCAGGACATTTACGGCTGAAAACGGCTGTGACAGCATACATTGCATTACGGCGATCGCCCTGCCGCTACCGCAGGTATCGGATGGCGATACGATATTCAGTGTACCCGGCCAGTCCGTCGCGCTCGATGGTCCGGCCGGCTTTGAAAACTATGTGTGGTTTCCTGCCGATTCCAGTTGCCTGAATTGCCCCGGCATTATCGTGTTTCCCGATACCGGCTATACGGAATACCAACTCACCGTAACCGATGACAATGGCTGTGACGGACTGATTACCTACAGGATAATTGTTTTGCCACCCTGCGACCCCTTCCGGCTCAATATTCCCAATGCTTTTACGCCAAACGGCGACGGGGTCAACGATGTATTTCGCGTGGTGCCTTTTGAGGGCGTCGAGGCCATCGGAGGATTGGCGATTTACGACCGCTGGGGAGAAAAAGTATACGAAGGATACGGCGATGTTTTCTGGGACGGGCAAATAAAAGGCAAGCCCGGTCCGTCAGACGTTTATGTGTACAGGATCGACGTGCTGTGCGATGGAGAAACACAATCGATTTGGGGCGATGTGGCCCTGCTGCGATAATGAAAGTTGGGTAATGTGGCGAACAAAGCCCACGCTGACTTGTTAACCAGCCTCGAAATCAAGATCAAATGCATAAAACCCTCCTGCCTTTTGACAAAGTACCCCAGTTGGCCAAGACCGACGTCGCCTATGCCTGTGGAGATGCGCAACTGGCTCCTTTTTACCAGTATGCGCCGCGGATGGAGTCCTTCACTGAAGTCATTCAGACCAAGGGAAAAGCAGCATTTCCACGTGCCGACCTGGTCAGTGTCTTAAAGGATCAATATGCCGGATTACCGGAGCATGAGAACGTCCGGCAAAATATTGAAGCGCTTCGCGACGACAATACCTTTACCATAACCACCGCGCACCAACCCAGCCTTTTTCTCGGTCCCTTGTATTTCCTTTACAAAGCCCTCACGGCGATCAACCTCGCAGAGGCGGTGCAGGACAGCGCCCCAGGCCGGCGTATTGTTCCGGTATTTGTGCTGGGCAGCGAAGACCACGATCTGGAAGAACTGAACAGTATTAATTTGTTCAACAAAAAACTGGTCTGGCAAACAGACGAAAAAGGCGCAGTCGGCAGCATGTCTACTGTCGGACTGGTGTCCGTTCTTGCCGAACTCAAAGGTATCCTGGGAGAAAGTGATGGCGCAAAGGCATTGTTCGAAAGAGTGAACGCGGCCTATACACAGCAAAAAACCATAGGTGCAGCCACACAGGCCATGCTGCACGACTTGTTTGGCGCCTACGGTCTTGTAGTGCTGAACATGAACGATCCGAGACTGAAAAGGCATTTTATTCCCGTGCTCAGGGAAGAACTGCTGGAACAGCCGTCTTTCCGGATTGTGAATGATACCACCACCCGGTTGAATGAACTGGGCTTCAAAACCCAGGCAACGCCAAGAGAAATCAACCTGTTCTATTTGCTGCCCGGCATGCGCGAGCGGATTGTCGCAGAAGACGGTGTGTATAAAGTACTGAACACCGATCTCGTATTCAACGAAACGGAGATACTTGCAGAGGTCGAAACCTACCCGGAACGCTTCAGTCCGAATGTCGTATTGCGCCCGCTGTATCAGGAGATGATCCTGCCCAACCTCGCTTATGTGGGCGGCGGCGGCGAACTTGCCTATTGGCTGGAGCGAATGCCCCTTTTTGAGCATTTCGGAGTAGCGTTTCCCATGCTGGTACGCCGCCATTCCGTGATGTGGCTCGATCGGGATGCCGTCAAAAAACTCGGGAAGTTCGGCTTTAGTGCCGAACAGATATTCAGTGACACAGACGCACTCATCCGGACTTACGTAGAAGCACAGGCTGCCGTAGAGGTGAACCTTGAACAGGAGACGTCAGCCCTACGCCAGATATACGACAGCCTTGTCGAAAAAGCATCGGCCATCGATCCTACGCTCGAAAAAGCCGTTCGGGCCGAGGAAGTCAAGGCAGTATCAGGACTGGAACATTGGCAAAACAGGCTCATCCGGGCCGAAAAGCAGAAGCACGAAGTTACCATCAACCAGATACAGTCGCTGAAAGAAAAACTGTTCCCGGGCAATGGATTGCAGGAGCGCTTTGATAACTTCATGCCTTATATCCTGAAATACGGAGACCGCTTTATCGTGGAGATAAAAGACAAGATAAAACCTTTCGACCCCGGCTTTGTCGTGCTTGAAGAAACGGAATAGTCTTACACGCCAGGCCAGGAAAAATCAATTTGCCCCCGCAATTCCAGCAAGCGATCGCGTTCCTTGCAGCGCTGTGCCCGGCGTGCAGATGTCCAACGCATCCACGCTTCCCGGTACATTTCAGCAAACCAGCCCAGCGCCGGCAGCGACAATCCCAAGGCAATCCATTGTGGACGAAGGGTCGTGCAACAGATCAGGAGCAAAATAAAGTAATACAGCGTGCCTATCAGGAACCCTGCACCCATCCGCACACTGGAATAGAATTCCCGTTTTGTCACCTTTTTATCCGCCAGCCATTTGGCCAGCCGGATAAATGGCCAACTGCCCGCGTAACCGACCAAAAAGGGCAGCAACCCTGCCGCAAAGAACAACAGCCATGCCGGGTGAGCCCGGCCGGGGTTCATCAGTGCCGCATCTATTATCCCGTGTTCTTTCAGGCTATCGAAATAGCGATCCGCTTGCTCCTGAAGCACCCTTTTGGAATCATCGGACAGGGCATTTAATCGCTCCAGTACTGCCTTTTCGTGAAAAAAACGTTGGTTATGGTGCGTAACGACGGGCAGGGCCGGCTGAGGAAAATTACTGCGGTGCAATTCCAGTAACTGTTCGGCCAATGTGTCGTCTATTGGGTTTTCCACGTGAAAACACACGGTTTTCAAGGCTCGTTCAATATCATTGCAAAGCCTTTGTATGGCAGCACCGGGGTCGCTCTGATATTCTCCCCAGTAATCCCGTACCAGGATCGGCTCTCCGATGGTAACCATCACTTCGTCGCGCGGCCTGTCGCCATATACATAATTGCATCCGGCCGGGATGACCAGCAGGTCCTCAAGGTTGTGTTGTTCAAAGGCCGCAAATGCAATCCGCGCGATTCCCTTATGCGCCGGGCGCACCCGTTTTTCCAGATGGTGCTCGCCTTCGACGTATATGGTCACCACACGTCGCTGGTACAATTTTTCGACGCAAAAATCGAAAACCTCATCGTTGCGATCGCGGCCGGAATATCCGTCGCGGGCACGGTACACCGGGAACATATTGACGCCCTCCATCAGTTTCCGGAAAAACGGCTTTCGAAAAATATCCCCCCTGGTCATATTGTATATGGGCGGATGGAGATAGGAACACAACAGGCAGGGGTCGACAAATGCCGTCGGGTGGTTTGCCGCCAACAACACGGGCTTATCCGTGGGAACACCGGAAATATGATGCAAATGCACTTTACGGAAAAAGCCCCAGTACATCGTGTGGCTCAGTATCTCGATGTATGGATACAGTTTTCCCGTACTTTGGCGCCGGAGACTGAATTTCATGGCGCAAATAAAAACATTGTTTTCTTTATGAAATACCTCCTTGTTATAGGCGGCGCTACGGCAACGGGCAAAACGGCACTGGCGATCCGGTTGGCCAGGCTATACGGCACGGAAATCCTGTCAGCCGACAGCAGGCAGTTTTACAGGGAAATGAGCATAGGCACCGCCAAACCGGGAGCCGCCGAACTGTCTGAAGTGCGCCACCATTTTATCGACTCGCTCCGGGTCACGGACGACTTTAGCGTGGGCGACTTCGAGCGGGAGGCCCTCAGCGTGCTGGACGCCATCTTTGAAAAAAAGGATGTTGCCGTGCTGGCCGGAGGCTCGGGGCTTTATATCAGGGCGGTCTGCGAAGGGCTGGATACTTTTCCCGAAGTATCGGATGAAACGAAGACTTTGGTGGCCGCAGGCGAACGCCAGG
>ERZ724526.425-NODE-425-length-24693-cov-5.083286_pt1 | contig 24693 bp, 22 predicted proteins | sample MGYA00376059_ERZ724526 | MGnify/ENA primary metagenome ERZ724526 (study PRJEB28724, sample SAMN07190883) | activated sludge metagenome | isolation source: activated sludge of sewage treatment plant in Hong Hong | place: Hong Kong | collected 2016-03-17 ...
CGATCTGAGAAGCGATGGCGGCGTCTTCCCTGAGCAATAAGAAGTTGTTTGAAAGGAAAGGCAAGCTTTTCATGAGGAACACCGTGTTGTTGTAGTCCACGTTGTTCATGTACTTGTTATGACTCATGACATCGGCATAGCCAACCTGAGCCGAAAAGAAATCTTCGAATTGATAGTCTGCCGGCACGTAGAGTTTTGATACGTTCCGGCAACCCAGGCCGAAAAAACGAAAGATATCGTTACCCAGCGCCGTCAGGTCCGCTGCGGTCTCCTGTCCGGTCAGAACTGCTACACCGTTCCGGTTCTTGCGAATGATGTGCGGGTATTTTCCAAAGTAATGCTCGAAGTAACGCGCGGAGTTGTCACTACCGGTGGCTATGACAGCGTCCATCCCCTGGAGCCTTTCGACAAATTGAATGCGGGATCGCAAAGCAGGATCCGCCTTGATCAACTTCTCGGCCATCCAGGGTAAAAGGAATGAATCATCGGAAGCATTCTTTCCGATATAGGAATGACCGGTGATCAAGACCGTCAGCAGGTCGTGCAATCCCACCAACGGGATATTGCCCGCATTGATGACACCAATCACTTTGGAGGACCGCGATTGTCGTAAAGCCGGGTAAGCGTTTAACCACCTCTGAATGGCATCGGGTTGCAGACATTGTCCCCAGGCCTGAAAAGCCGCAACCACCTGTTCCCGGCTGAACCAGGGATTCTTGACAGCGACCGCTCGCAGCCGGGTTTCGATCTCCTCTCCCAACTCTGGCCTATCCCCCGGATTTCCAGCCGTTTGGCGAAACCAGGCACCTAAATGTTCGATGGCTTGGAGGGACATAGTGTCTGATTTTTGCAAAATTTTGAAGGGAAGAAATTCTGTTTAATTTTGTTCCCCGTTACGAAACCTCAAAAGTAGAAAGGAAACACCGTATGGCCATCAAGATTACCGAAGAGTGCATCAACTGCGGCGCCTGCGAACCCGAATGTCCGAACAACGCCATTTACGAAGGCGGAGCTGAGTGGCGCTTCTCCGACGGCACCTCGCTGAAGGGTATGGTGAAACGCATGGACGGTTCCGAGATCGATGCGAACGCCGCCCAATCTCCGGTTGCCACGGATATTTACTACATCGTTACGGATAAGTGCACGGAGTGTGTCGGCTTCCATGACGAGCCGCAGTGCGCTTCGGTTTGTCCCGTCGACTGTTGTGTTGATGATCCTGACTTCCGCGAATCGAAAGATGAACTTTCAGCCAAGAAGGATCGCATGCACGCTGCATGATCCGACTGTTGATCGAATAAAAGTAACCGCGGTGCGTTCTCGTACCGCGGTTCTTATTTTTACTCCATGTCTCTGGGACGAATCTCTTTCCTCCTTTGCTGCTGGTTGGTTGGACAACAAGCAGTCAAGGGACAAACCGCCCGACCCTTTCCCCTATCGGCCGACTCCGTAAATAGCCTTGTCAAGTCCCTTCAACGCGGACCGGATGATAGCACACGGGCTGCGGCGAATATGATCTTTCGTCAGCATTTACAGGAGTACTTAAAGGATTCTCTCAGCTTTTCAGTTCCGCCCTATCAGGGTGCATCCAACCTGGGACTTGTGGAGTCGGAAGACAAGCGCTTTCGTCTGTATTCATGGGTAGCTCCGTCGTATGCCGGTGACGTTTACCATTTCCATGGCTTCCTTCAGGTTCGTGATCCGAAGTCGGGATCGATCTCCCTGTTTGAACTGTCCGACTCCACTACGGTGATCCTTAAACCCGAGTCAGAGAAACTGAGAGTCAATCGCTGGCTGGGCTGCGTTTACTATCAGCTCGTAACGGTGAAGAAAGGCTCGCGAACTTTCTATACCCTGTTGGGCTGGAAAGGGAAATCGGAACGGCAAACACAAAAAGTGATCGAAGTACTTTACTTTGAAAAGAACGAACCGCGTTTCGGCTACCCGCTTTTTCGTAACGAAAAAGTTTACAGCAGTCGGCGGGTATTCGTCTTCAACTCCATGGCCAGCATGGCGCTTCGCTATGAACCTGGGAAACGGATGATACTGTTTGATCATTTGTCAGGCGGCATCGATGATCCCATGTCGGGACCCGACGGGCGATACGACGGCTACCGATTCAAACGCGGACGATGGAACCTCATGAAAAACGTAGATATACGAGGCGACCAGAAAGGCGGGCGGAAGGGTGTTGAGCGGTAGAGATTGGAGATTAGTAATTAGTAATTAGTAATTAGTGACTTGTGATGGGGTTTTTAGTCAAAAACGGACAAGAAGATAAAATTTCACTCACTACTGTTTACTGTTTACTGTTCACTATTAACTCTTCACCGTTTGCCAATCGCATTTGAACAGTTACGCCGAATCTTCCCTCCAAAACACGTAAATTTGCGACCCTCGACCGAGCCGGTCCAGCTTAAAAATGGAAATCAAAAAACTCTTCATACCGGGCCCTACCTACGTTCATCCTGACGTCCTGGCCAAGATGGCCACACCGCCTATCGGGCACCGCACGGCGGAGGCCAGTGCATTGCAGCGCGGCATCAGCGAAAAGTTGCAGCAGTTGATGTACACCACCAACAAGATCGTATTGAGTACTTCTTCCGGTACCGGTTTGATGGAAGGGGCCATTCGAAGTTTGACGCAAAAGAAAGCGATCGTATTCTCGGTTGGGGCGTTCGGCAAGCGTTGGTGGGAACTTGCTCGTCTCAACGGCATCGAAGCCGACCTGCACGAGGAAGAACCCGGACATCCGACTATGCCGGAGACCGTTGAACATTACCTCAAAACCGGCCAGTATGACGTGGTGACGGTTACCCATAACGAAACCAGTACCGGCATCCAGAATCCAATCGAGAGCATCGCAGAGGTTGTCTCCAAGTATCCGGATGTGATCTGGCTGGTCGATACCGTCAGTTCGCTCGGTGGTGTAAAGGTTGAAGTGGATCGATTAGGAATCGATGTTTGCATTTCCAGTTCACAGAAAGCACTGGCTCTTCCACCGGGTTTGGCTTTGGCGAGCATTTCACCGAAAGCGGAAGAGCGTCTGAAGGCTATCGGTCCAAGAGGATATTACCTGGACCTGGGTACCTTGGTGAAGTATGTCGACGAGAAGGACTATCAATATTCCTGTACTCCCTCCATCGCACACATGTTCGCGTTGGACTTTCAACTTGACCGAATTCTAAAAGAGGGTCTGGAGAATCGCTTCATCCGGCATGTCGAGATGGCCGAATACATGATCAACTGGGCTTCCCACTTCTATCGGGTGTTTCCTCAGCCAGGCTTTGAATCGATGACCGTCACCTGTATCGAGAATACCCGCAAAACCGACATCGGCGCGCTTAACAAGTCCTTACGTGAACGCGGCATGCTCATTTCCAATGGCTACGGAAGTCTAAAGGACAAGACCTTCCGCATCGGACACATGGGCGACCTGACACTCGAGGATATGGAAGCGCTTACGGAAGCGATGGAGGAGATTTTGGGGTTGAATTAAATAGTGAATAGTGAATAGTGAATAGTGAACAGTGAACAGTGAACAGTAAATAGTGAATCCTGCCCGCCGTAGCTATAGCGAAGGCGGGAGTGAATCCTGCCTGCCGTAGCTTTAGCGAAGGCAGGAGCGAATAGCGAAACTTTAATAGTAACTGGAGAAAGACTATTAATGTGTAGCTGGCATCTGGTATGAACGAATTACGAATAACTAATTACTAATTACAAATTACCAGCTACCAGTCCCCGAAACCCGAATCAACTACCCACCACCATGGCTATCATCCGCCCCTTTAAAGGAATCCGTCCGAAGAAAGAACTTGTTGAGAAGATCGCTTCGAAGCCTTATGACGTTTTGAACGAAAAGGAGGCTCGTGCAGAAGCCGCCGGAAACAATCTGTCCTTCTACCATGTAATCAAGCCGGAGATCGATTTTCCTGACGGTTACAATGTGTATGCGCCAGAGATCTATACCAAAGGCAAATCGAACTTCGATCGGATGGTTCAGGATGGCGTTTTCTTCAAGGATAAGACCGATTGCCTCTACATCTATGCCCAGACCATGAAGGGTCGCCGGCAGTTTGGCATCGTAGCCGCCGCCGCGGTGGATGATTACTTCAACGATATCATCAAAAAGCACGAACTGACCCGTCCGGATAAAGAGGAAGACCGCAAGAACCACGTTCGCGTATCGAAGCTCAACTACGAACCCGTGTTCTTCGCATACCCGAATGTTCCTGCGCTCGACAAGATCGTCGCGGGTGTAGTTCAAGCTCCGGCCGAATACGACTTTACAGCTGACGATGGTATTCGTCACGAGTTCTGGGTGATCTCGGATGGCGCAACGGTCAACCAGATGGTTGATTTATTCGCCGGGATACCCGCTACCTATGTCGCAGATGGTCACCACCGTACCGCTGCCGCTGCCCTGGTTGGTCAGGAGTTACGAAAAGCGAAACCGGATTATTCAGGCAAAGAATCGTTCAATTTCTTTCTGGCTGTCCACTTTCCTGACAACCAGTTGGCCATCATGGATTACAACCGTGTTGTCAAGGATCTCAACGGTTTGAGCAACGAACAATTCCTCGATTCGCTCCGTAAATCATTCTTGGTCGAAACGGTCGGTGCCGCGGCGTACCGTCCTGCGCGACTCCACGAATTCAGCATGTACCTCGACGGACAATGGTATAAACTCACCGCCAAAACCGGAACGTACGATGACGCTGACCCGATCGGTGTATTGGACGTTACCGTCCTGTCGAAACAGATCCTGGAACCGATTCTTGGCATCCAGGATCTTCGGACAGACAAACGGATCGACTTTGTGGGCGGTCTTCGCGGCCTCGGTGAATTGGAACGCCGCGTGAACAGCGGAGAAATGAAAGTTGCCTTCGCTTTGTACCCGGTTACGATGAAGCAACTCATCGATATTTCCGACAGCGGTAAAATCATGCCTCCGAAGACCACTTGGTTTGAACCGAAACTGCGCAGTGGATTGATTCTTCACTCCCTGGAAGATTGATCCATGTCGTCGAATCAAAACCTCTTTCACCCGCCCGACTTCGATTCCATCCTGCAGCGAATCAAGAATCTGAATGCAGATGCCGAGCGAAAATGGGGCACTATGAACGTCCACCAAATGGTCGTCCATTGCAGCGACCCGATCCGGGAGGTATTAGGAATTCGACCAACACGCAATCTGAGCAATTTGCTTTTGCGGACCGTCGGAAAATGGATGGCGCTTTACGGACCCGAATGGCAAAAAGGGAAATTCCCAACTTCTCCCGACTATGACCAATTGAAGAAGGGAACGCCCCCAACCACCTTCGAATCGGATCGTGAGCAACTTCAGCGATTATTGGAAAAAGTTCGCGAACTTCCGCTAAACCATCCGATGCCGGCCCATCCGGCTTTTGGGAAGATGAGCAGAAAAGAATGGGGTAGGTTGGGGTATCGACACCTTGACCATCACCTTCGACAATTCAATCGCTGAGGTTTCCTATGTCCCCCCTGCCGTTAGTCTTATTACACGGAGCCTTAGGCGATGTCCGCCAATTGCAACCGCTGGCTAAATTGCTGGATGACCGTACTGTCATCTCCGTCAACTTTCCCGGGCACGGAACAGATGCTGTGCATTCCACCCCGTTCACGATGGATGACCTGGCTGCTGCCATCACTCAGGTGATGGATGAACATCAGGTCGAACGGGCAGACATGTTCGGTTACAGCATGGGCGGTTACGCGGCCCTTTGGTTGCTGCACTTGCAACCTGACCGCGTCCGCCGCCTTTTCACCCTGGGAACCAAGCTTTCCTGGAATCCTGAAATCGCCACCCGGGAACAGGCGAATCTTCAGCCGGAGAAAATCCGGGAAAAAGTGCCCGCTTTAATGCGTTCACTCGCTCAGCGTCATGGCGAGGAGCATTGGGAAAAAGTCGTTCGATCCACCGCCGCCATGATGCAATGGTTGGGAAGTCACCCGTTGAAAGAGGAAGACTTCCTCTTCATGACGCACGAAATCTGCCTCGGTCTGGGTGATGCGGATAAAATGGTTTCGCTGGAAGAGACCCAACGCGTGCTGGGCTACCTGAACAACGGTTCACTTTCTTCGCTCGCCGGGACGCCTCATCCTTTGGAACAAGTCGATCTGACGCTTCTTCGCGATGTGCTGATCCGGTTCCTGAACTAAGACGTTCAAAGCATGTCCAGGTTCTCCATGTAATATTCCGCCTGGCGCAGTGTTTTATCCCGTTCCGTTGCCGACATCTTATCCCAGGTACGATAGACCATCCCGATGCGCGGGTTCTTCTCCAGCAGCGGGCGATTGATCTGATGAAAATGCCAATAGAGGGAATTGAACGGGCAGGCCTTATCACCATGCCGTGACTTCCGATCGTAATCGCAACCCGAACAATAATCACTCATCTTATCGATATAGTTACCCGAGGAGACATATGGCTTTGTTCCAACCAGCCCTCCATCCGCAAATTGGCTCATGCCGCGGGTGTTCGTGATCTCCACCCATTCGATCGCGTCGATGTAAATGCCCAGGTACCAATCGTCAACAGCACGTGGATCGACACCTGCCAGCAAGGCAAAGTTGCCGGTGATCATCAACCGTTGAATATGATGGGCGTAAGCGTTGTCCAGGCTTCCCCGGATGGTTTGATGAAGGCAATTCATTCCGGTTTCACCGTTCCAATACCAACCGGGCAATTCCCTGACATGGGAAAAGAAATTTCGCTCCGCATACCCGGGCATATTCGCCCAATAAACTCCCCTGACATACTCCCGCCACCCGAGGATCTGTCGCACGAATCCTTCGACCTGTGGAAGCGATATCAAGTCGGGGCGATCGCGGTAGGCAGCCACCGCGGCATCCACCACCTCCCGGGGTGAGAGCATTTTCGTATTCAGGGAAAAGGACAAGCGGCTGTGGAACATGAATGGCTCCCCGGATTTCATCGCGTCCTGATAGGTGCCAAAAAATGGAAGCAGTTGTTCGCAAAACCAGTGCAACAACCGAAGCGACTCCTTCCTGTTCTTCGGCCATGGTAATGCTTTCGGGTCGACGCGTCCCATCGTCCTAACCCCGACCTGCACCACAGTCGCATACAAATCCGTCACGTCATGCTTCAACTGTAGTTCCGTTGGAACTGAGACTTTCCCGTCATACCGGCTACGATTTTCCTGATCAAAATTCCACTTCGATCCTTCGGGTTCATCTCCAGCCATCAACACCCCATGTTTCCTGCGCAACATGCGATAAAAGCTTTCCAGGAGGTAGGTCTTCTTCCCTGAAAAATGATCGGCCAGCGTAGTCCGTTCGGTATAAAAATGCTCGCTGTCACAGGAGACATACGGTTCACCCGTCGGAAGACAAGCGTTGCGTAATTGCAGATCGAGCCGATATTCATCCGGTAGCTGGTATTCAAGCCTGCGCGCCTTTGTTGCCCGCGCTATCTGATCAATGTTTCGGGTAAGGTCCTGCTGGTTATCCGGATCGTCCAGTTTCAGATAACGAATGTGGTGCCCGGCCGCGGTCAGGGCTTCCGCAAACGATCGCATCGCGTGGAAGAAAGCCAATACCTTTTGGATATGATGGACGACATAATCCGTTTCCTGACGGACCTCCATCATCAGATACAGGATCCCATCGTCCTTTCTCCTGAACCAGGAGTGCTTTGCATTCAGCTGATCGCCCAGGATCAGACGAATCGTATGATATCGTGGAGAACTGCTCACTTGGATTTGAAAACATCCGGAGGCAGTCCCTGGTTCACACGATAATTGGAAAAACGTAGATAAATCTTCCCTTTTTCCCGCGCTTTCGGATCAATGGGTTTTGAACTTTTCGTGTTGTTCAGATCCGCGGCAACCGCTTTGGGTATCTTGAATTTCCGGGTGTCAACGGTAAACACCATGCTATCGGGTAAGGCGTACTGCCGTTGGGACCCGAAGAAGTAATCGCTGGTCATCGTACCGTTGGACCGAGTGGTCACCTGAGAACGTCGAATCAGCTTTTCCGAAACATCGATCCAGAATTTTCCCAGGATCAGATCGGAAGTGTCGGATAAAGGGAGTACGCTGAGCAATTGCAATTCCCGCCCTTCGACTACCTCTTTTCCCTGCAGGACCGGAACGTAGCTGGCTGTATCGGCCAGGGTTCGTACCACCTGATCGAACCCTTGCCGGGGCAACATGGCAATACCCTTCGACTTGATCCGGAATTGGTCGGGCTGACGGAAGAATACGGTTGCCTGCACAGGCAATGCTTTGACGAAACTGATATCGGTCCGGATCAGCACATCGGCCTGATACTCCCGGACTTTGCGGAACTTACCGTTCAGATCACGCAAGAGTTCGCGCGCATCCTGAGCGGAAAGCTCCATCACGCCAAACAGGAGTACTAGGGGCAATAATCGACGGATCATGTGAGGATGTCTTTCCGGTTGAAATGGAAAAGTCCGATACCGAGGAACACGATGATATGCCCAAAGACAAAGATCGCAGAGTCGCGTATCTGCTCCCATGGGATCGGCTCCTCGAAGAAACTGCGCCAGGCATTCATGTGTGTCGTGAACAGATAAGGACGGATGCGTTCGAACAACGGCACATCCAGGGAGCCGATGATGGTAAACAAGATGATGATCGCCATGGTCGTGATGATCGGGCCGATTGAGTTGTCGGAGTAACAGGACAATAACATCGACAAAGCGCCAACCAATGACAGGGCCAGAAATGCCATGGCCAGTGCGGCAAAGAATCGCCACAGCACATCGTTGGCCGGGATGATCACCAGTTCGTCGGTTTTCAAGACAATCAGGTCGCCCTGTCCGAAGATCAACAAGCTGACCCCTAATGCAAGTATTCCCAGCCAGACTAATATCAGGAAGGTATACAACTGTCCTGCAAAGAATTTCGAAAAAAGGATGGAGGCCCGCGATGCAGGCCGGGTCAACCACAACCGCAAGGTACCCATGGCAGCCTCCCCGGAGATGAGGTCGCCGGTGACCAGGGCGACAAGCAGGGGAATTTGCAAGATCAACGCCTGCAAGATCACAAAGCAAACCAGGCTTCCGTTCAGGATCTTCCCTTCAAATACAAACGACTGCTCTACGTTCTGCGTAACGAACTGGATGTACTCCATCCCGTCCGCATACAACGCGAATTGAACAAGCGTGCAGAAGATAAAGATCACCGCGAAGCCGATGTAGCTTCTGGGTCGGGCCGCGATTTTCAACAACTCGAGCCAAATGAGGCGGATCATCGCGACTTCCCTCCTTTCATCGCCCCTTCTTCCATGGTCAATCGGACGAACAGATCCTCCAATCTCCGGCGGGACTGAATAGCGGTCACAGCCATGCCCCGACCGACCAGCCATTCGTTGACGTGAGGGATCTCGTCGTCCGATAAGGATAGTATCCAGTGATCAGATGAACGCTGCTGAATGCGCCCGATCCAGGGAAAATCATCCGGCGGATTGTTGGAAAGAGGCGTTGAAAGAAAACTAAAGGAAACCACCAGATCTTCCCGGCTCAACAACTCCGCTACTGTTCCTTCAACGATCGCTCTGCCCTTGTTGATGATCACCATTCGGGTGGCGATCAGCTCGATCTCGGACAGGATGTGGGAAGAAAGGAATATGGTTTTGCCTTCTGCCTGCAACTGCAACAACAATTTGCGAAGGTCGACGATCCCTTGTGGGTCAAGTCCGGTCGTGGGCTCGTCCAGGATGATCAGATCCGGATCATGCAACAAAGCTTGCGCAAGGCCCAGCCGTTGTTTCATTCCGTGGGAATAACCTTTCACGGCATCGCGATCACGCTGAGACAATCCGACCAGTTCCAGCATCCGATCGATTCGATGGCGAGCATCCCTTACCTTACTGAGCCAGGCAAACAGCTCCAGGTTTTTCCTTCCACTCAGGTTCTTATAGAAATCCGGCTTTTCTACGATCGATCCGATACGACGCATCGCACCTGCCCGATCCGCCGCGAGCGATTGTCCGAAGATCTTTATCTGACCACCGGTAGGCCGGATCAGACCAAGCAGTGCGCGAATGGTTGTACTCTTCCCTGCTCCATTCGGTCCTAAGAAGCCGTAGATATCGCCCTGGTCAACATGAAAGGACAAATCATCGACCGCGACAAAAGAGCCATAGGTCTTTCGGAAATTCTCAACGGTTAAGGCGGGTGTCATTTCGACCGAACGAAGGTAGCAAGGTTTTATCGCCCATAATGCTCAGCGATTTCTACTTTTTGTGCTTGTCCTGACTTACTGGTTCATTTGATCAGACGGAGAATTGCCGGATCATCCGGCTCAACCGATGATGGGAAAAAGGCAAGCAACTGACCTTCTCCATCAATGAGATATTTGCAGAAATTCCAGGTGGGCGCCTGCGTGTTCCAACCATTCTTCGATTTATCGGTCAGCCAGGAATAAACCGGCGCGATATCACGTCCTGATGTTCTCACTTTCTCAAACATGGGAAATGTAACGCCATAATTATTCGAGCAAAAGGAACGGATCTGCGTTGCATCACCCGGCTCTTGTCCTCCAAAATCATTCGAAGGAAATCCGACAACGACAAGGCGGCCCGAGTATTGTTGGTAAAGCTTCTCCAGCTTTTCATATTGGGGTGTATAGCCGCATTCACTCGCTGTATTCACCAGCAGGATGGTCTTGCCTTTGAATTGATCGAAGCCAACCAGGTCACCCTCCAGGTTTTTGGCGACTAGTGAATGGAATTCCATCGGGGCGGCGCTACGACCCGAATCGGCAGGTCGCTCGGCAGTACGGGTACAGGATGCGATCAAGGCCATGATCGGTACGGAAATGAAACTGTGCCACTTTTTCATGCTAGTTCGTACTTCGGGACTTGCGACAACGCTCACTGCAATAACGGACCTGCTCCCAGGTTCTCTTCCACTTCTTTCGCCAATTGAACGGTCGGGAACAGGTTACACAGATCTTATGCGGCAAGTCGGATTTCTTCACCGGAATGCGCCGAAAGTTAACCCGTTTTCAGTGAACCGATACCGGCATCCATGCTGAAAACCTTTCCACTGACACTCTGAGAAGCACCCGTCAGAAGCCACTCGGCAAGAGAGGCCGGCTCTTCCGGGTCAAGGATGCGCTTCAACGGATGCCGGTCGATCGCTGCTTGTTTTCTCTGGTCGTTGGAGAGCATGCTGCTGGCGAGTTCTGTATTGGTCAGGGTGGGTGCAATCACATTTATGCGAACAGAGGGCGCCCATTCGGCTGCAAGAGAGCGTGCCAGACCTTCCACAGCACCTTTAGCCAAGGCAATACTGCTGTGAAAGGGCATTCCGGTCTGCACCGCCACGGTACTGAATAAAACCACCGAAGCCCCACCATCTCCACCTTTCAAATTTACTTCCAGGTGCTGCAACAAGCGGATCGCGCCCAGCGCATTGATTTGCAAATCCTCCTGGAAGTCATGCGCTTTGAGACCTCGGAAGGATTTGAGACGGATCGTACCGGGCAAGTATGCAAGTCCGGAGATGGGTCCTTCCACAACGGGTAATTGCGCTTCAGGATTTCCAAAATCAACTTCGGAGAAGGAGCTGCCTGCGGGTAAGCTGTCGGGATGCGTCCGCCCCAGGATAAGCACATCGTGACCAGCGTTAGTCAGGCGATTCACGAGCGCCCTTCCTATTCCGGTACGTCCACCGGCAACCACGAATTTTCCCACGCTCCATCAACATTCGGGCGGGGTAAATGTTTTACAAACCGACCGCGAAAGCCCCATTGAGCCGCTTAACTTTACTCCATGCTTTTCAACCCCCAGGTTTTGGCGGAACTGCAGCAAACCTGCGCACGCTATAACGCTTGCCTGGTCGCTGTTTCCAAGACCAAACCTGTAGCTGCGATTGAGGCTGTCTATCAGACAGGTCAACGAGATTTCGGCGAAAATTATGTCCAGGAGTTGAGTGAAAAAGCCGGTCAATTGCCGCAGGATATCCGGTGGCACTTCATCGGTCACCTTCAAACCAACAAGGTCAAACAGGTCGTTCCCTATGCGCACCTCATACACGGCGTCGACAGTAAACGCTTGTTATCGGAGATCAATAAGGAGGCAGGCAAATCGGGTAAGATGATCCATTGCCTATTGCAGGTTTTCATTGCCAACGAGGCAACCAAATTCGGACTTTCCGAATCCGAACTGTATTCGATCCTCGATCAGCTGGATGCCGGAGCACTCCCGCATGTTCAGGTTAGCGGCCTGATGGGGATGGCCACCAATACCGATGAGGAACAAGTCATTCGTGCCGAATTTCGACACCTGAAATCTGTCTTCGACGAATGCAAGGCCCGCTACCCGAAAGCAGCCGGACATTTTACGGAGCTGTCGATGGGAATGACATCCGACTACCGGATAGCGCTGGAGGAAGGAAGCACCATGATCCGGATCGGTTCGGCAATCTTTGGCGAAAGGGAATATGCACGGAAGTGATCTGCATCCCTTAGGTGTACTCTTCGCCCTGCTGACCACGATCACCTGGGCGATGGGAATCTTTCCCTTTACGCAGGCTGCACGTAGACTGGGAATCGGGCCGTTGAATTTCTTCCGACTTGTCCTCGCAACTTGTTTCATTGCCGTCCTTGCTTTCATGTTTCCCCCTTCGTTTCTCGCGATCTTCGGTTCACATTACTTTCCAGCCTGGTGCTGGCTCGGGCTATCAGGGATCATTGGTCTTACCGTGGGCGACTATTTCGGCTTTGCCATGTATGCTGTGCTGGGGGCCCGACTGGGTAGTGTCCTGACCACATTTGCTCCGGGCGCAGCATTGGTCACCGGCATGTTGATCGTGGACGAACACATGACCTGGGCGGGAATACTCGGCATGGTCATCACCATTGCCGGCGTTATCTGGATCTCCCTCTCGAAATCCGAGCGCGAACGGGCAAGCGACACGCGTTACGGTTCGATCGCAAAGGGAATCATCTACGGTGTGTTGGCAGCCTTTTGCCAGGGCGCCGGTCTGGTTTTGGCCAAGAAGGGGATGCTGGACCAGGCTGCGGCCGGTTTGCCGCTTCATCCCGTCCACGCGACCTTTATGCGGCTTTCCATCGGAACGCTTTCTTTGTTGATCATGATCCTGCTAACACGGAAGTGGAACCAAACCGTATTCCCCATCCTAATCAACAAGGAAGGCGGTATTCGCTTTGCCGTCCTGGGCACGATCTTCGGTCCGACACTCGGAGTCAGTCTGTCACTATTTACGGTAGCATACCTGGATGCCGCTGCAGCCCAGACCATCTTCTCGCTTGTGCCGGTCGTTGCCCTTTTCTTATCTTACTTCCTGATCCGGGAGAAGATCACCGGAAAGTCCTTGATAGGTGTACTGGTGGCTGTGTCCGGAGTCATCATCCTCATCTGGCACCGACAGCTCGAAGCACTCCTCCATTTAGCGCCCTGACCCATGCAAGCACCACGCTACCTCCCTACCGTTCTGCTTCTCGCTTGTTTCCTGATCCCTTTCTTCCATTACTTTCTGACCTGTACCGATTCGCTGATGTTTGACGATGCCGCGGAATTCGCGTTGGTCATCAAACTCGGATCCATCGCCCATTCACCGGGCACACCGGCCTACATCCTGGGCGGAATGATCTGGAACAGCCTGAGCTCGGTCTTCAGTTCAAGCCTGATTACGCGGCTCAACCTGTTTTCAGTTTTTTTGGTTAGCACCGCAATCGCGTTGCTCTATCTGGCGCTTCGGAATTTCCTGCTCCTTTCCCGCCAGGAGTCAAACGCGAGTGTTCGACTGGAACTATCCGCCGCCTTTGCCGCACTGGCTTTCGGCCTCGGGCCGGTTACCTGGTCCTGGGCCAACACCATCGAAGTATACGGATTCCAGGTATTCGCCATGGCACTCCTGTTGTTCGGTTTGACCAGTTGGAAGCGATCCGGCAGATTCCCCTATCTCCTCCTCGCTTCCTTCGGCTGGGCTTTGGGTCTGAGTAACCATCACCTTACCATGATCGTGTTCTCTCCCTTCATTCCGTTTTTCTTCCTGTCCGACTTCTTTTACGTTGCTGCCATTGAATCGAAATCAACGAAAAAGAAGAAGTCTGCTGCCGAAGCTGGTACATTTTCGAAACTCCTTGCAGCCATCCGCTCACGTGACTTTATTCGATTCACGCTTATCGCCGCAGTTTTTACACTGACCTGTTATGCCTGGATGTTTTGGAGAGCGCAATCGGACTATGCCTTCATGTTCGGACAACCGAAAGACCTTGGTGCTCTGTTCTTTCATGTTCGTGGCGGAGCCTATACGAAGAATATTACCGACACGTCGTCGGGCATGATGGCGGTTCGTTTCCCTTATTTCCTCAACCTGACGGCCCAACAACTGGGCATTTTCCTGATTCCGTTTTTTTGGGGAGTGTACGAAATGTTCAGAAGCCGCAGACGATTGACGGCGTTGGTCGTCCTTTGCTTTTACGCTTTGCTGTTCATCTATCAGGTTCGTAATAACCAATGGGCCAGTACCGATGCCTATATGTTACTACCGTTTCTGATTCTTAGCATTCCGCTTGCCGAAGGTATCTTTGCCCTCACTGCTAAACCCTGGGCGCGAATCCTCGTTCCGATCGCCCTGGTGTTGAATTTTTCACTGCCCGGTTACGCGGCACACAACCGGAAAACGTATCCGGTAAGCAGGGATCTCATGGAATTGCTGGATGCATCGGCTCCCAGGAACAGCGTCGTGATCATCTCGGACTGGACAACGGTGATCCAGTATTACTACTACCGGATCGCGGAAAATTTCCGCCCGGACTTGACGGTTCTCAATTACGATATCAAGTTCACCCATTACAGGATACTGCCGATCCTTTATCCTGCATTCTACACGAAGATCCAACCGGAATACGACGGTTTCATCGAAGCCTTGCGCTCCGAGCATCCCTACCAGGTGGTGAACACCGGCTGTGACCTGAATACGCCCTACCTCCTCGCGAAATTCAAGACGCTGGTCGCCAAAATGGAAAAGGTCTGTTCCGAGGAGAATCGGCCGTTCCTGATCGATCCGAAGGGATTTGTCTTTTATACGCAACAGGGACTGATCAGTCCACAACGGCATGTTTCGGGTTGCTTTGTTTCGAGTATGCCACCCGACTCGATCAGCGCGGCGAAATTCTTACCTATGGATTTCACCTTCCTGGAGTCCCCGCTGTTGCGCCATGATCCCTCCTGTCTGGATAAGCTGGTTGATTTTCAGGCGATGCTGGACCAGCACATCACGTATTACGGTGGCGTGGGCGATACGCTTCGGGCCCGTCAGGCAGAACGGTCGCGCGAAAAGATTCTCAAGCTCCAACGTGAGCTGAAGCAAAGTATGTCCTTTGCTTATAAGAAATGAGCCCCAACTATCGGATCCTAAACGATTCCACGGCAAGTCGGTAACTGTCCAGTCCGAATCCGCCGATGACTCCCCGGCTGTTCCTGGCAGTCAGGGACTGCTGTCGAAAAGGCTCCCGGGCGTGAATGTTACTGATATGGACTTCGACCACCGGCGTGCTTACAGCCGCGATCGTATCTGCCAGGGCAACGGAGGTATGACTGTAGCCAGCCGGGTTGAAGATGATGCCGTCCCACTTCCCATCCGCTGCCTGAAGTGCATTGATCAACTCTCCTTCCAGGTTGGATTGAAGATACCCGAATTCAATGTCACGGAAGTGCTGCTTTAATTCCACCAGGTAATCCTCAAAATTCCGGTTGCCGTAGATTTCAGGCTCCCGCCTTCCAAGAAGGTTGAGGTTCGGTCCGTTCAGAATCAGGAGTTTCATAGGATTTTAATGCGAGCACAAATTTTACATAATTATTCAAATAATTCTGTGAATAATTAGGTGTTAAATGGAGCATTCCCCATCGTCGGAATGAGCATTTTTATCGTCGTGAGCTGGAAATCCTACATCAATGGGTTCAAATCCTGGCTGAAAGTCGAGCGGTCGCTTTCCGGAAATTCGGTGGAAGCGTATTTGCACGACATGAGTCTGTTCGAACACTACCTGGAATCCGAGCAACTTCGCCTCCCTCCAGCCGACATTCGCCTGGAGCATCTGCAGGGCTTCATCGTCCGCATCAACGAGCAGGGACTCAGTGCCAGAAGCCAGGCGCGTATCATTTCGGGCCTGAAGTCATTCTTCAAGTACTGCCTGTTGGAAAATCTCACACAAGATGATCCCTCCCAACTCCTGGAAACCCCGAAACTCGGGCGAAAGCTGCCGGATACGCTCTCAGTCGATGACATTAACCGCCTGATTGCAGCCATCGACCTGAGCAAGCCCGAGGGCATCCGAAACAAGGCGATGCTGGAAACACTTTACTCCTGCGGACTTCGCGTTAGCGAGCTGGTCAACCTCAAGTTGTCGAACCTCCACCTCGAGATCGGGTTCCTGAAGGTCATCGGAAAGGGCGACAAAGAACGCCTGGTACCGATCGGGAGTGTCGCCACCAAGCACCTGAAGATTTATACGGCAGAGGTTAGAAACCATCAGACGATCCAACACGGGTTCGAAGACTTCGTCTTTCTCAATAACCGCGGCCGGGGATTGACTCGGGTCATGGTCTTCACGATCATCAAGAATCTGGCAATCAAGATCGATCTGCGGAAGCGGATCTCTCCGCACACCTTTCGGCATTCCTTTGCAACCCATCTGATCGAAGGCGGAGCCGACCTGCGGGCCGTGCAGGAAATGTTGGGACACGAATCCATCACCACAACCGAAATCTATACGCACCTCGACCGCGACTACCTGCGGCAATCCATTTTAAGCCACCACCCTCGCGCATGAGCCGACAACGACTCACCTTTCTACATGCTCCGTTACCGCAGCCGCAGCGGTTGTTCAGGCGGCTGTGGCTTATCGTATTGTTCCTGACCATGCTCAGTCCCTCTGCCGAAGCCGGTCGCCCCCGCTACACTGCTCCGGATACCATTGAGTTTTCCGGCTATCGATGGGCGGTAAAAGAATCCATGAACAAGCGGGTTGGACCGGGAAGTAACCTATTCTCTTCTTCGAGAAAAAATGTCTGGGTGGATGCGGAAGGCAAACTACACCTTCGCGTCACCCAACAAGATGAAAAGTGGTATTGTCCCGAGATCTTCATGGTGAACAGCCTTGGCTATGGCCGCTACACCTTCTTGCTATCCGGACTCCCGCAACCGGAAGACAAAGACCTGGTGATCGGAATGTTTCTGTATGACCATCTTGATTCCATGAACAACCACAAGGAAATTGACATCGAGATCTCCCGTTGGGGAAAGTCCGAAGGACAAAATTGTCAGTTTCTGCTACAACCCTATGTGGAAGAAGCTTTCCGATTCGACATTGATGCGTCCCGAAAGAACCGCCATGAGATTGATGTCCGGAAACATACCATTCGCTTTCGTTCACTCTACCAGGGCGATCACGGCCACAAGTCCGTTTCCCTGCTGGCGCGTTGGAAGTGTAAACCTTCCCGTGTTTACGAAACAAGTAACGAGAAAGTGAGCCTGAACGTCTGGATCTACAAATCCATCGAGCCGGCTAACTTGAAGGAATTCGAAGTCATCGTCGAGAAATTTGAATTCAAACCATTCAAGGCCGAGAAGTTGAAGCCCAACTTCAAGATCCCCTGGTTTAAAAAGAAACAGAAATGAGTCGAGGTTTGCTGTCGATCCTGCTGCTGATCATCAGCAACTTTTTCATGACGTTTGCATGGTACGGCCATCTCCAATTTAAGAAGTGGAACGTAATGCAGCAGTCCGGCCTGCTCAGCATTATCCTGGTCAGCTGGTTTATCGCGTTGTTCGAATACCTGTTCATGGTACCCGGAAACCGGATCGGTCATGAATCGAACGGCGGTCCGTTCAATCTGTTTCAACTGAAGCTGTTGCAGGAAGCCATCACCCTGGTTGTATTTTCGTTCTGTGCCATTTTCATATTCAAGACCGACACCTTTCGGTGGAATTATCTGGCGGGCTTCCTGTGTATTCTCCTCGCCGTCTTTTTCGTCTTCAAGAAATGGGACTGAGCGTCGTCAGATAGCCAACCAGTAATTCAACTTGAATACCACACCCCGGTTCCTGATCGCGAATTTACCGGCTGTATCACCGGCTCCGGGCTCCGGCGCAAAGTAGTTATCGGTATAGACGATGTAAAAGTCGCTCATCGGCTTGAACCGCCATTGCAAACGCGCGTTGATGTTCAGGTTATCGATCTGCCGGTTATACTGGATGAAGGTGGTGAAGAAAACACTCTTGGTAAACGCGAATTCGAATTTAGGTCCGAGCAGATCCAGATAGGCGCTCGCATAAGGCGAAGGCAATTCGATCTCGTTACGCTCATACGCCATCGAGAGAATGGCGATCGGTTGAATCCGCCATACGCCCTCCAAGGTGTAGGTCCGTTTGCGTCCGTTGAAATACCTTCCTCCGGTGGCACCCACTTTATAATTGAAAGGCTTTCTAAAATCCGAAGCGAACGCCACGTTCACGTCCCGATACTCATAAGAAGTAGCCGCCGGCAATCGTTCTGCATTCGTTCCGGTCGGGTCAAATGCGCGCCGAAGGAATGTATACCAAGCATTGAGGTTCACGCTCAGCACAGCCGTATTCGGCCAGCGCAGGTAATAGGACATCCGGTACTGGTAATCCAGCGGTCTGCCGATGTAGAATTCACTCGCCTTTCCACCAGGGAAGCCGCCGTTCCAATATTGACTCTGATAAATCTCCGGCCCGTGGCTTAATAAAGCGCTCTTTTCGGGGAACCAGGTATAAGCAGCCCTGTTTTCGAAACGGAAGTATCCTTTATCATACCCCAGGAATCCTACCACCGGATTGAAGTTCTCTCCTACATACTCGTGGTTGTATTCCAGGTTCACATTCTTTGTCCGGTAAAGAAAGAAAACGGCTGTTGCGGCTTTGTCCTTACCCGATAACGTATCGAACGTTCGGTGATAGAATACTTTTCCGGTTGCCAGGTTGTTCTTCGAGTTATAAACGAAGTCCACTCCGGCCAGTCGGTTGTAATCTCCCGAATGCTCGCTTCCCTTGTCAAAAGTCTGACGATTGACCAGAATGGCTCCCAGTGCTGACTTCTTAAGAACGGTACGCTGGAGCGCACCCACGGCAAAGTTGTATGCAGGTTGATCGAACTCGGCAGATGCTTTCGTTTGCATATCCATCAACCCGATCCGCCAGTTCTGATCCAGTTTTCCACTCAGGCGGGCACCACCTGCAATGGGGATAGTATTGCCATTGTACAAGCAGATGTTACGCGAAAAGAACGGCCGGATCTTGCTGAATCCGAACGTGGCGAACAAATCGCTGTTCTCGATGAAAAAGTTCCGGCGCTCTGGGAAAAACAAGCTGAACCGGCTCAGGTTCGTTTGTTGCCGGTCCACTTCGACCTGGGAAAAATCCGGGTTAAACGTCAGGTCAAGATTCAGGGAAGATGTCACCGCTACTTTGGCATCCACGCCCCCATTCGGCTTGGTCGTCTCATCGTCGCGTGTAAAGTCGATCGTATGGCTGAGTATCCCGTACGGGATCAGGGCCGCATTCAAGCCGGGCTTCTTGGGCGGCTGGTCCCAGACCAGTAAGCCGGTATGCAGCAGGGAGGCGATGTTGTAAACACGGGGTACCGGCGACCAGGCCGAGCCTTCGTTCCGCTTGAGATTGTTCCGAGAAAAATTCACCCGCCACTGCTTCACTCCGTCGTTGTAGCGAAGACTCTTAAAGGGAATAGCGATCTCCGCTTTCCAGGCTCCGGCCTCCCGTCTTGTTTCTACGAACCAACGGTTGTCCCAATCGGTACTCACACCGAAGAATCCACTGTTCGCCAACAAACCTTCCCGTTGTACGCCGAACGGATTGCAGGTAAACGCGAAACCGTTGGTCTTATCGTTGAATGGATCAAAGTAAACGCCAATACCGTCACTGACCGGATACGAATAGTCCCGCTTCAACGACTGGATGATATAGGGCTTTCCCGGAAGATCGTCATAGCAAATGGCGGATACATAGATAAAGTCATCGTCGTAGGTCATCCGGAACTCCGTCCGGGAAACAGCCGGTGAAGTATCCACGGGCACACTCTGCCAAAAATCCCCTGCGATCTCGCATACTGACCAGACCGCCTCGTCGGGCTCCCCGTCGAGAACAATTTTCCCCGTACAGCGTTGGATGTGATACACCTTTCGCTCCGGCTCTTGTCCTTTGAGCGAAAAGCAGGTGGAGATCACCAGTAGAAATGTCAACAACTGTGCGTGCATCGTGGATAAACAGCCCGACAAAGGAACAAAGTTTGGGGGCTTTTTCGGCTATCTTTGGCCAGCTTTCTTGAGCGTATGACGAACCTGGAATTCAACAAGAACGAAGATCAATACCGCCAACTGATGGATCAGTTGCGGAACAAGCTTTCGAAAATCTCGGAAGGCGGCGGGAAGAAGAATGCCGACAAACAACGAGAGCAGGGAAAACTGCTGGCGCGGGAACGCATCCAGTACCTGATTGACAAGGGAAGTCATTTCATCGAGATCGGCGCCCTGGCAGCCGATGGCATGTACGAAGAATATGGCGGCTGTCCTGCAGCTGGCGTGGTGATCGGCATCGGTTACGTTTCCGGAAAACAATGCGTGATCGTAGCGAACGATGCGACGGTCAAAGCCGGAGCCTGGTTCCCGATGACGGGCAAGAAAAATCTCCGCGCGCAGGAGATCGCCATGGAGAACAAGCTCCCGATCATCTACCTGGTTGACAGCGCGGGCGTCTTTCTGCCGATGCAGGATGAGATCTTTCCTGACAAGGAGCACTTCGGTCGCATCTTCCGCAATAACGCCATCCTCTCATCCATGGGCGTCATTCAGGTGGCGGCGATCATGGGAAGTTGTGTCGCCGGAGGAGCCTATCTCCCGATCATGAGCGACGAAGCCTTGATCGTCGATAAGACCGGCTCGATCTTTCTTGCCGGCTCTTACCTGGTGAAAGCCGCCATCGGCGAAGACATCGACAACGAGACGCTGGGAGGTGCAACGACCCAGTGTGAGGTCTCGGGGGTAACGGATAACAAGTTCCCGGACGACAAAGCTGCCCTGGATTATATCAAAGGCATTTTCCAGAAGCTCGGTACGTTCGAGAAAGCAGGCTTCGACCGAATCAAGCCTGTGGCGCCGGTGAAGGACCCCAAGGAACTCTACGGACTTGTACCCACCGATCAGACGAAGCAATACGATATGCACGAGGTCATCGCCCGGCTGGTCGATAACTCGGAGTTTCAGGAGTACAAGGAGAAGTACGGTCAAAGCCTGCTCTGCGGTCTTGCACGGATCGACGGCTGGTCGGTAGGCATCATTGCCAACCAACGCAAAGTCGTCAAGACCAAGAAAGGCGAAATGCAATTCGGTGGCGTTATCTTCTCGGATTCCGCTGACAAGGCCGCGCGTTTCATCATGAACTGCAATCAGCGCAGGATTCCGCTGGTGTTCCTGCAAGACGTAACCGGCTTCATGGTCGGCTCCCGCAGTGAACAAGGCGGCATCATCAAAGACGGCGCGAAACTGGTCAATGCCATGAGTAATTCCGTCGTACCCAAGTTCACCGTGATCCTGGGCAACAGCTTCGGTGCCGGTAACTACGCCATGTGCGGCAAGGCCTACGACCCGCGGCTGATCGTCGCCTGGCCGACAGCTCAGATCGCCGTCATGGGCGGCTCTCAGGCCGCCAAGACGCTCTTGCAGATCCAGGTCTCCGCTATGAAGGCCAAAGGGCAGGTGTTGGCGAAGGAGCAGGAAGAAGAACTGCTGAAAAAGATCACCGACCGCTACAATCAACAGATGTCGCCCTACTACGCCGCCTCCCGCCTTTGGGTGGACGCCATCATCGATCCGCTGGAAACAAGGCGCTGGATCTCCATGGGCATCGAAGCCGCCAACCACGCGCCGATCACGAAGGCGTACAATGTCGGGGTGATTCAGACGTGAAGGGGGGAATTGGTGATTTGTTATTGGAAATTTGTGATTAGTGATTGAAACCGGAAACTCGAAACCCGAAACCCGAAACCCGAAACCAATATCCACTCTCCCATGCACCATCAACTCAACCAGGTTCGCGAATTTCATGAGACGTTTCGGCTGGATTTCCGGCAGGAACCCACTGCTGAATTGTCGGAGCGTATCTACACCTTGCGGCATCGGTTGATGCAGGAGGAGAATGATGAGTACCTGGAAGCCTGCGAAAAGGGCGACCTCACGCAGATCGCCGATGCTTTGGGCGACAAGCTCTACATCCTCTGCGGCACGATCCTGGCGCACGGTCTGCAGGACAAGATCGTCGAAGTGTTCGAAGAGATCCACCGAAGCAACATGAGCAAGCTGGACGACAACGGGCAACCGATCTATCGGGAAGACGGAAAGATCATGAAGAGTAACAACTACTTTCTGCCCGACATCGCCACCATCCTGGAGCGCTGATTGTCAAATCGTTACCAAAATTCCAGCTTTCCGGCACTGCTCTGGTTTTCAATTCCGGCAACGTTACTAACTGTTGTACGGACAACTTTCCTGCTGGCGCTTTCCTGCGTATCTTTAAAGCCTTGATTCCGTAGAGGGATCACTTCCTGAAAAGCATGATCAAGATTACGTTTCCCGACCAAAAGGTACGCGAGTACCCGGAGGGCACCACTGCCATGGAGATCGCCAAGAGCATCTCCGAAGGCCTCGCCCGGAATGTCCTGGCGGCAAAGATCAACGGTGAAGTCTGGGACGCAACGCGCCCCATCAACGCCGATGCTCAACTGCAATTACTGACCTGGGATGATACAGCGGGCAAGTCGACGATGTGGCATTCCTCCGCTCACTTGATGGCCGAGGCGTTGGAAGCCTTCTATCCGGGTATCAAGTTCGGTATCGGTCCTCCGATCGATCACGGTTTTTACTACGATGTCGATCTGGGCGATCATACGATCTCCAGTGAAGACTTCCCGAAGATCGAAGCGAAAATGCTTGAACTCGCCAAACAGGCGAACAAGTACGTACGAAAAGAAGTCGGAAAGCAGGAAGCGATTGCCTACTTCACTGAAAAGGGTGATCAGTATAAACTTGACCTCTTGCAGGAACTGGAAGACGGCAAGATCACGTTTTACGAGCAAGGCAATTTCACTGACCTGTGCCGTGGCCCGCATATCCCCGACACCGGTTCGATCAAGGCCGTTAAACTGATGAACATCGCCGGAGCCTACTGGCGCGGCGATGAGAAGAACAAGCAGCTCACCCGCATCTACGGCATCACCTTCCCGAAGAAGAGCCAACTCGACGAGTACCTGGCCATGCTCGAGGAGGCAAAGAAGCGCGATCACCGGAAGATCGGCAAGGAGATGAACATCTTCACCTTTGACGAGGATGTCGGTCCCGGATTACCGCTCTGGTTGCCGAACGGCGCGGTCATGATTGAAGAGTTGGAACGGCTGGCCAAAAGGAGCGAGCACTCAGCCGGCTATCAGCGCGTGCGGACTCCGCACATCGCCAAAGAATCCATGTACCTCACCAGCGGTCACCTGCCTTATTACCAGGACAGCATGTTCCCTCCGATGGACATGGACGGAGAGAAGTACTACCTGAAGGCGATGAATTGTCCGCATCACCACAAGATCTTCAAGGAACTCAATCCCTCCTACCGGGACCTGCCGATCCGCCTTGCGGAATACGGCACCTGTTACCGGTATGAGCAGTCCGGCGAATTGTTCGGTTTGATGCGGGTACGCTCGCTTCAGATGAATGACGCGCACATCTATTGCACCCGGGAGCAGTTCGCTGACGAATTCAAAGCGGTGAACGAAATGTACCTGAAGTATTTCCGGATTTTCGGCATAGAGAAATACGTGATGCGCTTCTCTACGCACGAACCGAAAAAACTGGGTGTGAAGTACGTCGACAATCCGGAACTCTGGCTGCAGACCGAGGATATGGTCCGCCAGGTATTGATCGACAGCAAGATTCCCTATGTGGAAGTACCGGATGAGGGCGCTTTTTACGGACCGAAGATCGATGTGCAGGTTTGGAGCGCGATTGGCCGTGAATTCACCCTGGCAACGAACCAGGTCGACTTCGCCGTACCGGCCCGATTCGGCCTGACCTATCGGAATTCCAACAACGAATTCGAGACCCCGATCTGTATCCACCGGGCGCCGCTGGGGACCCATGAACGCTTCATCGGCTTCCTGATCGAGCATTTTGCCGGAAATTTCCCTATTTGGCTGGCTCCCAAGCAGGTAGCCGTCCTCCCGATCTCCGATAAGTACCTCGATTACGCGAAAAAAGTTTTACAATTCCTCCGAAATGCCGATATTCGCGGCCTCCTCGACGACCGGGATGAAAAAATCGGTAAAAAGATCCGCGACTCGGAACTGAAGAAGGTTCCGTATATGCTGATTGTTGGGGAAAAAGAAGCTGCCGAAAACAAGGTTTCCGTCCGGAAACACGGTGAAGGTGATACTGGCAGCGTCAACATTGCTGATTTCATTCAATCCGTTCAGGATGAAATCAATAAATGCCTTGAATTGAATTAAAATAGCATACGAATACGAACTAAAAAAGGAGGCTGGTATCGCAACTTCAAGTTTCAACAGGCCGTCAGGTGGCGGCGGGGGAAGGCCCTTCTTTCGCGGACGTGGTCCGATAAAGCGGGAGCCT
>ERZ724526.427-NODE-427-length-24620-cov-6.407897_pt1 | contig 24620 bp, 22 predicted proteins | sample MGYA00376059_ERZ724526 | MGnify/ENA primary metagenome ERZ724526 (study PRJEB28724, sample SAMN07190883) | activated sludge metagenome | isolation source: activated sludge of sewage treatment plant in Hong Hong | place: Hong Kong | collected 2016-03-17 ...
GGAATATCAGGACAATCCCGAGCAGCAGGACAATGAGCTGCCCGCCGCTCAGTCCCGAGCCGCTCGCAGCCACTGCTATGGGGAGTCCACCTGCTGTCATCCTGGCCTAATCGTCATCGAGAGAGCGCTTCCAGTTGGTCCTCGAGTTCATCCAGTGCGGCCCAGGCTGCGTTGAGGTCGATCGCAGCTCCAGCGGCAAAGAGCTCCCCGAGTTCATCGAGCATCGGCTGGACGGCGGCCTGCTTTGACCCCAACGCCTGCGAGATCTGATCGCGAAGCTCGACCGTCCGCAGCGAAAGCTCTGCCTCTGCCGCGTCTGGCTGCGGCGCCGTGTTCACCTGGCCCTGCATCGGCGGCAAAAGGGGCGGTTCGGTCTGCAGAGCAACCTCGGGCCACAGCCCACGCTGCCGTGCCAGGGCCAAGAGCTGCTGAATGGACGGTTTTCCGTCTGACATCTACCGCACCTCGGGGCTGCGATGGCGATGGTGCCGATGTGGGTGGCGCTTGGACTTGTGCGACGGTTCAGCGACTGAGCCCTCGGCATCGTTTTGGGCCAGGCCCAGCATCGACGCGTGGTCGACAGTCGTCCCGATCTCACCAGCCGCTGGTGGGGTCGGCAGGGCGGGCCGCGCGTCGCTTGACGGTGGGCTACTCGGCGGCGGCTCGCTGGGCGGTGCCGTGGTCATCGTCACAACCTGGGAAAACGGAAGGTTAGACAGCACCACCAATGCCAGTGGCATCGCCACGATCACCACAAACGTCGCAAGGTACAGCACCAGCGGCGCGATCAGTGGCCGATGGCCATCGGCGTCGATTGGATCTTTGACTCCCAAAGCCTTGCGCTCGGCTTGTCGATACTGCGAGGCGAGCCGCTCCTGCCGAGGATGCAGCCGAAGCCGCTCCTTCAGTCGGTCTTTGTAGGCAAGCACCTTGGCTGGCTCAGTAACGAAGCGACCGAGGAAGCCGTGGCCGATGCAGTAGAGCAGCACTTCGAGCAGCAGCGGTGAGGGCTGAACCTCCAGCAGCTTTTCATCGATGAGCTGGAAGAACTTCTCTCCACCGTCGGTCATTCCATATAGCTCAGCCTGCAGCAGCGGCCAGCTCTGACGAAGATTCTTGGGCAGTCGTCTCAAGACCAACTCATCACAGGTCAGGACCGGCGGCAGCAAGATCTCCTGCGCTTCGCCCGCTCCAAGCTCTGCGGAGAGCAGCTTGGCCAGTTGTCCCAGCTCGGTGCGAATCTGCTTGCGCAGTTCTGAGAGCCCCTCGGGGCTCGCCGTGGCAATGCCCGCAGCCAGCGCGTCGACTTTTTGCATCACCGAGCTGATGCAGTGCCAGACCTTCACATAGGTGAAGTGGTCGGCTTCGCTGGGATTTTTGGCCATCGTAGCTACTTTACCCTCTTTTTAGGCAAAGGGGGTAGAGAGCGGCAGGCGCAGAGCGTGATCTCCTGTGTCGATCTTGAGGTCCACCGAGCTGTCTTGATTCCAAGCGTCCAGCACGTCGAAGACGGCGCGCAGGAAGAGCCAGACCAGCGCCTCATCTTCACTTGATTCGATGCGCAGTCGCGCCCGATAGACATGTTGGGTGCCCGAGCCACGCAGCGCACTGTCCGGCGCGAGACTCGCGGTGAGCTGTTCGAGTCGCGACGGCATGGAGCGAAACCCAGCCGGGCCACCCGAGCCAATCAGCAAGATCATCAGCCAGCGCAGATCCGCATCACTGAGCGTCGGACGCATGCCCATCGACAGAATGCGCAGCAGCGCGCCCATTTCATTGCGAAGTGGGCTCTCCGTCTCGGCACGCACGCCACCGAGCAGCGACCACTGCACCCCATCCAGCACGCGTCCCGTCAGTTGGGGCCGGGGGCCGATGCCGTAACGGGCAACCAGCGCCGCGAGCCCTGGCTGATACCAAGTCGCATCGACCGACAGCCGCAGCGGTGACAGCAGCGCCAGCGGTGCTCGAATCACCAGATTGGGCCGTGGGCCAAGCGGCGTCAGCCGCTCCTCGATCTGAAAGCTGGGCAACGTATCGGCATCACTTGACGGCAGCCCCTGCAGCGTCGTCGACTCCGGCAGCGTACTTGTGCGCAGCGGAGAGAGCCCCGAATCGGTGACAGCAAACACCCCCCGGATCGAGTGCAGCGCAAAGCCCTTTTCGGGACTTGGATGACGCACCGGCAGCGCGTCTTGGGTGCCGTCACAGAGAAGCGGTACCGCCGCTTCGCGAACGAGATTGACGATGGGTACGACATGGAGCTGGAACAGATCAGAGGCGATTTCCTCTGTCGGCCAGTCGGGGCTTAGGTCCAGATAGACCTGGAAGCGCTGCCACGGCTTATTGCCACGCACCGGCGGGACCTCTAGGTTCAAAAACAGCTCTCGCTCGGGAAACTGAAACAGCGAGCGGACTCGCAACAAGGGATGGGTCGTTTCCGGCCCCCCCTCGGGACCCCCACTTCCCGACCCTCGCGCCGGTGGGAGCGTACTGCCATAGCTGACGGTGCAGGCGTCGCCCACCTGATGGTCGCTGAGTGGCGAGTCATAGACGACATGGGCGCGCACAAGGTGGGCCCGGAGCCCATACAAGAGCCGCGCCGATGCTGCATAGTCATCGGCGATGCGGGTATGCAGCCGGAGCAGACCTACCGGATCGGTGCGCCCGAACCGCGAAGAGAACTGGAAGGCAATTCGAAAAAACGCCCCGCCGGCATCACGCAGCAGAACTGCACTGTCGAGCCAACATGGCAGCAGCCGAAGATCTTCCAGGGTGCGAAAACTCGCCGAGAGTCCATCTGGAAACGGGATCCGAAGCTCGGTTCCCCGCGGCAGCAAGGTGGCCTCGGCACGGCGGGGCTCGACGACCGCTTGGGCCATTGCCATCGCAGGCAGGGTCAGCAGCAGCGGCTCAAACTGGTCGGCAAACAGCCGCAGCCACGTCGACTGCATGTTGTGGAGCAGCTGCTGCCGCGAGCGCACCGTGAAGTAGGCCACCGCCTCGAGCATTCGCCGTACATCGGGATCATCCCGTCGCACCGCGTGCTCGGGATTCCGCGCCGCCATCTGGACCCGAAACTCATCGAGGGCACGTAGCTCTAGCAAGAACTCGTCATAGAGCTGCGGATCAATGCGGGTCTTAGACTCCGACATAGTCCAATCTTATCCGATTTTTATCAGCCCGCCTCCGACAGAAATGATTGCGCCTTTGATGCTGTTCATGCCGGCGGTCTCGCACTTGAGCGTCGCCGCTGCCGAAAGCGAGATCATCGTCCCGGTCGCCTTGATCTGGCTCGCGCCGCTGATCTTCACATTGGTAGCCTGCACCGTCGCAGTGGCAGTCGCGGCCTTGAAGGTCGCGCCGCCACCGGTGGCCGTCAAGTCCCGATCTGCAGACAGCTTGATGCTCGGTGCAGACCCGGTCAGACTGCTTGACGCCTGCGTGGCCAGGTTTTTGTGGCTGGTCAGCCGCATATCACTGTCGCTGGTGAGCGACATCGTACTTTGACTCTGGTGTACGGATGTGCTCCGGGATTTGCAGGTAATCGTCTCGGCATCGAGCAAGAAGTTGTTGCACTGAATCGTCACGCCGGTCTGGGTTTGGGTGATGGTGCTCTTGGCTTGCCCGCCCTCCACGTCGAGAACCAGAGAGGTGCCATTTAGGCGGATGCTCTGCGTAATCTTGCTCTGATCATTGCGGATCACCACCGAGCCGCCCGCATTTTTGTCCAGTCGAATGGTCGACACCAGCGTGCTGTGCGGCTGCTTCTGCTCCTGCACTTCGATCATGAGGTGACCTTCGCCAATCTCAATCATCTGGGTGTCGACCGCGTTGGTCCGCGTGAGCCGCAGCACCGGTTTGTCCTCTTCGTACAGATGTCGCAGAGACGTTCCGTTTTGGGGCGTTTTCCCAACCAGCAGATGATTCCCTTGACTCTCTTTGGGAAGCCGCGCCTCTGGACGCCAATCTAGGTAGCGAACCAGCCACGCCCTCTGGAGATCGACCGCAACCAGCACCCGTGCATCCTTGTACGCCGGAAAGTAAAAATGACCGCTCGCCAGCATCGGTTGGAAATCGACCACAATCTGTTGGTTGGCAAACAGCGGAATCGCTACTTTGTAGGACTCTACCGACGTACTTGTGTCTTCGTAGATCTGATACGTTTCGTCACTCTTAGGTCCGATTTCACAGACCACCCGTCCTTCGAGAAGGCGGGGATATTTCGGCTGCACATACTGCAGCGCTGGTGGGGTCTGGTTGCTGTCGTGAATCAGCAGCGTGGTTGCCGTCAGATCAAAGGCCGCGCGATCCGATCCAAAGCCATCGTCCGTTTTTTGGGAGACGGCGTGTGCAGTGAGCCGAAACCAGCGGACGTGCGCGACTCCACCCGCAAAAGGAGGAGGCAGAACGGACCCTGCTGCCACAAATCGCGTGGTATCAGTGAGCCGAACAGAGGCCCCCGGACACAGCGGACTGGTGGGAAAGCGTCGCAAGGAAACCGCGAGACTGGGACCCTGCGCGAAGCTTAGCCGAGTCCGCTCAAGCTGTACCCGACTGTCTTGTTCGGCCAGCACAGGAGTCCGAACCAAATAGTCGGCATGCACTCCAGAGACCGCCCGATTTGCGACCGGAGGGGGAATTACTGTCGCCGCCGGACGCATCGCATCGGTGTTCAGCACCCGCACGGTCTGTCGCGGCAGCACTGGCAACTGGAGCTGGAGATCTAGTAGGTCATCAGGATGCAGCTCTGTCTGGGCTCCACTTGGCGGGCGAGCTCCCGAGATTCGGTATTTCCGCTGCGCATAGTCATAGACAAAAAATCCGCCGTTTGTATCGACGAGCCACAAAACAAAGTCATAGAAGCTGGCAGCCTGCGCCTCTGGTTCGTGTCCCAAAAATACGTGCGGTCGCTTGGCGGTCAGGACATTCCAGTCATAAATCAGCTGAATCTGGGTTCCCTTCTGGGCTTCGATGACGTCCTGCCAGGTCTTTCCGGTGTATAGCTCGCAGGGAAAGTGCTGCTGCCACAGTAGCTGCGCCGGATCTACAAAGCGGATCTGATAGCGACGCCAGCGGACCGCAGACGGACTCTGTTCGATGGTATGTTCCGAAAGGGCGCGCTCGCTGACCAAGCCATGCAGCTCCAGCGGAATCGCACCCTTCTGTGGGCTTTCCTCCACGACTGGGGTCTCGACCCGCAGCACGACTGAGATCAGGTCGTCCCCAACAAACGCCGGTCGAAGTGGGTCGACATTCGGACCGCCCAGTGCGGTGTCATCCACCAGCAAAAACGCTACATCAACGGAAAATCCATGACTCTGTAGGTCCAGATCGAGCGACTTGATCTGCCCGCCAGGAACGGAATAGCGCCGTCCTGCGATGGTCAAAGTCAGTGAGCACTTTAGGAGATCGCGTCCCGTAGATCCGTTCCTTGCAGCGGAGCCAGCTGGGCCCCAAAAAGGAGTCCCCCTCATCCCTGCATCCTGACATCAAGCAGAGAACCACCACTGGGACTACGGGACATACAGATCAGGATCCGCAAAGACTTCCCACTGGCCAGCTGTCCGGTCAGCACGAACTGGAGCGCGCCTTCAGGCGTTCGAGGCACCGTCGCTACCAAGGGAGAACCCAGGCGTGATTCGAAGCGAAGTACCTGTTCCTTGATCTGATCGCGAAGAATCAATAGCGAGGTCGATGTCTGTGGAAGCTGCCAAGGGTCGGGAAGTCCAAACTCGGGCACAAAGGATGCGAAACCGCTCTGGCTGCGAAGGATGTGGGTCAGGTTTCGGACAATGCTGTCGGCCTCAGCCGCGTCGAGGTCCGTGAATCGGGAAGGCGGATCTTCAAAGCGACGTAGAAACGTCATGCAAGGCATCCCTCGCTTAGGGGGTCGTGTAGTACAGCAGGACCCGGACTCCCGGACTGGACAGGAGTCCGCTGGCATAGAAACAGAGTCCCTGCGTTTTTAGCACATGGGACCACTCATCACCCAGGTGAAGCTCGTAGAACTCCATTCCTTCGATGAAGTAGCGACTCGATGGTGGATTGGGAATCGACTCGAAGGGAACACCACGCAGCGCCGCCCCATGAACCAGGTCCAACCGGTCTGGACAAGCAATTTTGACGGCATCCATCGGGATGCGCTCGTGTCGATGATTGCGACTGACCAGCAGATAGACCTTCTCGGCCCGGGACAGCTCATGGGGCCATGATGGCAAAAGGAATCGGCCATCTCGCAGCGTCAGCTCGACGTGTCTTCGCGGCGCAGTGAGCGCGATCAGGTTCCGTTCCAGATACTCAAAGAGTCGCTGGAAGTTTTCGGCGATGGCCTCATGCACATAGGGGAAGCAGGGCTGCTCCGGTTGCTTTTCGTGAAACGCACAGATCTCAAAATACAGACGGCGCAGCGCATCGAAGACGTAGTATGGATGGCGATACACACCGGTAGGAATCTCTGCCAGAAGCGAGCGGACCACGCAGACCTCGCGCAGGCAACCGCTCATCGTGCTCAGATAGCCGCCGCGCAGCAGGGTGTCCTTCATGTCATCCAGGAGCCGTCCCTGAAACTCCACCAATCGCTTTGCCAGCGTCTCTAGCTGCTGCTGCAGATAGGGACTTGGGCCTAGCTGCAAAAGTGGTGGACAGCTGCCTGGCCCAAGCACCCAGCGCCGATCCGGCTCGCACTGGAATTCCCCAAGAAGCAGCGTTTCGATCGAACGATCCAGAGACGGCTGCGTACTGAGTCGCAGCGATAACACCTGCCGACGCACGGTCTTGGGGTCCGAGGCATACAGTGGATTCCCTAGAGCTGACGCTGGCTCATCCAGCACGTGGAGATAGACCTTCACTTTCGGAAGACCAGAGGCCTTTAGCGACAGTCCTTCCAGCGTTCCCGAGCCCGGTACATGGATCAAAAGACCACTCGGTAGAACGGCTGTCAGCGATTGGATCTGGAGCTGTCCTTGCTCCAGCGCCTGCTCGTGCCAAATTAGCTCTGCGATTCCGAAACCCGGAACCCCAGTCACCGCAGCTCGGGCCCGCAGCTCGGCCAAAACGGATGAATGAAGGGTACTAAAGTGCTCGGGCAGAAGAATCTGCCCGAGTTCCCAGCGGACGGGAGCGAGCTTGTACGTCGCCATGGTTCAACACGCAAGGCCCAGCAATCCTATATGAGTCATTTCACATAACTCATATTAGGCGCTGGTGAGGCCCCACTGCTTGACGACGTTTTGCTGATTTGCGGTGGCGAGCGTCAGCGTCTGCGCCGTCTGTTGCGGCTTGATGCCAAGCGAGAACGAGTAATTGATCGGTGACTGAACCTCCGTCGAGGCCTCATCGGCCACCCTGAGCGTCAGATCCTCACCCACTTTTTCTAGCAGGCCCAGCATCTCGGTGTCGCCGCAGTGAAAGCACATATAGTAGGTCTTGGCGACAGGATCGTAGTTATAGACATTGTACTTGAACTTTACCTCCACGTTGGCCAAGTCCAGGTACGTCAGCATCGACACTTGGTTGCGGTTTGGCGCCGAGATCTGTCCCGAAAAGTAGATCGCGTCGGTGACGCCGATCTCCCAGGCCGCAGAGCTTAGCACCGAAAACACCACCAGATCGGTCGTCGGATTGAGCGGATCTTTGCACTTGATGTCCGAGGTGAGCGCCTTGCCGTTGAGCGACAGCGACGTCACAAAGCCAACCGGGACATTCTTATCCTTGCGGAAGTTGAAGCCCTGGTCGACGTTCAAGTTGAGCGAAAACTGTGGCATCTTGTTCTCCTAACCCAAAAAAGAGCAGACTTGCCGAGTCCCAGGACCTACGCCTTCGATCCGAGCCGTGACTCGAGACGCAGCTCGACGTTCATGCCCTCAAACTGGATGTGAGGAAGCACAGCAACCGTGCAGTCGTACCAGCCGATCTCGCCAGCCCGGGCCTTTACTTCGACGCTGACTGCCTTGAAAGGGTAGTAGCGCAGGGTCAAGTTGTCTGGATCGATGACAGTCGTCACATACTGGCCTAGCCACGAGTTGATGGTCCTCTGCACGTAGCCAGCATCGGCAGTGGTTCCAATGTTGTCGCGCATGATGCTCTTGATGTAGTGAGCAATGCGTGTGATCGAAAAGGTGTACGCGAGGTTGGTCACCAGACTGGCGTTCTCGGCGTCGTTGCGATCCTTGAAGCGCTGCACCAACTTGATCGACTGCGTGCTAAAGAAGGCGGCCTCGGCGGTCTCCTTGCGGTAGATGAGAGGAATGAAGCCACTCTCTGCAAACTCCAGCTCGCGGTAGTCCGGAATGCAGATCTCCACCGGCAGTCGAGACTCCGTGGTTGGAACGATGTCAGGCCCTGTCGCTTTGCCTCGCACCGGATAGGTGTCCACCGCAAGTCCATCGACCAGTCCGCCACCACGCGGACCGCGGAGATACTGACACCAGCCCGACGTCTCAAAGGAGCGGGCCAGGTTGCGTGCCAAAAGGATCGCGGTGTTCCCCCACAGGTACTTTTCTTTGGTGCCGTAGGAGTCCTCTGTGAAGTTGAGGGTACGGCAGGGATTGGTCTCTGGATGCCAAGGCAGACGCAGTACGTACCGCGGGAACGTGAGACCAATGTAGGCAGCTGCGTCCGTCTCACGGAACTTGTGCCAGCGACCGAAGCGAGGTGCGCTGAGCAGAGTCCGCAAATCCTTAACCGCCTCGACCTGCTCCGCTTTCTCATAGCCAAAGAACTGTGGCGAGACTGCGGCCAGAAACGGCGCATGGGCAGCATTGGCAATCTTACCCATGCTCTGCAGCCAGGCGATATCGTCCGGCGTGTTGGAGAACTCAAACAGACCAATCAGTGCGCCGAAAGGACGACCACCGTATTGGTCATATTCTTGAATGTAAACCTTGTTAAAGAACGCGCTATTGAATATCGAGCTTGAGTTGTTCTCGAAATCTTCGCGCAGATCTTCTTTGCTTGCGTTCAACATGTCGATGCAAATGTTTGCACCGAAGTTGGTGTGAGAGGCCAAATCCTCCAAGCCGCGCCACACCGCCTCCAGCTCTTGGAACTTGGGGTGGTGGAGAATCTCATTGATCTGAGCGGCGAGAAGTGCATCGATCTGCGACAATAGGACCTGTACTTTGCCTTTGTCGTATCGTTTCTTGGTTGGCTCTGCATCAGCGAATTCGCTGGCAATCGTCTCTGGATAGTTGTGAACGAGTGCCGCCAACGCGTTGACAAAACGAATATTCGCGTCTTCTTGATCTTTGGTCTCAGCAAGCTTGGAAAACTTGTCGGAAATCAGAAGCTTCTGCGCTTTGGCGCGATCTTCGGCGCTCGCTCGATTGTCAAACGACTGCTGAAGGCGCGCCAGCTTGGAAGTGGTTATTTCGGTTGTTGCTGCCATGGTGCGCTTCCTCTACTTCGATCCGGGTTTGAGCGTTTTTTCTGCAGAGTCACCGCTGGAAGGTTGGCTGTCTGGCAGCTTGAGGGCGACGAATGGCTCTAGCTCCTTGCGCAGCGATGCCAAGGCATCCTTATCGGCAAAGATCTGCTGCACTTCTTTGCGCAGGCCACTCTGGTTGTCGATTTGACCTTGAAGCTCTTGAATCATTTGGCGCATCAGCAGTAGCGCCTTCAGCTGTGGCACATGCTTGACAATTTCGTCTGGAGTGAACGAGCGCATGCCGGTCATCGGGAGATCGATATTGAGCGTACCTGTGCCATGAATTCGATTTGGAATATCATTAAGCGGCAACGAGAAATTCAAATCATTCATCACGTTGCCGAGATTATTTCCAGTGATAGAATGGAGCTTTCGGTTATCGAGGTCTTTGTCTTTTTCTGCCTGTTGTCCTGCAGAAAAATCTCCAATCACCATCATGCGGAACGGCAGATTAATCTTCTGCACAACCCCATTTACGGTTGTTTTATACGTCAGCGTAAGTCGGGAGCGCGGGAGATCATTTTGAATTGCCACAGCTGCGGTCCTTTCTGCGCAGTCAGGGGCGATCCAAAAAGTAGACACAACCCAGGGTTGTCATCGGCCATCTAGTCAAGATGAAGATGACTACCCCACGCTACGATTGGACAGATGAGCTAGACCGCGCTGGTGCTTGAGATTTTGGTCAAATTGCGGATTGGCAGTCAATCAGTTCCGATTCTGGCAACAGTATCAACTAGATACAGACAGCCAATTTTACAAGTCCCGAGAATCAGTGTACCCGCTGAACAGCAACACTCGTTGAGAGGATTGCGATGCAATGAGGGAATGCTCGGGGGGACTTGGTTGCGAGACCGCTCGACTGAGTGGCTCGTGGCCCAAGAAGCCATCGGGTTTGCGATGGCTGCTCGACAAACGCGCCAGGGCGTCGCGTCCGGTGAAAGCCATCCACAGCTGCAGATACAGTGCTGACTCTCGGAGTAACGGCAGAATGAATTGCTGGAGCCGTCGGGCCCCTTCCTGGGTCCACGGTCTGCCGGTGAGAGACTCCGCCTCCTCGCAGTACAGAGTTACCGTGAGGGCACTGTGCGAAAGACGAACCTGTCCTCCCAGCGCTCGACTCTCCCCAAGGGCCGTGGTGCCGATGATCACCTGATCGGTCGCCAGCGGCAGCTCCGAGGTCGCGCGCTCGACCGAAAGGCCAAGCTCAGGGAAAACCCGCTGGAAGAGCCAGTGCAGCGTGCGTGGGCTCTGCGGAGCCAGTAGCCGGAGCAGCAGTCCCTTGGCGTGTTCCCAGTCAGACACGGTACGGCGGTCGCGCTCGGGATACTCCGATCGCGCTCGTTCGCGGAGCAGTGGATGGTCAATCAAATACAACACCGCCAACAGGGCCTCGGTGTTGTGACCGCCTCGTTCGAGGACCGAGAAAAAGTACGATGGGAGCGGACTCTGTGCAGCAAGCAGCCCAATATTCAGCGTGACGACGGCACGACGTGGATCGCCAAGAAACTCGACGGAGTAAACGAGGTACGCTTGGTGACTATGGCTGAGGTGGCTGCGAAAGATGACTTCTTCAGCGCGAAGACCGACCGCTTGGAGTGCGTCGAGCAGTGCTGGCAGTGTGAACTCATGGGCGCGACGGACCATGGTCGCCATCAGCGTCTGTTCGGGACTTTCCGGTGGTGTAGCTGGCCCTGGCGCGCGGGGCTGGCTAGGGGGAGGCTTGCTCATTCTCCGTCCATCTCGTCGTCTACAGGTCGGGGATCATCACCGAAGTTGCTTACGCTGGGGTGAGCGGCGCTGACGAATCCGTCGGGGTCAGCTCGGAAAAGCTTGACGAGCGTCTGGAACCGGAGTGAGTCGCGCTGGGCCAAGTACGGCTCTAGCTCGGCGCAAGAATCCGCAAGCTGACGCAGAAAGGGAGTCACCAGTTTGGGTAGATAGATGCTCGGATCGAAGCGTTTTAGCTCGCGCCGCAGCTCGGCTCCAAGCACGGCGGCATGAAGGTGATTCCCTTGCGCCAAGAGAGAGCCGAAACGCTGCAGATTGGTTGCGAGTCTCAACAGCGCATCTGAAGCATAGAGCGTATCATCCGTAGCAAAGCCCGGGAGCCCAGACCGGTGGCCCATCGCTTTTGACAAGCGAAGGGGGCGCTCCGGTTCAAGGTCGGCAGGCAATGGATGCGCGGTGACCTCGGGCTCAAGCTCCAGATTCTCAGCGGGGCGATCGAGCAGTTGTGAGGTGGGCGCCGACGGCGGCGGTGTCGAGTTAACGAAGCTGCCGCTGGGTGGAGTTTCCGTCCTACCATCACCCTGGCTGGATCTCTGATGATGCATCTTCTGGAGCAGCTCCGTCAGACGGCGCAGAGGTTGGGGCGACTTGGCGCGCGGTGTCAGCTCTGCCACAACCGGCAAGAGCCGCTCTGCCGTCGTAAACATCGCGTCGAGGTGACCTTCGGCCAGGGCTTGTTCCCACGCCTCTCGTTGTCCATCACCCAGCTTTTCGGACAGCTCCAGTTGGCGAACCACATGCGTCAAAAACCAGTGCAGCCCTGTGTCGAGCAGAACCTCCCGCCGGCGCTCGGGGGTGAACACGAGCCGCTGCTTGGTCAAGGCGATCATCGTCGCGCGAAGGAGCAGATCTAGCGATGCCGGACCGCGCGCAAGCAGCGCTCCGAGCAGCAGATAGCCTAGGAATCGTGCGTCGTAAACACCGCTTGCGAAGACCTCCTCTGCAATCTGAGCAGCCCGCAGGTACTCGCCACGAACCGTCGCTGCGCTGGCTGCTTCCAGTCGCAGATCATCCGGCTCCAGCTCTGTGCCGGATGACGGAGGTGGCTGCTCCTCGATCAGTCTTTCAATGAAGTCCATGGGCCCCCTCCTCCTGCCACTCCCTTCAACTTTTGCAGGGCCGTTCTGACGTTGGTAAGGGCCCTGAACAGCGGACTTCGGGCCTTGTGGAATAGATCGCTCCCGGTGTACTGTCCGCGCACCCAATCAGTATCGATCGGGGCGGTTGGGCAGCCACCGAGTCGTCTCGGATAGAGCGCAAAAGCCTCCACTTGATTGGGCCGCGCACCTGGACCCAGCTCGCGATCGATGATTGCGTAGCACAGCTCACGCTGGACACGTTCGACCGGCTCACTTCCTGTGAACAGCACAACGACCACCAGCGCCTGTCCGGCACCGCCTGCGCCGGCCAACTCCACCACCGCCACCCCGGACAGCCATGACAGCTCCCGTGAGCGCTCAAGCACCTCGATGACTTGTTGGCTCGGATAGGACCAGCCGGATCGTCTTGGCAACGCAGAGCCGCCGTACATGTAACCATCGTCGGTGCGCAGCAGCAGCGCTTCGCCCGGCGAGCGGCTTGGCTCTCCGTCCTCCGATTGGAGGAGCAGCCTCCCCACATCTGTGACTGCCGGTGCTTCTCCCGTAAGCTCGGCAAGAAAGTGCCGACAGCCAGGCGCTGGCCAGACAATGGGATGGGGGAGACATCGACGAGGAATCGAGACCAGGACTGCCCCGCCATTTGCCGCATCCCACAGCAGATTTGCGGATGGCACGGACGAGAGACGTAGCTGATCATCGGCCCGCTGCCAGCGTGCAAGGTCCAGACCCTCTTGCGGGTCGCGAAACCAGCAGCCCCAGGACACAGGGCCGCCCCCCGCATCAAGCAGCGCATCACGCACCGACTGCGTCAGGATCACGGCGCGAGGCTTCCCGGTTCTCAGGGGAGAAGCATCCTTGTGCATCGCTTCGACCGAAAGATCCACAACCCCAGCCCCGCACAGGAGCGCGGATAGGTAGGTGCATGGAACATACTGTGGGTTGCTTGGCGCGGCGAGTACATCACCGGGTCTCAAACCGAAGACAAGTAGCCCATCGCGCAGCGCCGAAGCGTAGGCTTGCGCCGCCGATACTGTCTTGAGCGAGTCGGTCGCATGAAGCGGTGACGCAATGAGGAGGACAGGAGACTTGGGTGCATAGGTCGCTGGCTGCGGACGCAATCCGGCTTTGGACAGCAGTTCTGGCGACAGCACGAGTGGTTTGCGCTCTAGCAAACCTCGCAGCGCGGTATACGGAGAGCAGGTCACCACCCGCTCTGCGCCACTCAATTCTATCAGCCGCTCCACATAGGTGTTCCCGATTGGCAAAATCGGAACCGCCACACCTCCGACTGCAAGCGTCGCCAGCACTCCCACAAGCAACGGGCCTCCGCTCGGCAGAACCAGCGCGAGTCGCTCTCCGGCCTGCATTCCCGACGCGACAAGGACTGCGGCCAAGGCACCTGCCTGCGCATCAAGCTGCGCAAGACTCATCGACTGCCAGCCTAGCTCTGGTTCAAACCATCTGATCGCTTCTCTGAAAGCGGCCAGGCTGCGATCTGGACGATGTAGGTATCGGGTCAGCAAGTCGGAATAAAAGTCGATCCCCAGGTCAAGCTGACTCTTGGCGGGTCCTCCCAGGGCCTGCTCGGATTCTTGCTGAAGCGCTACGAAAAACTCACTCGGTCGCTGCCAGCTTTCGGAAGCCCAGGCTGGCTCAGGCCAAGGCGGCTCTCTGCTAGCCCTGCGGACACCAGAAGGTGTACTGTATGAGCGCAGCAGATCCGTAAAGAGAGCCATAGGTTAGAGCATACAACAAGAACTCCGCCCGCTCTCGCGGGGCGGAATGCAAGCGGTCCGGCGCAGGTGGGGATTTCGCGTACAAGGAGGGATGTTCGTCATGGGTATGGCAGTCTGCGGTGGTGCGTCCTTGGTCTGTGATCGCGGACTCACTCCGTCCACTTTGGTAGTCATTCGCCCGAGCAACTTCAGCGGCATCGGAATGGCTGCCAACATCCGAGATCACTGGCCGCTCGTGAACATCTGGCCGTTCGGACTTTGTCGCTCGCTTGGGAATCCAGCTGTCGCCGCTGCCACCGCACTTACCGGAGTACTGACTCCTATGCCGTGCCAGCCTGCGACACTCCTTCCGTGGTCTTTCCGCCGGTCAGGGGTTCTGATTGCTGGCCAGATCGGACTAGACAGCCAAAGTCAGCTGATCTGCAGCCATGGTGGTGTCGTTCGCATCATGAATCCAGGACAGCGACGAGAAATATTCCTTTAGGAGTGGTTCAAGGGTGTCCTTATGTCCATCGCGATCGCACGAGGAATCAAGGCCAAGAATCCCGAGCTACTGCCGATCTTCTCCCCGCAGTTTCAAACTGCTTGGCAGTGGAAAACCTATTTCCGAGAGCGTTTTGGCTACCCTATTCCGTCGGTAACTCGCATTCTGGGGCAAGCGGACGGACTTCGCATAGAAGACTTTCACGCGCTCTACATTGCCTGCTGGCTGCACTTTCCGGTCGCGAAGGGCTCCTATATGATTCGACTCTCACCAGCCCAGCGAGTCCAGGTGAAGCGTGGTTACGAGCGGCTCGGACTCCGTGTGTCGAGTCACTTTGAAGGACATGGGCGTTCTGCTGCCCGGGGCTGGGCATTTCTGACCGGCTATGATGAGCTTCTGGTTCAGATGGAAGGCGGTGGCAAAAACGCACCGGGTCCGGTCAGCTATCTGTTCCTAAAGTGCGAAGGGCACACTGTCTATCACGTTGGGCACTTTACCGCCTGGCTTTACAAGATCAAGCACGGGACAGGAAAGGTTGCGAGCCCCCAGCTAGAGGCTCTGGCTGCGAATCACTCGTTCGGTATTACCCCGCGTGCAGCGGAAAACTTTGACAACTCCTATCTCAGGCTCCTGCGTGACAGCGGCGTCTACGATGCACGGAAGAAGATGACCCGGATTGCAGACACAGCGGCGGCGCTGCACAGCAAGATGGCGGAGCTGATTCGAGGCCACTTACCCCGCTCCCAGAGTTTGCTACGGAACCGGCTCCTTCAGTGCCAACTACCTCCCGAGCTAAGACCGGAAGGAATACGCGGACTTCCCAATGCCCATCTTGCTGCGTATCTCACCGATGTCCTGATTCCCATGGCTCACGAGCTGCGCAGTAGAAACTTTGACAACGACCAGCACTTTCCCAGCGATGAGGTACTCCTGTTCGCTGAGTCCATCTGTGCAGCAGCCGGTAGTCTGACCGAAATTGCCGATCGACTTGCAGAGGATGCAGCGCTTTCGGGCGATGACTCTGCAGAACGAAACTTTGCGGAAATCCGGATCGCTCCGGCCACGCTTGACCGCTCCCTCCTCCTATTTCACAGAGAGCTACATCACCTTGGATGAAGGCCAAAGGAGCCGCCTTGTCGACCCACGAAAACCAGAGCTATGATCTCTTTCCCTACCTGAGTCACTGCTACTCAGAGACACATCCCGACAACCTGGCCGTGGCCGCGCTTCAACGTGGCCTACACCCGGCTCCTGTTGCGAAGTGCAGAGTCCTCGAACTGGGCTGCGCCAGCGGTGGGAATCTTTTGCCAATGGCCGCCATGTGGCCGAAGAGTCAGTTTGTTGGTATCGATCGGTCGGCTCGCCAAGTGGAGGAGGGACAGAAGCTGTGTGGCACCCTCGGGCTTCACAATCTGGAGCTGCGCGCGGTGGACTTTATGGACTTTGACGGTGGCAGCGAACCGTTCGACTACATTCTGTGCCACGGCGTGTTCTCTTGGGTTCCAGTGCCGGTCCAGCAGCGAGTGCTGCAGCTGTGCCAGCGCCACCTTGCTGCAAACGGCATCGCGTACATTAGCTACAATACCTATCCCGGATTTTATCGACGCCAACCGATCATGGAGATGATGCGCTACCACGTTGCCGGGGCAGCGGCCACAGAGCCGACCGCCCAGGTCCGGGAAGCCCGCGCACTCCTCCAATTCCTGATCAAGGGTCAGAGCGATCCCGAAGGAACCACCGCGCGGCTGCTGCGGGAAGAGGCGCAGCTTATTGAGCGGCTCCCGGATAGCTACGTGTTCCACGAGCACTTTGAAGCAGACAACCGGCCCTGTTACTTTCACCAGTTTATGAGGCAGGCCGATGAGCACGGCCTGCAGTACGTCGCAGAAGCCGCCGCCCGCGGAGGACTGGCAGGACTACCGGAAGGAACCCAGCAGATCTTGGCGCAGCTCGCGAACGAACCCATCAAGCAAGAACAGTACATTGATTTTGTTCGCAACACCGCGATGCGCAGCACCTTGCTGTGTCGAAAAGAGAGCGTCCTCTTTTCTGATCCGACCGCTGGCTTTGTAAAGTCGCTTCGGGTGTCGAGTACCTCTCGACCAAGTAACCCATCGGAGCTGCAGGGTGAGAAACTGCGCGCGCAAGGTCCAGTGACCTTTCAAGCGCTACGTGGATCGGCCATTATCGAACACCCGCACGTGAAGGCAATGCTACTCGCTCTTCACCAGCGTCAGCCTGCCTCTGTAATGGTTCCTGAGCTCGCGGCTGTGACCTCGGCTCTTCTTGGGGAGACTCTGGAGGTTGACACCATCGCCCAGATGGCTCTGTACAGCCACCATACCGGCCTGTGTCGATTGCATACCGTACAGCCCCCTATCGCCAGCAGCATCAGTGAGTTTCCGTCAGCAAGTCCGCTGGCTCGAATCACGGTGGCCAGTACAGGGGTGGTTCCCAATCAGTGGCACGAGTCGATTCGAATGCCTCCTTTTGAGCAGACACTCCTACGGTTTCTGGATGGCACCAAGAACCAAGAAACACTCCTTGACGCCATGCAGCAGGCGGTTCTAGACGGTACACTGGTCGTGAATGGGCCAGATGGGAAGCAGCTCCAGAATGCGCCGCTCGCGCGCAAGATCGTCGCGCAACACCTGCCCAAAGCGCTGCAGACCCTGCTCGACTCCGGACTGCTGGTGAGCTAGATCTCAAGCGAGAGGAAACCGGCAGCTTCATCCCACCGTTTGTGCGCGTTCCGCAAGAAGCCCTATTGACCTTGAACCGAACAGTGCCAAGCAATGCGCTGCAAGCTGCTGTTTCCAGACTCAGTAGGCCAGATCGAGGTGAAACAGCACCAGGTGACGGACAAAGCTCGCAGAGATGGGCATCCCGTTTTCATCAAGGTACTGTGTCGGTGTCTGGTCATATAGCACTGAGTAACTGGCGCCGATCTCAAGGAAGCGGAGCGGCCGGTACGCTAGCTCAGCCGCGACAGTGATCAGAAAATCATCCCGCTGCGTGGAAGTGACTTCTTGCGCACCATACTGAAGCTGAGCAGGATCGTACAGAGCGCCGTAGCCTCGTAGATACAAATCGAGCTGAGCACGCAGAGACAGACTCCGCCACGGACTGTGCAAATAGGAAAAATAGAACCGATCGTCTTTGTAGTAGGTGGCATAGATCGAGTCGAAGAAATCACGCGACCACCCCAGAAGCAGATTCAAAGAGGAAAGTGGGTGGAGACGGACTTCCGCACCACCGATCACACTTTGAAAGCATGGGGAGCGATCTTGCGACAGGGCTTGGCTCTGCCACACGGGCTCTCCAAGGGTCAGACTGTTGCCGTAACCAAGCCACAGGGACGCGCCAAGCCATGAAGAGAGCTGGCTGTGAATCGCCGCGACCACACGAATAGGAACGGAGACCGGCATGCTCCCATCTTGGTTGTCGTAGTAGCGGATGTACTGCCAGCGCAGATCGAGGCGCACCGTCGTATCGAGGAAGAGTTTCAACTGTCCGTACAGATCAATGTCGTTTGCGATCGAGCGCAGGTTGGCAAGCTCCGGCTGCGTGTAGTGATTGACGCGGAATTGATCCCAGATCCCAAGAATGAGCACACCTTGAAGCGGTCGCCAGACTCCCTCGATGAGATTGCTCTGGTAGATGCGCGGCGAAAAGGCGCCCCAGTCCGCGACCTCTAGGTTGCGTGGCTCGGTCGTGTAAAGCAGGTGCTCTTCCAATCGGAGAGCAAAGGCCTGGCTGGGCTTATACAGAAGTTCGGCAGCGGTGGCCGCGTTTAGTTGATCCGCCTGCGCGACAAACGAAGTGGTCGAAAAGTAGCGCCTGTAGTCGACCCATCCACTGACGCGATAGAGCACGGTTTGCGCTTGGATCTGGGCTCCGTTTTGAGGGGGCTGCGAGAGCAAACTCAGATGACCGCGCAGACGAAATACACCCGCGCCTCCCGACAGATGAGACATATACAGGTTGCTGTCGTACCCGATCGCGCTCTCGACACCAAGATGCAGTACCCAAGCTGCGCTCGGCACCGACAAACCGGAGCCTCCCATATACACCGAAGACGGATATACCTCGAACGTTCCCGCGCCAATCACCTGGCCTCTGGCAGTGCTGGCGTAGATGCAGCAGGCAGCCAGCATGAGTGAGGAGAGGGATGGGCGGATGATGGTTCGATCTTATCGGATCATCGGCAACGCCTGTGTTTCAAGAGTCCTCTCGACGACAAAATGGTAGCACTTGCTCTGGACCACCCCGACTTCGTGGACACCCCGAGCAGCCGTGCGCTGCGGTGGCAGCGATGCTCAGGGAAAGCTGAGCCCGAAGAGCGTGTCCGTCCGAATAAAGACCCCGGCCGTTCAGGTGGCACCAACTGCCAATGGCATCTGCACCAGGGGATAGACTTGAGGTGTACTCGCCTGAGCAGATTGCTGACTTGGTGAAGCTGTATCTGGGAGGAGCGGAACGAGACAAGCTGGACCCGATCCGAAATGACTGCGTGGCCGTCTCTGTTGAGGATCTCGACGAAGATCAACAGGTGGACTTTATCTGAACTTCCTGATTGCTAAGCTCCCAGCCCCGGTCGAAGAAGAGCAACCGAAGCCATGATATTCCGCGGCAGGAAAACACCCGCTCGGGGAGCTTCATCCACCGCGCTGAAAGAGCACAAGCGAGCTGGGGCGCTCGGAATCGTAGGTCCAGGTGTTGACGACGCCCCAGCCGAGCTTGGCAAAGGTCGCGAAGAGCGCTGCCGGTTCGTAGGCTCGCTTGCTGGCCGTCATGAAGGACTTCTTGGCTTCGCCCATGTCGACGGTGGTCCAGACTTCGACGGCGTAGCTGCCGGGAATGATGCCCTCATCGACCGCGATGCGCAGCTCCATCGAAAGCGCCGCCTCTCCATACAGCCGTGCGACAGGGCCCGCGAGAAATGCCAGGATCTTCGAGCTTCCAATCGGCGTCTTGGCCCGCAGGAGCTTCGCGATCGGTTCTGCGGCGAGTATCCGATCTCGATCCGTCACCTCGAATTTCTGGTTCACGAAGTCAAGGAGCAAGAAGTCTCCGCGTGCAGCACACAAAAAACTATCGCGGAGGAACGTCAGCTCGTTGTCGACGTTACCAAGGGTGAAGCCCAGCAAGGTGAACAGTTTCCTTCGCGGAGCCCGGGGTGCAAATCTGTCGCTAAATGTCTGAAGGCGCATAAAGTCACCTTCAACCGCCGTGACGGGGATGCCCTCGCGGCTCAAGTGCGACACCGCATAATTGTAGCCATCGCTGAGCAGACAAAGCGACGTATCAATCAGGAACACTTCAATGCTGGACTCCCCGTGGACGTCGGTGAACCCAGGGCGAATGAGATTCTCGATCAGTGCAGTTTCCCGACGGGCATGTCCCGCACCAAGTGCGACAACCGACAGCGCATCGCTGGTTCGGTCAAGCACGGCAGCGGCAGCGGCCTCGATGGGCAAGCCGCGATCAGCGCCGTAGGTGTCGCAATAGTACATGGCTCCAATCGGGTCCGAATATAGGTAGCAGTGGTCGATCCGACCGCCTGCTCCACGGAGCGTTGCTTCAAGTCGCCCAGCTTGTTGGAGACTGCTGAAACCAGGCGCAGTGGTGAAGTTGTTAATCCGGCGAACAGGCTCCGCTCCATAGGCCAGCCATGAGGCAGACACCCCGAGCACATCAGCCAGGCGCTCGCACGTGTCAATCCCCGGCATCCGTCCGGTGTTGTGCTCAATCGAGTGCGCCGTCTGCAATGACAGCCCAGCCATTGCGCTGACCTTGCGCCCGCTGAGTCCGGTGCTCTCACGCGCGCCCAGGAACCGTTTGGGGAAATCCGTGCATCTCACGGCACACGAGTACCCCACCCCCTCCTCATGGCGCAACTGTGTGAAATATAAACAATTTCGTTGCATTTTTCGAACGCAAAATTTAGCCTCAAAAAAGCCGTCGGTTACCCGACGGCCCACCTGAAAACGGGTCGTCCCTGGAAAGAAGGCCCGTCTCAAAGCGAGGCAAGCATGCCGGAAAAATTGTCCTTGGCAAGCGCCGGATGGATCTACCCAAGATCCGTCGGCAACATGAAAGCCCATGCACCGTCGGGGGGCTGCCATGTTGGTTGAAATTCTTCCCGTGGTGGATGGCTGTCTGATTGGGGCGGTGTCGCTGCTCAGCGGCATTGTCTGGCAGCAGCGTCGGCAACTCTCGCTGTTGCAGACAGACCAAATCCTTCTGGCCAACAAACTTGGCACCGTCGAGCAGCAGACGTGTTTCGACGCGCTGACCGGACTCCGCAACCAGCACATGTTCGAGGCCAAGGTTTCGATGCTGCTCCGGGGCACGGAGCCGTTTGCGCTCATCTACATCGATCTCGACGGGCTGAAGACTGTGACCGACAGGCTGGGACATCCCATCGGTGATCAATGGATTCGGCGGGCCGTGAAGGCCATCCGTTCCGCAGTGCGTCGACGTGCAGACTTGGACGGCCTGTTTCGTCGGGGCGACGCCGCTGACGAGTTTTGGTGGGTCGTCGAGAAGGCTCGCATCGACATCGCGGTCCAGCTTTCCGCGCAGGTCTTGACGGCGCTTCGCTCGGTGTCGATCACGGCCTCGATTGGTGTCGTCGATTGGGACGGACGGTCGATCCAAACCTGCGAGCAGATCGAACTTGCCGCCGAGCAGCAGATGCAACGTGCCAAGCACGATGGACGGAACTGCGTCCGGTGGAGTCCCAATGTGATCGAGCACCGCGTGCCCGCAGCTCTGCCACAGGGACAAACGCTCGACGCGATTCCCGTCGAAGTCGAAGCCGAACGCACCCAGCGACACGCTGCGTAATCAACCGCGAGGCCCCCGTTTGAGAGGCGACCCGCGTGGTCTGCCTCGCTATCCGTTTGCGCGGTCGCCCAAGGAGCGTCCTATGAGCTGCATCTTGTCCACCGTCGAGGAACATGATTCCCAAGCGGATTCCGTTCCGATTCCGCCGCCCATTCCTGACCCGCGATTTGCGTTCCTCATCCTCTGCGCGGTCATCGCAATCGAGCGCTTCGCGTTCTACCTCCTGTTCTCTCTCTTCACTCTGTACCTGCTCACGATGAACCGCACGGAAGCAGATGCGACCATCGAGTTCGGCCTGTTCACCTCGATCATGTATTTCGCCCCTTTGGTCGGTGGCTTCGTCGCTGTCCGCGCCGGACGCTGGCCTACCATCCTCTTCGGAGTCCTACTCCTCGCCATCGGCTACCTCGCATTAGGAATCGGTCTGTCCGTCGCTGTTTCCCTCGCATTCCTGGCCTCCGGAACAGGTCTCTTCAAAGGCAACATCACCGCGCTCGTCGGCTCCCTATTCCCAAAGTTAGAACGCGACGCCGCCTACAGTCGCTTCTATTGGGCCGTCAACCTCGGCTCTCTTCCATCGGGAATCGTCGGTGCGTGGCTCTCTTCCCACTACGGATTCCGCTCCGCCTTCCTCCTATGCTTCGCGGCGATGGCGCTGGTGATTCCTTTCGGAGTCCTCTTCCGTGACTCCTTTCGTGACTCCGCGATCGAACCCGAATCCGCGCAACACCACACCACAGATCGCGAGCGCATCCTCACCATCCTGATTCTGCTTCCCGTCGCGATGCTGTTCTTTTGTGCGTTCTACCAGACCGGCACATCGCTGACGCTGTTTGCCAAGAACAACACGCAGCCCGCGCTATTCGGAATCCCTATCGCGCCACCTGTGTATCAGAGCATCCATCCCGCGTTGGTACTCGTCCTAACTCCGATCTTGGTTCGCTTCTTTCGACGCTGGCCGATGACCACATGGAAGAAGTTGAGCCTCGGCATGGGACTCTGTTCGCTGTCCTGTCTTGTCATGATGGATGCGTCGGTCGTTGCCTCCTTCGCGAGCAGCCAAGGGCGCGTGAGTCCGCTGTGGCTCATCGGCAGCTACACACTCCTTTCGATCGCCGAGCTGTGCGTTTCTCCGCTCGGTTTCTCTCTCGTCAGCAAGCTCTCGCCTCCCAGGTTTGCCGGACTCCTGATGGGTCTGTGGATGGCCGCGATTGCGCTTGGGAATCTCGCCACCGGATTCTTAGGAATCCTTTGGGAACGCTGGCCCCACTCGACGTTCTTCGCACTCCTCACCGGACTGTCTGCGCTCGCGATTCCGCTTCTGTGGACACAGCGCCGTCGTCTCGACCGCGTGCTTGGGAGGGACCATGAGTAATCGCCCACACGAACGCTGCCCCCACTGCGGTTCCAAGGCCGTTCGCGCCAGAAAAGGAGCCGGACGGACCATTCCCTATCGAACGATGCCGACGATGGAGCTTCCGGTAGATCTGGAGATTCCGAGCTGTGGTCGATGTATGCGGTTTTTCCTCGAACAGATGGACGCAGCATCGCTATCCACAGCGCTGCGCGAGCGATTCCTTTCGTCTCTGCGGACCAGGATTCGCATCGCGATTGACCACCTCTCCGAACACGTCAGCCAACGTAGGCTCGAATGTCTGCTCGGACTGAGTCAGGGCTATCTGTGTCGACTACGTGCGGGCGCTGGGAATCCCAGTCCAGAACTCGTGTGTCACCTTGCACTTCTCTGTCAAGACCCCGAAGCGCGACTCGCAGAGCTGGAGCGATTCTGGTCCCTGTCCAACGAAAACTGGCTTCCACTTTCACCCTCACAGCCGTCCCAAAGTGGCGACTGTGAATAGTCCAAACGGAGGAACATCATGAACCGAAAGATCGACAGTGTTGTAAAGCAAGCGAAGCAGTCGAGGAAACAGAGAGCGCAGCGGAATCTGTCTACTGCACCGACGCTGCAGAGCATCCTTCGTGCGCGCGAACAGAAGGAGGACTCACTGAAAGTGTGGGGGCCTTACACGGAAGGGGAGGCTCGATTCCGATTGAAAGTCGCCGAGAATGGAATCGAAAAGAGTCTCTTGTTCCGCACTCTGGAAGAGGCGGAAGAGTTGAAGGAGGATCTGCTGCAAAAGTATGTCAAGGCAACGCGGAAGACCGTCGCAGAGGCGCGATTTGAGTGGATTGAAGAGCTATCGCAGACGGTCAGACATGCGACGTTAGGAAGCTATCAGCAGATGCTCTCCAATTTGCCGCAGACATTGGTGCTTGCTCAGCTCACAGAAGAACAGGCAAGCAAGTTGTACCAGGAACAAGTCGAGCGAGTTTCTGCGCACACCGGACGACGAATCTCGACGGCAACGCAGCATCTATTCCTGTGGGTCACTCGACATTTGTGGGCGTGGGCTATTGACAAAGGATACGCAAAGACAAACCCATGGATGAAGGTCCGCAAGGTAGGCAAAGCGAACGTGGGGAAGCCGCAGCTTCGGATCGATGAGGTGCGCAAGCTCGAGGGGGTTGCGACACAACGTGCGCAGTTGGGAGACGTTCCTGCGCTCGGAGTGCTCCTCATGCTCTACTTGGGATTGCGACAGGGCGAGGTCGCGGCACGAGTAGCGAGGGACATCGACGATGAGGGGCGCGTACTGTGGATTCCGTCTGGAAAGACGAAGAATGCGCGACGGCGGCTCAAGATTCCTGAGCAAATCCGTCCACTGGTGCTGGCACGAGTTCAAGGGAAAAAGCCCGACGAACTGCTCTTCTATCCTCCGAATCATCAGACCTACAGAACTGGATACTTCTGGGTGCAGCTCGCGCGGCTCTGCCGTCTGGCTGGTGTTCCGGTTGTCTGTCCGCACAGCCTGCGAGGAATGCACGCGACGCTTGCGCTGGAAGGGGGCGCAACCGGGGACGCGGTGGCCAAGGCGCTCGGTCACGGCAGCTTCGAGGTAACCAAGACACACTACGCCAGCGCGTCGAGCGTGGCGAACAACCAAGCGGATCGTGTCGCAGCGACTTTGGCCGGTGAGTCGCGCGGCACGGTGCTGTCTGAATTACTAAAAAAGCTCAGCCAAGAAGAGCTAATATTGCTGCTCGCAGAGGCCCATACAAGGTGTGAGAGCGGCCCGCACTCCGAGGAGAAGCACGCTACATAGCGCTTTCCCACCCACTTCCTAAATACTCATCAGAATGCAGATTTTCGACGGAACTATTGGCGAGAGCAATCA
>ERZ724526.429-NODE-429-length-24551-cov-4.842178_pt1 | contig 24551 bp, 22 predicted proteins | sample MGYA00376059_ERZ724526 | MGnify/ENA primary metagenome ERZ724526 (study PRJEB28724, sample SAMN07190883) | activated sludge metagenome | isolation source: activated sludge of sewage treatment plant in Hong Hong | place: Hong Kong | collected 2016-03-17 ...
CTCTGCATGGCCCGGGTCGTAGGCGCCAACGATCTGGTTGGCTTTTGCCGCCAACCCCACCGACGGCAGCAGCTGCGACTTGGCCTGGTTGATCTGTTCGCGCCCTGCTTCCAGCGCAAAGCGCGCGGCAGCAAATGTCGCGTCGTTGCTCTGCGCCTCGCGATACACGCTCAGCAGATCGTCGGCCCACGCCGCCGGAATTGTCGCCAGTGCAGCCAACGCGCCGGCAATCAGCCTGATTTGGAAAGGAGATGTTTTCATTGAGTCTTCCTGGTCACTGCCATCGATACTGTCGTCATTCGGTCGCTGCTCATGTCGGTTTATTGACGCGGAACCACGCCGCGTACAACGCCGGAACGAACAGCAAGGTCAAAGCCGTTGCCACCAGCAGGCCGCCGGTGATGGCCACCGCCATCGGCCCGTAAAAAGTGCTGCGCCAGAGCGGAATCATGCCCAGCACCGCTGCCGCCGCGGTCAGTACGATCGGGCGGAAACGCCGCACCGTCGATTCGATTACCGCATTCCACGGATGCAGGCCGGATTCGATATCCTGGCGGATCTGGTCGACCAGGATCACCGAATTGCGCATGATCATGCCCGCCAGCGCGATCACCCCAAGCATCGCCACGAAGCCGAACGGCTGATTGCCGATCAGCAGCGCAGCGGCGACGCCGATAACGCCCAGCGGCGCGGTCAGCAACACCAGCAGGGTGCGCGAGAAACTTTGCAATTGCAGCATCAGCAGCGTGGTCACCACCAGCAACGTCAGCGGCATTACCGCATTGATCGATGCCTGCGACTTGCTGCTCGACTCCTGCGCGCCACCGATCTCGATCTTGTAACCTGCCGGCAGACGGGCACGAATCGCATCCAGCTGCGGATTGATCATCGAGGTTACCGTCGGCGCCTGGATGGTATCCGGAATTTCCGCCCGCGCGACAATCTCCGGCACCCGGTTACGCCGCCACAGACCTGCTTCCTCCATCTCGAAGCGGATGTTGGCAATCTGCGACAGCGGCACATAGCGGCCGTTGGCAGTGTAGACGTTGATATCCTTCAAATTGCCCAGACTGGTGGTCTGCCCGTCGCGCGTGGCGCGCAGCACGATGTCGATCAGCTTGTCCTTCTCGCGCATCTGCGTAATCGGCACACCGTTGAGCAGCGCCGACAGCGACTGCGCCAGATTCTGGGTATTCACTCCCAGCGCGCGCGCCTTGTCCTGATCGATATCCAGACGCATGCTCTTGGACATATCGTTCCAGTTCAGGTTCACGTCGCGGGTATACGGATTCTTGCGCATGACTTCCGCGACTTCGACCGCATACTTGCGCAGTACCGCCGGGTCGTCGCCGATCACGCGGAACTGCACCGGAAACCCGACCGGCGGGCCATTCGGCAGGCGCGAGACATGCGACAGCACTTGCGGAAACTGTTTGGCAAACAGGCCGCGCAAACGTTCAATCAGCCGCTCACGCCCTTCGGTGGTCTTGGCGGTCAACACTACCTGGGCAAAATGCGGTGCCGGCGGCGGCTGGTCCAGCACCAGCACGAAACGCGCCGACGACGAGCCGATATAGGCAACCATGTTGTCGAGGTCCGGGTCCTTGCCGATAGCTTTTTCCAGGCGCATAACCTCCTGCGCCGTGGCGCGTTCCGACGAGCCCTGCGGCAACCACATGCCGACCACCAGCTCCGGCCGGGTCGATGCCGGGAAAAACTGCTGTTGCACGAACTGGAATGCATACAACGACGCCAGGAACAGCGCGGCGGTAGCGGCGATCACCGCCCAGCGGAAGCGCACGCACCACTCCACCAGCAAGCGGAAACGCCGGTAGAACGGCTTATCGAACACGGCATCGTGCGCATGGGCATCGGCTGCAGCCGCATTGCTGCGCAGAATGCGGTAGCCCAGATACGGAGTGAACAGCACCGCAACAAACCACGATGCGATCAGTGCGAACGACACCACGGCGAACATCGAAAACGTATATTCCCCCGCCGCCGACTGCGCCAGCCCGACCGGCAGGAAGCCGGCAACGGTGATCAGCGTACCGGTCAGCATCGGCATTGCGGTCGAGGTATAGGCAAATGTGGCAGCGCGGAATTTGTCCCAGCCCTGCTCCAGTTTCAGCACCATCATTTCCACCGCGATGATGGCATCGTCGACCAGCAGCCCCAGCGCAATGATCAGTGCACCGAGCGAAATCTTCTGCAGATCGATATGGAAAATATCCATCGCGACGAAAGTCATCGCCAGCACCAGCGGGATCGCCAGCGCCACCACGGCGCCGGTGCGCAGCCCGAGGCTCCAGAAGCTCACCACCAGCACGATGATCACGGCTTCCGCCAGCGTGCGCACGAATTCGCTGATCGAGGTTTTCACCACCGACGGCTGATCGTGGATTTTGAAAATCTCGACGCCAACCGGCATCTTGCCGCGGATGTCATGGATCTGCTTTTCCAGATTCTTGCCCAGCTCGATGATATCGCCACCGGTCTGCATCGAAATCGCCAGGCCCAGCGCCGGTTTGCCGTTAAAACGCATCGCCGGGTCGGCCGGATCGGAATAGCCGCGATACACCTTGGCGATATCGCCGAGACGGAACATGCGTCCCTGTGCCGAAATGCCGACGTTGCGGATGTTGTCGACACTGGAAAAATCGCCGCTGACGCGCAGATACACGCGGTCGGATGCCGAATTGACGAAACCGGACGGCATCAGGATATTCTGCGCCTGCAGCGCCCCCATGATCAGGCCGGGGTCGATGCCAAGCGTAGCGATCTTGGACGGAGCGATTTCGACGTAGATTTTCTCGTCCTGCACCCCCAGTACCTCGACTTTCGCCACATCCGGCACCTTGAGCATGCTCTGGCGCGCGGCATCGACGTAATCTTTCAGCTCGGCATAGGAAAAGCCATCGGCGGTGAAAGCGTAAACGTTACCGAAGGTATCGCCGAATTCGTCGTTGTAGAACGGCCCCACCACTCCAGCCGGCAGAGTCAGCTGGATATCGCTGATTTTCTTGCGTACCTGGTACCAGGTTTCCGGTACCTTTTTCGGATTCACATCGTCGTGCAGATCGACCAGAATCGTCGCCCGGCCCGGTACGGAATAGCTGCTCAAATGATCCAGTCCCGGCGTTTCCTGCAGCTTGCGCTCAATCCTGTCGGTCACCTGCTGCTCGATCTCGCGCGTCGATGCGCCGGGCCAGACCACGGTAATCATCATGGTGCGGAAGGTAAATGCCGGATCTTCTGCCTGCCCCAGATGGCGATAGGAGAAAATGCCGAACAGTGCCACCACCACAATCAGGAACTGCGTCAGCGGCTGATGTTTCAGCGCCCACTCGGACAGATTGAGGCCCTTCATCAGTTGGCCCCATCCATCAATTTCACCTGCTGCCCTTCGAACAGCAATGTCGCCCCGGCGGTCACCACGCGCATGCCGTTTTGCAACCCGGACAGGATCATCACGTCATTATCGATGTAATCGCCCACCTTGACCGGCAGGGTGCGCACCTTGCCCGACTTCGGATCGACCACCCACACCTGCGGCTGCTTGCCGCGCTGGATCAGTGCCGCCAGTGGCAGGCGTGCGGCGCTGGATTTGCCGACTTCGCCGAGCAATACATTGGCGGTCATCCCCAGGCGCACCAGATTATCCGCATCGATGATGCTGATCTTGGCCGCATAGGTACGGGTGAGCCGATCGGCATCCGGCGCGATTTCACGCAGCCTGCCACGGTACACCTTGCCCGGATTGGCCCACAGCACCACCTTGGGCTGCTCCACCGCACGCAACTCCTCGACGCGCGACTCCGGCACATTGACCAGCACTTCCTTTTCATCCAGCCGCGCCACACGTACCACGCTCTGCCCCGGTGCCACCACCTGCCCGACTTCGGCATCGACGCTGGTCACCACGCCGGCATGATCGGCCACCAGAGACGAATAGGCCGCCTGGTTGGCGTCGAACGACAATTGCGCCTCGGCCTGCTCGAAGCGCGAGCGCGCCGCCTCGTAAGCCAGGCGACGCTGGTCGAATTCGGCCGGGCTGATGAATTTGCGCTCCAGCAGATGCGCATAGCGATCCAGATCGGCCTTGGCCTTTTCGAAATCCGCCTTGGCAGCGTCGCGCTGCGCACGCTTGGCCATTACCGACAGCTGCAAATCCTGCGGGTCGAGACGCGCCAGAGCCTGACCGGATTTGACCTCCTGCCCGACCTCGACATAGCGGCCGGTAATCTTGCCGCCAACACGAAACGCCAGACGCGTTTCGTAACGTGCGCGCACTTCGCCGGAATAACTGGATTCGCTGGCCATTGCCTGCAGCCGCACCAGCTGCGTCTTGACCGGACGGATCTCCGCCGGCGGCGCCTGCTTCTCGCCGCAACCGGCCAGCAGCGCAGCGCCCGCCAGCAGCATCAGGCTGGCGCGCATCCGGTGTTCAGCTCTGGGCATGACGTTTCTCCTCTGTATTGGTGTTTTGTTGTGGCGGCGTCGCTGCCAGCCCATGGCGCAGGAAGTCGATATAGCAGGCAAAAAAGCTCGCCTTGTCGATCGGGTGCTGCTCGCATTTGCCCAGCGAATGATCCCAGATCATCGACATCAGCGCCGGCGCAAACAGCACACGCATGGTGTAATGCACATCGAGCCGGCGAAATTCGCCGCTGTCGATGCCATATTGAATCGCACTCTCGATCAGGCGCTCGGCGCGCTCGACTACTTCATGGTAGAAGAACTGCGCCAGATCGGGGAAGTTGCCGGCTTCGGCGATCACCAGCTTGCAGATGCCGCAGAATTGCGTCATCGCGATGCCTTCCCACCAGCTTGACAGCACCTGTTCGATCAGCTGGAACGCCCCACCGGCGTGTGCGCGCGACAATTGTTCGGCGCGCTCCAGATTCGGCAGGATCGCCTCGCAGATCACCGCCTTGAAAATCTCTTCCTTGTTGGCGAAGTACAGATAGGGCGTGCCCTTGGTCACACCGGCCTTGCGCGCGATGTCTTCCATCTTGGTGGCGACGTAGCCCTTATCGACAAACAACGCCAGCGCCGCGTCGAGGATTTCGCCCGGCCGCGACTCCTTGCGCCGCACCCAGCGGGCGGCGCCATCGGCAGACTCGGTTGGCTTGGCGGAAACATGCGTCATCTCGGATGCAAATAACTGAACAGTCATTTATTAATCTAGTGAAAATGCTCTAGCCTGTCAATCGCAATCGGCAGCACAGACATTGAATTTCAAGTGTAAAATCGCGGCGTTTTCGTTCCGCCGACAAGGAATAGCACATGTCCATCTCGCTCCAGAACGCACGTGACAAAGCCTCGATCCTGGCCGAAGCACTGCCCTACATCCGCCGCTTCAACGACAAGACCATCGTCATCAAGTACGGCGGCAACGCCATGACCGAAGAGCGTCTGAAAGACTGCTTCGCACGCGACGTGGTGCTGTTGAAGCTGGTGGGTATGAATCCGGTGGTAGTGCACGGTGGCGGCCCGCAGATCAACGACCTGCTGGCGCGCGTCGGCAAGCAGGGTGAATTCATTCAGGGCATGCGTGTCACCGACCGCGAAACCATGGACATCGTCGAAATGGTGCTCGGCGGCCAGGTCAACAAGGAAATCGTCAACCTGATCAACCAGGCGGGTGGGCGTGCCGTGGGCCTGACCGGCAAGGACGGCGGCTTCATCAAGGCGAAGAAGTTGTTCCTGCAGGGCGATAACGACCGGCAGATCGACATCGGCCAGGTCGGCGAAGTGGTCTCGATCGATGCGGAACTGGTATCGCTGCTGGATACACGCGACTTTATTCCGGTAGTGGCACCGATCGGCGTCGGCGAAAATGGCGAGGCCTACAACATCAACGCCGACCTGGTCGCCGGCAAGCTGGCGGAAACGCTGAAAGCCGAAAAGCTGATCCTGATGACCAACACCCCCGGCGTGCTGGACAAGGACGGCAAGCTGCTGACCGGCCTGACCGAGACCAGGATCAAGGCACTGGTCGACGAAGGCACCATTTCCGGCGGCATGCTGCCGAAGCTGGCATCGTGCCTCGATGCGGTGCGCAACGGCGTCGGCACAGTCCAGATCATCGACGGCCGGGTCGAACACGCGCTGCTGCTGGAAATTCTTACCGACGAGGGCGTCGGCACACTGATCCGCGCGGAATAATTGTTGCAGCAACTACGCATGGCGCTATAGTAACTCCTGTAGGCAAATTGCTCTAACGGAGGAACAGCGCATGAAGAACGCCAAGCAGTTGTTGCAGGACAAGCTTCGCCCCGGCATCTTTTCCGTACCGCCGGATGCCACCGTGTTTCAGGCATTGCAATTGATGGCGGAAAAAGACATCGGCGCGCTGCTGGTGATGGAAAACGAAACCCTGCTGGGAATTTTTTCCGAGCGCGATTATGCACGCAAGGTAGTCTTGCAGGGCAAGACTTCTGCCGCGACACCGATCCGCGACATCATGACCGCCAAGGTGGTGTTTGCGCGCCCCAGCAGCAGTATCGACGAATGCATGGCGCTGATGTCGGAACGGCGCATCCGCCACCTGCCGGTAATGGACAGCAACGTTGTCGTCGGCGTGCTATCGATTACCGATCTGGTACGGGCGCAAATTGCCGAACAGCAATTCGTCATCGAGCAGCTGGAACACTACATCCACGGCTGAGCGCGATTCGCCGACACGTACATGGCCGCTGCAGCGGCCATTTTCATTTGAGGCAAGATGACGCCGATCTGGATTTTCGATCTCGACAACACGCTGCACCACGCCAACCCGCAGGTGTTCCCGCATATCAACCGGGCCATGACCCGCTACCTGCAAACCGAGCTCGGGCTGGACGAAGCCGCCGCCAACCAGCTGCGCCTCGATTACTGGCAACGCTACGGCGCAACGCTGACCGGCCTGATGCATAACCACGGCACCGATCCGGAGCATTTTCTCTGGCACACGCATCAATTCCCCGAGCTGCGCCGTATGCTGCTGGCCGACGGCATGCTGCGCCACACGCTACGCCGCCTGCCGGGGCGCAAACTGCTGTTCACCAACGGGCCGCAGCACTATGCGACGGCAGTGCTGGCCGAGCTTGGCATCGCCGATCTGTTCTGCGACGTGATCGCGATCCAGACCGTTGCCTACCGCCCCAAGCCCGATCCGCATGGCTATCGCTACATCCTGCGGCGCCACGGTCTGCGGCCGGCACAGTGCGTGATGATCGAAGATAGCGCCATTAATCTGGTCACCGCCAAACGGCTCGGCATGCGCACCGTGTGGCTGACGCGTGAACACGGCCTGCCGCCTTATGTCGACTGGCGTATCGCCAGGCTTGGCGAATTGACGCGAATCGTCGGACAATTACGCTAGCTCATTAAAGAACGCCTCCATGCTGATCCGTAAGAAATTTGCCTTCGAAAACGCCCACATCGTGCGCAACTGCAGCTCCGACCGCTGCCGGCGCTCGATTCACGGCCACAGCTACAAAGTCGAAGTACTGCTGGAGGCGCACGCCTTCGATAACGGGCAGATGGTGTACGACTTCGGCCTGATGAAAGGCACGATCCGCGACATCGTCGATGCCTTCGATCACGCCATCGCCTTCTGGGACAAGGACGATCCGCAGTACATCGACTACTGCAAGCAGTTCTCGGCACGCTGGATCGCGATCCCGGTGTCACCATCGGCGGAGCAGTTCTCGCGTCTGTTTTTTGTCATGATCGACGCGATCCTGAAAAATACCGTCATGCAGAACGGCGAACCGGATATCGAGCTGCATTCGATCATCGTCCACGAAACCGAAACCGGCTATGCGCAGTGTTTCCGGGGCGATGCCTACAACCCGCGCATGGGCCTGATTGCGCTCGAAGCCATCGCATTCTCGGAACAAGTGCAGCAGGAATGGAAAGATCCGGCAATGTACCGGCAGTTGCTGGCAGGCAAGCGTTTCGTCAATCCGCAGGTCGCACTGCAGGTGAATGTCGCCGATGAAGACTGACCGGCCGCCCGTATTCAGCGTCGATGCAAGCGGCCGCATACCGCAGGCGCGCTACATCGCCTCGCCCAACTGCGATCCACGCCCGGATGGCATGCCGGTCGAACTGCTGGTGATCCACAACATCAGCCTGCCGCCGCAGCAATTCGGCGGCAATGGCATCGTCGAGCTTTTCACCAACCGGCTGAATCCGGACGAGCACCCGTATTACCGCGAAATCCATCGGTTACGGGTTTCGTCACATTTCCTGATTCGCCGCGACGGCGAGTTGATCCAGTTCGTACCGTGCACCCGGCGCGCCTGGCACGCCGGCGTATCCAATTGGCACGGGCGCGAACGCTGCAATGACTTCTCGATCGGTATCGAGCTGGAAGGATCGGATTTCGAGCCGTTCAGCGACAGTCAGTACCGCACCCTGCAGGCACTGACGCGCGCGCTGCAGGCCAGCTATCCGCTACAGGGTATCCAGGGACATTCGGACATCGCGCCGGGGCGCAAAACCGACCCCGGGCCGTATTTCGACTGGCAGCGCTATCGCGCCGGACTGCAGGAAAACTAGCCGACAGCGCCATTGCCAAGCGCAATCGCGCTCAGGCATCGCCGCGGAATGTGTCGCACTGCTGAGGATCGCCGCTCTCGAAGCCACGCGAGAACCATCGAACGCGCTGTTCCGAACTGCCGTGGGTGAACGATTCCGGCACCACCACACCGCGCGCCTGCTGCTGCAATTTGTCGTCGCCGATGGCGGTGGCAGCCTGCAGCGCCTGCTGCAGCTCGCCCGGCTCGAGAATGTGGCGCATGCTGTCGGCGCGCTTACCCCATACACCGGCAAAACAATCTGCCTGCAGCTCCAGCCGCACCGACAGCGCGTTGGCTTGGGCCTTGCTGTGCGCGCGCTGCTGCGCGGCATGGACCTTACCCGAGATACCGAGCAGATTCTGCACGTGATGACCCACTTCATGTGCAATTACATAGGCCTCGGCAAACTCGCCCGGTGCCTTGAAGCGGTCTTTCAGATCCTGATAGAACGCCAGATCGATGTACACCTGCCGATCGCCCGGACAATAGAACGGCCCCATCGCCGCCTGCCCGGCACCACAGGCAGTCGGCGTGGAGCCGCTGAACAGCACCAGCTTCGGCTGCTGGTAGTGTTTGCCGGATTCACGGAACAGCACCTCCCAAGTGGTTTCGGTGCTGTGCAGTACCTTGGCGACGAACACCGCCATCCGGTCGTCGGCCGGCGGCTTGTGTGCTGCCACCGGCTGATTGTTGTGCGACGACTGCCCGAGCAAACCGAGCACGGTCGATGGGCTGACGCCGAAGAAATAGCTGGCGACCAGCGCCACGACCACCGCGCCGATACTCAGCCCGCCAGCGCCGACACCTCCGCCGCGACGATCTTCGACATTACTGCTCTGCTCCTCGTCATCCAGCCGCATTACTCACTCCGCTTGTTGCCGCGACCGCTCAGGCGGTCAATGTCAGCAGCTTTTCAAACGCCTCGTCGAACAGCTTCAGGCCTTCGCGCTGCAACTGTTCGCCCACCGCCAGCAGGTCCACGTCGAGTTCGGCCAGTTGCGCCAGCACCGCATCTGCCGCAGCAACATCGCGCACCAGGGTCGGGGCGGCTTCGCCGTGATCGCGGAACGCCGCCAGGGTTGCATCCGGAGCGGTATTCACGGTTTCCTCGCCGATCAGCTCCTCAATATAGAGCACATCGCTGTAGGCCGGATTCTTGGTACCGGTACTAGCCCACAGCAGGTATTGCGGACGGGCGCCAGCCGCCTTGAGTGCGGCGAAACGCGGACCATGGAACAGCTCGCGGTAGTAGCGATAGGCAGCCTTGGCCATTGCCACCGCAGCGCGGCCGCGCAGCACCAGCGCCTCGTCGGATCCGTGCCGGTCGAGCAGCTTGTCGACCAGCGTATCGACGCGGCTCATGAATACACTGGCAACGGCCTTGATGCCGTGCAGCGACTGGCCAGCAGCAAGACGCCGCTCCAGGCCGCGCACATAGGCAGCAAATACCGCTTCGACATGCTGTTGCGAGAACATCAGCGTAATGTTGACATTCAGCCCTTCGGCGATCAGTTGCTCGAATACCGCGACGCCGGCTGCAGTGGCCGGCACCTTGATCATCAGGTTGGGGCGATTCACCGCTTGCCACAGGCGCCGTGCCGCAGCGAGGGTGCCGGCTTCGTCGTTGGCGAGGAACGGCGAAACCTCAAGGCTGACGAAACCGTCCGCCGCCTCGCTCTGGCGATATTGCGGCAACAGCAGATCGCACGCGGCCTGCACGTCCGGAATCACCAGCGCTTCGTAACGCGCCTCGGCATCGTTCAGAGTCTGCTTCAATTCGGCCAGATGCGTCTGGTAGGCCGGGTCCCTGGCGATCGAGTTGTAGAAAATCGCCGGATTGGAAGTGACGCCGGCGATGCCGTCTTCGTCGATCAGGCGTTGCAGCTCGCCCTGCTGCAGCAAGGCACGCGAAAGATTGTCCAGCCAGATGCGCTGGCCACAGCTACGAATCGATTTCAGTCTGCTCATTACTAGTGTTCCGGGTTGGGTTGAAGGCCATTTTATGCCAAATGCCGCACACGCCGATAGCATACCGGCGTGACTGAACGCCAGGTTCTGGCGACAAAAGAAAACGGCCATTGTTCAATGGCCGTTTTACTCGATGCGCAGCGGAAAGAATCAGGCGCGGCGGCGCATGCCGAACAAACCGATCAGACCCAGACCGAGCATCAGCACCGCCGATGGCTCGGGAATCTGGAAGCGGCCTTGCAGTACGTCGTTGGCACAAGTCATGGTCCAGCGTGCGCTCAGGTCGAGCGAGCCGGTCTGCAGCTTGCTGTCGAGACTGGCAACGCCAACCGTGGAAGCCAGCTTCTGCAGATCGAAGGTATAGGTCAGCTTGCCTTTGTGGTCGTCGTTGAACGCCAGTTTGGCATCGTATTTGCCGTTGCCGACGATGTTGTTGGCGATTTCGGTACCGCCGGAGTTATAGCCGACTTCCTGACCGTTGCGACCGGTATCGCCAGTCCACGCATTACCGCCGCTGGGCAGCAATATACCAGCCGCGCCGGAGGTGCCGGAATACTGCATGCCGAAACTGCCACCGTAGATCTTGCTGGCACTGGTGTCGAACACGAAACCGAAACCATCGTTCCAGTCCACACCGACACTGGTACTCGACAGGTCGGAGCGATCCGTACCAGTCGGCACAACGTTGGCCGGCGAATTCAGATTGAAGTGCAGGAACAGGTCGCCATTATTGATCGGGCTGTTGTTGGCCACCACGCCATCGCGGAACTGGCCGGCGTCGATGGTGACCGTCATCATGTGGCTGGTCTTGTTGTAATCGTACGACAGCGACTGCAGATCATACGCAGCCCCCCCCATGGAATCGGTGCTGGAAGTAGCCCACGATCCGCCGCTGAGTTTGGCACCGATGTACTGAGTCGTGCCGGTATCCATGATCGTCCCCTTGACACCGGCCACTGCCACCGAGCTGACTGCCATGCCCAGCAATGCAAAAAGCATCTTTTTCATATCAAACCCTCAAGCCAAATAATTTCTGCGGGAGCCATGAATTCAGCAGCGATCCAGGCGGCCCGACGTTTCGAATTTAATTTAGCAATATTCATGCCTACCCATATACAACGTTGACATATATAGGCTTAAGCGATGTCAAGCAAATTCACCGCTACATATATGTAAAATTTACCGACAGCGGCAATCAACACCCTTATAGCGTCTTGAGCAAGCGGCCGGCCTCCTCGCGCTCGGGGAAATCACCCAGCCGCAGGGCGGATTCGAGCCGGGATTTGGCGGCCTCGGGCTGCTTGTCGGCCAGCAACACGCGCGCCAGATGAAACTGGATCTGCGGATCGGTGGCCTTGAGCAGCGCCGCGCGCTGCAACAACAGCAGGCTACGGCTGCGCTGGCCGCTTTCGTTCAGCATCCAGCCCAGCGTATCGAGTACGTCGGCGTCGGCCGGCGCCAGTGCCAATGCCTGTTCGGCACGAGCCAATGCGTCCTGGCGCTGATTCAATTGCCACTGGGCCAGGGCCAGATTATTGAGGATTTCGACATTGTCAGAATTTCCGACAAGCGCCTGCCGGTAAAGTCTGGCCGCCGCCGCATAATCCTTGCGCTGCAGGGCTGCGGTGCCCATGTAGCGCAACAGGGCCGGGTCGGAAGGCGATTTCTTCAGCCACTCGTTGCTCAGGCGCTGCGCTTCGTCTGTCTTGCCCAACATGGACAGACTGCGGTGCAGCCGCACTACGATTTCACTATTTTCGCCACGCTGCTGTGCCGCACGATAGCTGGCCAGCGCGGCCTCCCACTCGCCACGCGCAGCATTGATATCGCCCTCCAGCACCCACCCCGGCACAGCGGCGGCACCGGCTTTTTGCTGCAGGCGACGCGCCAGCGCCAGCGCATCGGTCGGTCGGCCGACAGCGAGCAGATTGCGCGCATAGGCCAGCTGCAGCGGCACCGACTGTGGCGTGAGCGCCAGCGCCTTGTGCATGGTCTGCAGCGCCATCGCCGGTTTGCGGTTGGCGGTCTGCAATTCGGCAATACGCGCATATATCGCCACGACATTGGTTCGATCGGCTTCGACCAGGGTAAACAAGGTAGTGATGGCACGCTCCAGATCGCCCTGGCTGTATTGCGCCAACGCCAGACGATCCAGCAATTGCGGGTGATTGCGCTTGTGTGCCAGGCCTTTCTGCAGCGTGGCCTCGGCCTCTTTCGGCATGCCGAAGTCAAGCTGCGCGGCAGCCATGTCCAGATAAGCGTCGATCGCCTCGGGATTGGCATTCACGGCACGCTCCAGCAGTTTCAATACGGCATCCGGCGCAGCACCCTGCTTGCGCTGCAGCCGTGCCAGTGCCAGCAGCAGCTGCGGGTCGGCCGGGCGCTTGGCCAGCAAGTCCTGGTAGCGCTGGATGGCACGCTGCGGCTGCTTGGCCGCCAGATCCAGACTGGCCAGAGTCTGCAGCGTGGGCACATGGAACGGATCGAGCTTGAGGCACTGATCCAGCTCTGCCTGCGCTGCCGCCTTGTCGCCCATACCGAACAGCACCGCAGCCAGCAGATAGTGGCTGTCGGCCTGCTGCGGTGCTGCCGCAACGATTTTCTGCGCCATCGCGAGAGCCTGATCCGGCCGCCCCTGGCGCAACAACTGCTGCACCAGCAGGCGCCCGGCAGCAGGAGATTTACCGCTGCCGGCAAGCTGTTGTAGCTCGCCCAACGCCTGCTCGCCCTTGCCTTCGCCCAGCCTGGCCATTGCCAGTGCGGTGCGTTTGTCAGTGCTATCGGGATCGAGTCGTGCCGAATGAGTAAAGAATAGCTCGGCGCTCTGGAAATCCCGATTGCGCAGGAATACCTCGCCGGCCAGCGCCGCCAGATTGGCGTCGTCCTCCAATCCCGGGCGCAGCAGGTAGGGCAGGATTCTTGCCGCACGATTGGGCTGGCCGAGGCGCAGATAGGTGGCAGTCAGCAGCTTCTGCGCCGGGAAATGCATCGGGCTCTTGTCCAGTACCTGGCGCAAACGGGTTTCGGCACGCGAATAATCCTGCAGCTGATAATCGCTGGCGGCGGCCAGGAACAATGCCGGCAAATGGCCAGGATCGCCAGTCAGCGCGATGTCGGCGTATTTACGCGCCTCATCGTACTGGCCGGCACGGTAGGCCAGCAATGCCTGCAGATAATTGGCCGCAAGCGACTGCGGGCTGCGCTGCTTCAATTCTGCCAACTGCTTTTTTGCCGCATCGATATCCTGCAACGCCACCAGCAGCAGCGCCAGATCGGCACGCGCAGTGACATCGTCGGGTTTGAGCGCCAACGCCTTGCGGTAATCCGCGACAGCAGCCGGCAATTGACCGCGCGTGCGCAACAGGCCGGCACGAAGTTTCAACGCCTCGTCCAGCTCCGGCGACACAGACAGCAATTCATCCAGCGCCTGTTTGGCCCCCTCTGCCTCGCCTTTGGCAAGCTGTACCCGCACCGTACCAAGGCGCGCCGCCGGCAAGCCGGGGCTGAGCTTGAGTGCCTCGGCAAATTGCCGTTGCGCCTGCTCCACTTCGCCGATGCCCAACGAAGCCCGCCCCAGATACGCCTGCACCTGCGCCTGCGCGGCGCGGTCGGTGACGCGCCGCGCATCGATCTCCTGCAGCAGCCGCCGGAATTCGCCCTGTTCGATCAATGCCTGCGCCAGCAATGGCTCCAGTCGCTCACGCGGGTAACCGAGTTCGAGCGCCTTGTGCAACTGTTTCTCGGCCGAGACCGGATCGCTTGCTGCCAGCAGCGTCTGGCCGAGCAGAAAACGTGCCTCGGCATCGTCCGGTTTAGTCTGCAGGTAGGATTTGAGCGCAATGCCGGCGGACTGGTATTGCTTTGCCGCCAGGGCCGTCTGTGCCTGCTGCAGCGAAGCCGCCTGCTGCTCGCGCTGGCCGCAACCGGCCAGCGATGCCGCCAGCGCTATCGCCAGCGGTGCAAGGGAGGAACGATTGATGCGCATCGGTAACCTGCAGTCGCGTGAGGATAATCGGTCATTTTGACATATTCACGCTCACGCCGGGCGCTGCAGGACTCACACCGCCAGCGGTGCCGAAATCAGACGCTGCGCCGGGAAGCGCACCGCAAAGCGGCTGCCACGCCCCGGCTCGGAGGAGATTTCCAGCGTGGCCTGATGGCGCGCCAGTACATGCTTGACGATCGCCAGGCCAAGCCCGGTGCCGCCGGTTTCGCGCGAACGGCCACGATCGACGCGGTAGAAGCGCTCGGTCAGGCGCGAGATATGCCTGGCTTCGATGCCGATGCCGGAATCGGTAACCGAGAACAGCCCGCCGTTCCGATCGCTCGCCCAGGCCAGGCGGATCATTCCGCCCTCCGGCGTATAGCGCACGGCGTTGCTGATCAAGTTGCCGAAAGCGCTGTGCAGCTCATCGGCGCTGCCCACCAGCCAGCTGTCGCCAGTCGCGGCCAGCTCGATCTGATGGCGCCCCTGGCTCAACCCCTGCGCTTCCACCAGCAGACTTTGCAGCAGTGCCGGCATATTGATGCGCTCTTCCGGCGCGGAATGCGCGTTGCTCTCCAGCCGCGACAGCGTCAGCAGGTCTTCCACCAACCGCTTCATCCGCTCGGTCTGCGCCTGCATCATCTGCATGTAGCGGCGCAACGCCGCCGGGTCGGGGTCTTCCAGATCGAGCAGGGTTTCGAGGAAGCCGCCCACCACGGTCAACGGCGTACGCAATTCGTGCGAAACATTGGCGACAAAGTCACGCAGCACGGTCTGCACCCGCTCCAGCTGCGTGACATCGCGGCTGATCAGCAGCTTGCGCGACACATCGAACGGCACCAGCTGCACCGACAGCAGTAGCTCCTGATTGCGTCCGGCGCGCAGCGACAGCGGCTGGCTGAAATCCTGCCGCTGCAGATATTCGCCAAAATCCGGCGAGCGCACCAGATAGCTGATCTGCTGGCCGATATCCTTGCGCCGGTCGAGATTGAGCTGGCGCATCGCCACCGGATTGCACCATTCGATGCGGTTCTTCTCGTTCAGCACCACCACTCCGTCCGGCATCGCCTCGCCGGCGCTGACAAAGCGATCCAGCGCATTGGTCAGCTTCTGCTGACTGCGCGTCTGCTCGCGCACCATCTGGTACAGATGATTGAACACCAGCTCCCACGAACCGAATGTCTCCGGCACCGTATCCAGCGACGGATGCTGCACCCAGTGCACCAGCCGCGCGATCTGGCGCAGATGGAAGCCGAGGATGCCGAACAGCAACAGGCAGAACAGCACCAGCGCCCCCACCGGGCCAAAGAACGGCCACATCACCAGCGACAGCAGGCCGGCTACCAGCAAGGTTGCAAGCGATCGAATCCAGAATGGCGACAATTGATTAACCTGCAAACTTTCAGCAACGAGAATGGAAAATCCCGCAACAGCGCGCTGCGGGACCAGGGATTTTCCGCGCCGGAATCAGGGCTGGGTGGAAAAACGGTAGCCCGAGCCACGCACGGTCTGGATCAGGTCGGCATGGCCGGACGGCTCCAGTGCCGAGCGCAGGCGACGGATGTGCACATCCACGGTGCGCTCCTCGACGAACACGTGATCGCCCCAGACCTGATCCAGCAGCTGCGAACGCGAATGCACGCGCTCCGGGTGGGTCATGAAGAAATGCAGCAGGCGGAACTCGGTCGGCCCCAGATCGAGCGGCTTGCTGTCGGCCATCACCCGGTGGGTTGCCGGATCGAGCCGTAAACCCTTGACGTCAACCACATCGTCGGTCATCTGCGGCGCACGGCGACGCAATACTGCCTTGATCCGTGCCACCAGTTCACGCGGGCTGAACGGTTTGGTGATGTAGTCGTCGGCACCGCTTTCCAGCCCGGCAATCTTGTCCGGCTCTTCCGAACGCGCGGTCAGCATGATGATCGGCACCGTCCGGGTACGCTCGTCGCTGCGCAGGCGGCGGGTAAAATCCACTCCCGAGGCGCCCGGCAGCATCCAGTCCAGCAGCACCAGATCCGGCAGCGCATTTTTCACCAGCGTCAATCCGTGTTCGGCAGAATCTGCCCGCAACACGTGATGGCCAGCCATTTCGAGATTGAAGGCAATCAGCTCCTGAATCGCCGGTTCATCCTCGACCAACAGTATGTTTGCAGGCATCGTTGTTATCTCTCTGAGATTGAAAGCAATGTTGCGAGCTTAAGAAACAATTGTTACACAAAAATGAAAAGCCCCCGCCTGCCTGCGACTTCCTGCAGTCAATTGTTGCGCGGCCGCCGGACGGATTTGATAAAATGCCGCCTCCAGCCTCCCGCATATACATCCATGGCCGGTTTGACCCCCACCACCCCGATTCCGAGCGAAATCAAGCTGCACCGGCAATCGCGCCAGCTGGAAATCAGCTTTGACGATGGCGCCCGCTTCACGCTCGACTTCGAATACCTGCGCGTGTTTTCGCCCTCGGCCGAGGTACGCGGCCATTCGCCGGATCAGGCACAACTGCAGACCGGCAAAAAATACGTCAGCATCAAGGACATCCAGCCAGTCGGCAACTATGCTGTGAAGCTGGTATTCGACGACGGCCACGATTCCGGCCTGTATTCCTGGGATTATCTGTACCGGCTGGGGCGCGAACAGCAGCGCAACTGGCAGGACTATCTGGCACGCCTGGCCGCAGCCGGCGCCAGCCGCGAATGAAAGATGTGACTCATGGACAAGCAAACCCATTTTGGATTCACCAACGTAGCCGAATCGGAAAAGGCGCATAAAGTCGCCGAGGTATTCCATTCGGTGGCGCAGAAATACGACATCATGAACGACCTGATGTCGGCCGGTCTGCATCGCGTATGGAAGATTTTCGCCATCGAGCAAAGCGGTGTGCGCGAAGGCCAGCGGGTGCTGGATATTGCCGGTGGTACCGGCGACCTGTCGCTGGCGTTCGCCAAGCGCGTCGGCCCCAAGGGCCAGGTATGGCTGACCGACATCAACAGCTCGATGCTCACCGTCGGCCGCGACCGCCTGCTCGACAAGGGCGTGATCCTGCCGGTGGCGCAATGCGATGCGGAAAAGCTGCCGTTCCCGAACGAATATTTCGATTGCGTCACGGTTGCATTCGGCCTGCGCAACATGACGCACAAGGATGCGGCGCTGAAAGAGATGCTGCGCGTGCTGAAGCCGGGCGGCCGGCTGCTGGTACTGGAATTCTCCAAGGTCTGGGAACCGCTGAAGCCGGCCTACGACCTGTATTCGTTCAAGGCACTGCCGCTGATGGGCAAGCTGGTGGCCAACGATGCGGACAGCTACAAATACCTGGCCGAATCGATCCGCATGCACCCGTCGCAGGAAGAACTGAAACAACTGATGCTGGATGTCGGCTTCGATCGCGTCGATTACCACAATCTGACCGCCGGTGTGGTCGCGCTGCACAAGGGCTACAAGTTCTGAGCGCCGCCGGCCATGCTTAATCGCCTTTCACTCGCCACGCTCAACCACCTGCTGGCGCAGCAGCCGCAACTTTGCCGCAGCCTCGCCGCTCAGGCAGGCAAGGTCGGCCGGCTACTGCTGCCACCACACGACATCTGTTTCGTAATCGGCTGCGACGGCCTGCTGCAGGCCAGCAGCGACGAACCGGCCGCAACACTGCGCATCCCGCTACTGGTGGCGCCACGGCTGCTGCTGCACGACGAGGCGGCACTGCGCGAAATCCACATCAGCGGCGACAGCGATTTCGCCGCCGAACTGGGCAAGGCATTGCTCAAGCTACAGTGGGATGCCGAGGAAGACCTGTCGCGGCTGGTCGGCGACGTTGCCGCCAACCGGCTGGCGCAGGCCGGCCGCGCGCTGTTCGGCCAGCGCGGCCAGTGGTTGCAGAACCTGGCGGAAAACCTGGTCGAACACTGGACCGAGGAACAGCCGCTGATCGCCAAGCGCGCTGCAATCGAGCGATTCAGCACCGAGGTCGATACCCTGCGCAACGACGTCGAACGACTGGAAAAACGCCTCGCCCGGCTCACTTCCCGCACTACCCCACCGCATAACTGAAGAGCTGCCCGCCGATGTTCCTGTTGCGCTTGCTGAAAATCCTGCGGGTAGCCCTGCATTTCGGTCTGGATGAATTCCTGCTCGGTCATGAGCGTGTGGTCGGACTGCGCAGGCTGTTCAGCCGCCTGTTCTTCTGGCGCGATCTGAGCCAACCGCGCGCGGTGCGACTGCGGCTGGCACTGGAAAGCCTGGGGCCGATTTTCGTCAAGTTCGGCCAGGTGCTGTCAACCCGCCGCGACATGCTGCCAACCGACCTGGCCGACGAACTGGCCAAGCTGCAGGACCGGGTTGCGCCGATCCAGCCGGCGCAGGCGCGCGAAGTAATGATCGCGGCCTACGGCAAGCCGCCGGAACAGGTATTCAAACAGTTCGATGCCACGCCGATTGCCAGTGCCTCGGTCGCACAGGTGCATTTCGCCGAGCTGCCCGATGGCACCGAAGTAGCGGTCAAGATTCTGCGCCCCGGTATCCTGCCGACCATCGAACAGGATCTGGCGCTGCTGCGTTTCATGGCCGGGCTGGTCGAACGCCTGTTCGTCGATGGCAAGCGCCTCAAGCCGCGCGAAGTCGTCGCCGAATTCGCCACCTACCTGCACGACGAACTCGATCTCGGCCGCGAGGCCGCCAACGGCAGCCAGTTGCGGCGCAACTTCGCCAATTCGCACATGCTGCTGGTGCCGGAAATCCACTGGGACTGGTGCCGTCGCGAAGTGATGGTGATGCAGCGCATGCATGGCACGCCGATCGGCCAGATCGACCGACTGATCGCCAATGGCATCGACCTGAAACAGCTCGGCCGCTTCGGAGTGGAAATCTTTTTCACCCAGGTATTCCGCGACGGTTTTTTCCACGCCGACATGCACCCCGGCAACATCCTGGTCGCACCCGATGGCCGCTATATCGCGCTCGATTTCGGCATCGTCGGCACCCTCACCGATTACGACAAGCACTACCTGGCGGTGAACTTTCTCGCTTTCTTCAACCGCGACTACAAACGCGTCGCCAGTGCCCATATCGAATCCGGCTGGGTGCCGGCAGATACCCGGGTGGAAGAGCTGGAGGCAGCGGTGCGCACCGTATGCGAGCCGATCTTCGACCGCCCGCTGGCGGAAATCTCGTTCGGCCAGGTACTGTTGCGCCTGTTCGAAACCTCGCGCCGCTTCAATGTGGAAATCCAGCCACAATTGGTACTGCTGCAAAAAACCCTGCTCAATATCGAAGGTCTGGGCCGCCAGCTCGACCCGCAACTCGATCTGTGGCAAACCGCCAAGCCGTTCCTGGTACGCTGGATGGATGAGCAGATCGGCATGAAGGCGTTGCTCAACAACTTCAAGCGGGAGGCGCCGCAACTGGCATCGCTGCTGCCGGTGCTGCCACGCAAAATGGGCGAGCTGCTCGCCGCCGGTAGTGGCGAAAATCTGCAACAGGCCTACTATGCATTGATGCGCGAACAGAAACGGCAGAACTGGCTGCTCGGCCTGATCGCGATCCTGCTGCTGGCATCGATCCTGCTACGCTGAACATATCCGGCACGGCAAACATGCCGCCGCAACGCGCCGACGCGACAATCCCGGGAACCGAAAGCGGCGGGCATGGTCGAACGCCTCCAGTGACGCTCCCCAAGACAATTAAGGAAACATATTCAAGCAATTGCAGTGTTGCTGGTTGTCATTTGACGGCGTTAACATTAATATGATGTTGGTATTATTTACCCAATCCGGCCGGACCCTTCGCAGAAACCGGCTGCAAGAGAAATATTGAGGAGCTGGACGAAATGGAGAGAATCACCCGCAAACTGATCCCGGCGCTGTGCGCACTGGCGTTCGCAGCCCCGGCCTGGGCCGACATGGATGCCGCGGTCAAGGCATACGATGCCGGCAAGTACGACCAGGCGATGAAGGAGTTCAAGACCCAGGCCAAACACGGCAAGGGTTTGGCCGACAACTACATCGGGGTGATGTATCTCAAGGGCCTGGGCATCGGCAAGGATGCCAAGGCCGCAGCCAAATGGTTCCAGGCCGGTGCCGACCTGGGCGATTCGCAATCGCTGGCCAATCTCGGCCGCCTGTACCGCATGGGCGTCGGCGTCGAGCAGGATTTCGCCAAATCGTTCCAGATGATGAACAAGGCTGCCGAACAAGGCAACGTCGACGCACAAACCTATGTCGGCTACATGTATTACTCCGGCCTCGGCACCAAGCAGGATTACCAGAAGGCATTCCAGATGTTCAACAAGGCCGCTGCTGCCGGCGACGCCTGGGCGGTCAACAACATCGGCGGCATGTATCAGGAAGGCCAGGGCGTGCCACAGAACTACAGCGAGGCGCTGCGCCGCTACCAGGAAGCGGCCGACAAGGGCCTGCCGCTGGCGATGTACAACCTCGGCGAATTCTATGAAAAAGGCTGGGGCGTGCAGAAAAGCAATCTGAATTCGCTCAAGTGGTACAAGAAAGCCGCCGAAGCCGGCAACGAGCAGGCAATGGATCGGCTCGGTGCGATTTATGAAAACGGCGATCTGGGTGAAAAAGCCGATTCGGCATCCGCACAGCAGTGGTACGACAAGGCTCAGGCAATCCGCAACAACAAGTAAGCGGTTCTGCCTTTGTCATAAAAAGCGCCAGCGATGGCGCTTTTTGCTTTCTCGCAACCATACACGCTCCGCCAGCAAAAAAGCCGTGCGCGCCGCCGCCGCGGATTGCCCCTGCCATGCATGCCGGCAACGCCGCCGGACAGCACCACCGACGGTGCGTGAGGCCTTGATAAATATCGGGAATACCGCTCCCGCGCGACTTCCCTTGGGATGCAGATTTGGTAGAATACGCCGCTCTTGATAAAGGGCGCATGATGGCACTGCTGGAAATCAGAAACATCGTCAAACGCTTTGGCGATTTCACCGCTGTCGATAACGTCAGCCTCTCGATCGGGGCGGGCGAATTCTTCACCCTGCTCGGCCCGTCCGGCTGCGGCAAGACCACTCTGCTGCGCATGCTGGCCGGATTCGAAATGCCGGATGGCGGCGAAATCCTGCTCGACGGCAAGAATGTCGCCAACGTGCCGCCGGAAAAGCGCCCGGTACACACGGTATTCCAGAGCTACGCGCTGTTCCCGCACATGAGCGTGGCCGACAATATCGCCTTCCCGCTGAAAATGGCGAAAAAAGACCCGGCGCAAATCAAGACCCAAGTCGCCGAACTGCTTGAAGACGTGCGCCTCAGCCAGTTCGGTAATCGCCTGCCGCATGAGTTATCGGGCGGTCAGCGCCAGCGCGTCGCCATCGCCCGCGCACTGGCCAACCGCCCGCGCCTGCTGCTGCTCGACGAACCGCTGTCGGCGCTGGATGCCAAGCTGCGCGAGCAGATGCAGATCGAGCTGATCAATCTGCAGAAGGAAGTCGGCATTACTTTCGTCTACGTGACTCACGACCAGGGCGAGGCGCTAGCGCTGTCGCACCGCATCGCAGTGATGAACAAGGGCAAGGTCGAGCAGCTGGATATCCCGGAAAAAATTTACGGTTTTCCGAAAAACCGCTTCGTCGCCGATTTCATCGGCCAGTGCAATCTGCTCGAAGCCAAAGTGGTCGAAACCGGCAGCGAGCGGATGAAAATCGAAATCGACGGTGTCGGCATTGCCGAAACGCTGCCGGCGGCTGGTGTTCAGGCCGGCACCAGGGGCACGCTGGCACTGCGCCCGGAAAAGATCAAGATCAGCGCCAGCCTGCCGGCCGATGTTGCCGACGAAGTACATTTCCGCGGCAAGGTGCATGATTGCCTGTATCTGGGCGACGTGACCATTTACATCGTCGAACTGGAAAACGGTCTGCTGGTCGAGGCAATGCTGCCGAATTCGGCATCCGGCCAGGCCAAGTTCTTTGACGACAACGATGCAGTCGAAATCGCCTGGCGGTTCGACGCTGGCCACTTCCTCGCGGAGTAAGCCCGTGTTCAAGAAAAATCTCGGCAAATGGCTGATCAGCTGGCCGCCAACCGTATATCTGCTGATCTTCTTCGCGGTGCCGGCGCTGATCATGGTCGGCGCCTCATTGCGTTTCCCCGGCGATTACGGTGGCCTGCTGCCGCTGTCGCACGTCGATGAAGCCACCGGGCGCACCATCATCGATGTCACGCGCGACAACTGGCGCGACTTCTTCACGCTGGAAAACTACACCCGCCTGGGCAGCGATGCGGTATATCTGCAACTGTTCGTCAAATCGTTCGGCTACGCGGCGCTGACCACGCTGATCTGCCTGGTGATGGCTTACCCGCTGGCGTGGCTGATCGCGCGCAGCGACCAGAAAATCCGCGACCTGTTGGTACTGCTGGTAATCCTGCCGTTCTGGAGCAACTTCCTGGTGCGGGTGTATGCGTGGATGATCATCCTCGGGCCGAATTCGGCATTCACCAAGGCGATCAACCTGCTGCTCGGGCTGGTCGGTATCGCACCGCAGACGTTCATGTTCTCGCCATTCGCGGTGATCGTCTGCCTGGTGTACGTGCACCTGCCGTTCATGGTGCTGCCGTTGTACGCCAATCTGGAAAAACACGACCTGTCGCTACTCGACGCGGCACAGGATCTGGGCGCCAATGCCTGGCAGCGCTTCTGGCGTGTAACCTGGCCGCTGTCGCTGCCGGGAGTGTATGCCGGCGCGGCACTGGTGTTCATTCCGGCGCTGGGCATTTTTGCCGTGCCGGATCTGCTCGGCGGCACCGACGGCATCATGATCGGCAACCTGATCAAGCAGCAGTTCCTCGAATCGCGCGACTGGCCGTTCGGCAGTGTGCTTTCCATTGTCCTGACCGTATCCGCCATCGGGCTGGCCGGGCTGGCGGCACTGATCGGCCGCGCATCGACGCGAGGTGGCGATGAATAACAAAAAGCTCTCCCCGTGGCTGTGGACCTCGGCGCTGGCGGTGTACGCATTTCTCTACATCCCGCTGATCATCGTCATCGTCTACTCGTTCAACGATTCGCGTCTCAACGCCGAATGGGTCGGGTTCACCCTCAAGTGGTACCAGGTATTGTTCAACGACGGCCCGATGCTGCACGCCGCCGGCAACTCGCTGCTCATCGCGCTGGTTACCAGCGCCGCGGCGACGCTATTCGGCACCATGGCCGGCTATGCAATGTACAAGTTCAAGCTGCGCCTGCTGCCACTATTGGTGCTGACGCCGCTGGCGCTGCCGGAAATCCTGATGGGTGTGAGTCTGCTGATTTTCTTCGTGATGCTGAACATGACGCTGGGCATGGTGTCGATCACGCTGGCGCATATCTCGTTCTGTATCGGCTTTGTCGCGATCGTGGTGCGCTCGCGCCTCGCAGGCATGGACGAAAGCCTGGTCGAAGCGGCACGCGATCTGGGCGCTACCCAATGGCAGGCATTCCGGCTGGTCACGCTGCCGCTGATCATGCCGGGCGTGATTGCCGGCGCGCTGATGGCGTTCACGCTGTCGATCGACGATTTTGTCATCACCTTCTTTACCGCCGGTGCGGGTGCCTCTACCCTGCCGTTGCAGATTTACTCGATGATCAAGATTGCGGTAACCCCGGAAGTGAACGCCATTTCCACGTTGCTTATGTTGCTGACTTTGGCTTTAATAGTGGCTGCGTCGAAACTCGCTCCAGGCGCGTTCAAAGCCAATTGAACCAAGGCTGCGTATTGTATTCACGAAGCCGGCCATTGCCGGCTTTGTTTTATTGTCCGCCTACTCCAACGGGAGAAAAACATGAAAAAACTGCTGCTGTCGCTGCCCCTGCTGACCAGCACCTTCGCACTGGCTGCCGACGAACTGCATCTGTACAACTGGAACAATTACATTGCACCGGAAACCGTGCAGAAATTCGAAAGCGAGTGCAAATGCAAACTGGTTCAGGACTACTACGGCAGCATGGAAGAAATGCTGGCAAAGCTGGCCGCTGGCGCCAAGGGTTACGACCTGCTAGTGCCCACCGGCTTTGCACTGGAGCCTCTGCTGAAGCAAGGCAAGCTGGCA
>ERZ724526.430-NODE-430-length-24548-cov-11.530070_pt1 | contig 24548 bp, 26 predicted proteins | sample MGYA00376059_ERZ724526 | MGnify/ENA primary metagenome ERZ724526 (study PRJEB28724, sample SAMN07190883) | activated sludge metagenome | isolation source: activated sludge of sewage treatment plant in Hong Hong | place: Hong Kong | collected 2016-03-17 ...
AGAGCCGGCTCGAAGTGATCGGCGCCCAGCCGGCGCCGGCCGTGGTCGCCGACCCGCGACTGGAACAGGCGATTCTCAATCTCCTGAACAATGCGGCCAGCGCCTCGGTGGAATCCATCGACATCCGTCTGGGCTGGACAGCAGAGCGGATTGCCATCGAAATTCACGATAGCGGCCCCGGCTTTCCGGCGGGCGTTCTGACGCAAGGCGGCCGGGTCGAGTTTCCCGCGCACGAACATGGCAGCGGTATCGGCCTGATGCTTACCCGCACGGCAATCGAACAGATCGGCGGACGCCTCCTGCTGCTCAACCCACCCGCAGGTGGCGCCCTTGCCCGCCTCGAACTGACCAGGGGAACCTGATGCCCGACCCGACCCTCATCATCGACGACGACGCCACCTTCAACGCCATACTCGTCCGGACTCTCGAACGGCGGGGCCACGAGGCGCGCGGCGCAAGCGATCCGGTTTCCGCGCTCGCCGTGGCACGTGAAATAGTCCCCGCGCACGTGGTGCTCGACCTCAATCTGAACGGCAGTTCAGGGCTGGCACTGATCCCGCAACTGCTGGCCATCAATGCCGACTGCCGCATCGTCGTGCTGACCGGCTACGCGAGCATCGCCACGGCAGTCGACGCGATCAAGCTGGGCGCCATTCAGTATCTGGCCAAGCCGGTCGAGATCGAAGCCATTCTCGCGGCCTTCGAAACTGATGACGTACCCGACCTGGAGACGGCGGCGCCGGATGAACCGCTTTCGGTCGACCGGCTCGAATGGGAACACATCCAGCGTGTCCTCAACGAAAACGACGGCAACATTTCAGCCACCGCCCGCGCGCTCAAGATGCACCGGCGCACCCTGCAGCGCAAGCTCTCGAAACGACCGGTCCGGACCTGAGTCCGCCGCGGCTCAGGCCGATTGCGGTAAAGTCGATATCTGGCGGGAAGCAAGCCGTTGCTCGGGATTCCCAAAGGAAACCGAAGATGCGATTACGCCGTTTGCTTGCCGCTCTTCTTGAGTTCAGCCAGGAACTCGGCGAAGCTCACTTCGCGAACCTTGGTATCGACCAGCGTGTCACGCAGCACGAAACTGGAAACCGCCCGCTCGTCAGCACGGTCGTACAAATCGCTACCCGGATAAGCGCCGCGGGTCGATGAAATCGTTTTGCTGGTCGTGGTTGTCATGGTTCGATACCTCATGTTGAGCCGTTGAACGCATGATGCCGATTCATCCCGGGACTGTCCGTGAGCGAATTCACGCCTTGCCCCAAATAGTGATCATCGCCGTGGCGCCAGGCAGGCCGCGGCGCGGCGGGGAACCCGCGACAACCACTCGAATCGGGTTCGACGCCCGGAAACCCCGAAAGTCAGTGCTGCCTGTGCTCGGTTGGCACCGGGGCCGCGGTCGCTTTGACCACCCTGGCGTCGACCTGCTTGCTGCTGCCGTCGTCAAAGGTCAGCGTAATCGGCACCGAGTCGCCCTCCTTCATCGGCGCCTTGAGGTCGATCATCATCACATGCAGGCCACCGGGCCTGAGCACGGCCTCGCCTTTCGCCCTGATCTCGATCGCCGGAACCGGGCGCATCTTCATGACCCCGCCCTCGTTCAAGTGGGTGTGCAGTTCGGTCGCCTTCGAAACGGGATTGTCGGCCTTGACCACCTTGACGTCCTTGTCGCCGGTATTCCTGATCACCATGAAGGCGGCGGTCGCCGCAGCGTTGGGCGGTGCCAGGCGGACGTAAGGATCCTGCACCGAGACATTGTCGGCGGCGCCTGCCAGGACGCCGGCGGAAAACAGCAGGCCCGCGGCCAGCACGGTTAGTCGTTTCATGATGCTAGTCTCCTTCAAGGTTGGTAAAGATGTTTGCGGATGATGGCAGCCACCTGGTCCGGCGCTGTCGCGTGGGCGATCTTGCCCGCCAGTTTGCCATCGGCGGCGACGATATAGGTGTCCGCCGAATGGTCGACGACGTAGCCGTCGCCGGCCGTCGCCACCTTCTGCTCGGCGTAGAAGACGCCATAGCGTTTCGCCACTGCGGCGATTTCCTCCGGCGTTCCAGTCACGCCGACAATGGCCGGATGAAAGAACCGGGCATACTCCTTGAGCCGCGCCGGCGTGTCGCGCTTCGGATCGACCGAAACCAGGATTACGGCGACCCGCGCCAGTTCGTCCGGCGTCAGTTCCTTCAACCCTTCGGCGGTAGCAGCCAGCGAAGTCGGACAGATATCGGGGCAATAGGTATAGCCGAAGTAGAGCAGGACCACCTTGCCGCGAAAATCTCTGAGCGCAACCGGGCCGTCCGCCGACTGCAGCGTGAAGTCGCCGCCTTCCGGCATTGCCGCCAGCGGTAGCGGCCGTTCCGGAAGTTCCGGATGCCAGTAGAAGGTCAACCCGAGCACCAGAGCCGCCAGCAGCACGGCAATCACGGACAGAATACGTTCGGACATTCTATTCGTGGCTTCCTGAACTGAAGCGATAGGGAATCGCGATACGCTCGCCGCCGGTTTCAATCAGCACCGTCGCCTGCCAGTCCATGGCGCCGGTGATGCACACCGGCAGCGTCACCTGACCGGCAAAGCGTCCATCACCGCGCGTCGCGAGTTCCGGCCGGTTCAGTCCCATGTTCATTTCAATGCCGGCGAAATCGACCTCAACCCGGCCCGGCGCAAATCCTCTGGTCGTTACCCGCACCTCGAACGGCTTGACCATTGGGATCGGTCGCGTCGCCATCGCCAGTTCGACGCTACCGCCGGAAGGCAATTTCACCGCGCAGGCCTGGCGCTGCAGATTGCACGCCGGATCCGGCTGGATCACGACATCGGCCCGGGGGAGCAGCAATGGCGAGAGCTTGTAGCCGACAACAACGACGAGGGCAATCAGCAGGATGCCGATCACGTCGATCAATAGTTTCTTGTTCACCAGTCTGGTCCTGGTATAGCGGCCGGAGAAGAGGCAGCATTTTCGTTCATCAAGCGCGAATGGAATTAGCAGAGATCAATTTTTTAGCATGGCGGGAAGCATACAGTGTGCGGCATATTGTCGCAGTGGCATCGTGTCGCAGGTGACGATCGAGGGTAGGAAGTTCTACTTCTTGTTTTCATGGGAGAAATCGAGATGAAAAAAATTGCAGTGAAAACCACCGCGCTGTTGCTGGCGGCCGGTTTTGCAGCCACGGCGTGGTCCGCCGAGTCGCTGCAGGACGTGATGAAGCGTCGCGGTCTCAGCCAGCAGGATCTGCTGGCGGCGTCCAAGACCTTTGTCCCGACCGGCAAGCGCGACGAATTCTACGCGTTCAGTTCCGGCGGCCAGTCCGGCCAGATCATCGTCTATGGCATTCCGTCGATGCGTATCCTCAAGTACATCGGCGTGTTCACGCCAGAGCCGTGGCAGGGCTATGGTTTTGACGAAGAATCGAAGATGGTGCTGCGCCAGGGCAACATCGACGGCAGGGAAATCAACTGGGGCGACACGCACCACCCGGCCATCTCCGAAACCGATGGCAAGTACGACGGCCAGTTCCTGTTCATCAACGACAAAGCCAACCCGCGCCTCGCCGTGATCGACCTGCGCGACTTTGAAACCAAGCAGATCGTCGTCAACCCGATCTACAAATCCGAGCACGGCGGTGCTTTCGTCACACCGAACACCGACTACGTGATCGAAGCCGCCCAGTATGCCGCCCCGCTGGAGAACAAGAAGTTCTACCCGCTCGAGGAATTCAACGAGAAATACCGTGGTGGCGTGACCTACTGGAAATTCGACCGCAAGGAAGGCCGTCTCGATCCGAAGAAATCCTTCTCGGTCGAGTTGCCTCCTTACAGCCAGGATTTGTCCGACGCTGGTAAAGGCCCCTCCGACGGCTGGTCGTTTACCAACTCCTTCTGCTCCGAGCGTTACGTCGGCGGCGTTGAACGGGGCCGTCCGCCGTTTGAAGCCGGTTGCTCCGCCAAGGACACCGACTATCTGCACGTAATCAACTGGAAAAAGGCCGCCGAACTGGTTGCCGCCGGCAAGGCCAAGAAGATCAACGGCCATGACGTGCTGTCGATCGACACCGCGGTCAAGGAAGGCATCCTCTTTCTGGTGCCGGAACCGAAATCACCGCACGGCGTCGACGTGACCCCGGACGGCAAGCTCATCACCGTTGCCGGCAAGCTCGATACCCACGTCTCCGTCTATTCCTTCGAGAAGATCATGGCCGCCATCAAGGCGGGCAAGTTCGAATCCAAGGATCCGTACGGCATTCCGGTGATCGGCATGAAGGATGCGCTGCATACGCAGGTTCAGCTCGGCCTCGGCCCGCTGCATACACAGTACGACTCCAAGAAGTGCGTTGCTTACACCTCTCTCTATGTCGACTCGCAGGTCGTCAAGTGGGATTACTGCGAAGGCAAGGTGCTCGACAAGATCTCCGTGCACTACAACATTGGCCACCTGATGACCATGGAAGGCGATTCCATGGATCCGAAGGGGCGTTACCTGGTCGCGCTGAACAAGCTCTCCATCGACCGCTTCATGCCGGTTGGCCCGCTGCACCCGCAGAACCACCAGCTGATCGACATTTCCAACGACAAGATGCAGTTGCTGTACGACATGCCGCTGCCGCTGGGTGAGCCGCACTACGTCGTTGCCATCGCTGCCGACAAGGTCAAGCCGGGCGTTCGCTACAAGGTCGGCACCAACAGCCGCACCGACAAGCTGAGTCCCGACATGGTTCGCGCCGGCGAGGAAGTGACAACTCGGAAGGGCAACAAGGTCGAAGTCAAGGGCACGCTGATCCGTTCGCACATCACCCCGGAAATCATCGAGGCTGAAGTCGGCGATGAAGTCATCATCCACCTGACCAACCTCGAACGTGCCCAGGACGAAACCCACGGCTTCACGGTATCGACCTACAACGTGCATGCGTCGGTCGAACCGGGCAAGACGGTCACCGTCAAGTTCAAGGCCGACAAGGAAGGCGTCTATCCGTACTACTGCACGGAATTCTGCTCGGCGCTGCACCTTGAAATGCAGGGTTACCTGCTGGTCAAGCCGAAGGGCTGGAAGCCGACCAAGACCTCCGCCGAGGCCAAGGCCAGCTATACCGAGGCCGACTACAAGGCGACGCTGAAGAAGATTGTTGACACCCAGGCCGTCATCGACTCCGTGGTCGGCTACATCACCAGTGTCAACTTCAAGGACTTCCCGGATGTGGTCAACATGGTCGACGACGCAACCGACCAGCTTGGCAAGATCAAGGAAGCCAAGGCCAAGGCTGACGCCGCCGCCGCCAAGAAGGACTGGGACCAGGCCAACCTGTGGTCCGAGCAGATCTGGCAATACCAGGTCAAGGCAGCCGACATCGGTCTGCGCGCCAAGACCTACCTCGAACAGGCCGGCGCCAAGCCAGTCAAGAAGTAAGCGGCAAACTTGATCTGACTTAAGGCAAATCACGGGGGGCAGAGTCAATCTGTCCCCCGTACTACTTTCAGGAAGGAATAATCATGAAATTCGCAATGACTCTGATCGCTGCCGCGTTTGTCGCCAGCCCCGCCGTCGCCGCCCTGGATGGCGGCGCCCTCTACAAGGACAAGACCTGCAACGCTTGCCACGGGCCCAAGGCGGACAAGCCACTGATGCCGAACTATCCGAAGCTCGCCGGCCAGAATGCTGCCTATGCCGAGCAGCAGATGAAGGACATCAAGAGCGGCGCCCGCAACAACGGCCAAACCGCCGCGATGAAGGGGGTCATGCACCTGGTCAATGATGAGGAAATCAAGGCAATCGCCGACTGGCTTTCCAAGCAAAAATGAGCGAATGAGGCCCGAATCGACGGGCCTCTGACCCACATCAAGGAACGCTGATAAAGCTCGCAAGATAATTAAAATGTTGCGGACAACCTCTCCGAAAGGGAAATCAAACATGAAAGCATCACTCCTCTTGATCGGCCTGCTTTCGGCAGGCGTCGCCGTCGCCGCCCCCCCTGCCCCGAAAGCGCAAGGGATAGAAGGCAAGGACTACAAATGGAACGCCGAAGGCGGCGAAAAATCCGAGGCGCTGAAACTGAAGGGCGACAAGAAACGTGGCGAGGAAGCCTATGAAGTCTGCGGCGCCTGCCACCTGCCCTCCGGCGCCGGCCGCCCCGACGGTACCTTCCCGCAACTCGCCGGCCAGCACACCACCGTGCTGATCAAGCAGATGGCCGACATCCGCGCCGGTCTGCGCGACAACCCGACGATGTACCCGTTTGCCGCCACCCTGACCGACCCGCAGGAACTGGCCGATGCCGCCGCCTACATCGAAAGCCTGTGCATTCCGGTGGACCACGGCAAGTACGAGGGCGCCGACGCCGCCGTCAAGATTGCCCAAGGCAAGGAACTGTATGAGAAGCAGTGCCTGGATTGCCACGGCAAGACCGGCGAAGGCCAGAAGGACAAGTTCTACCCGGTGATCGCCGGTCAGCACTACAAGTACCTGTTGCGCCAGATGACCGAGATTCGCGACGGCCACCGCCGCAATGCCAACCCGGACATGGTCAAGGTCATCAAGCCCTACACCAATGACCAGTTGGTGGCGATTTCCGCCTACCAGTCGAGCCTGGTGATGCCGGGTTCCATGTGCAAGCCGAAGGCCGGCGCCACCAAGAAGAAGTAAAGCAACGACTGCTATCCCTTGCTGCCCGCATGCCGCGGGCAGCAACTCTCCCGGAGCCCATCCGGAGCCCATCCGGAGCCCATCCGGACGCAACAAGACAGAGAGCAGCATGATGGAAAAACAGAACAGGATCGTCGGCGGGCTGACCATGGTCGCCCTGATCGCCATGGTCGCCGCCTACTTCGCCCCGATCTGGTGGGTTTCCCTGACTGCGCCTAACTACCCGCCCGACGCCTTCCCCGACGGCATCCGCATTCATTTCCATTTCGACGGCGTCTATAACGGCTGCAAGGCGGCCGGCAAGGGCAGCCGGATGGCCGGCGAGATCATCCAGAAGGATCTCGGCGCCGACGACGAGCGCTACAACCCGATCACCGACGCCGCGAAGAACGTCGACAAGGGCGCCGAAGGGCTCGACTGCGTGCATGAGATGAACACCATCAACCACTACGTCGGCATGTACCCGATCGCCACCGGCGCGCCGGTCGAAAAGCCGCTGGCCAAGTTCTTCTTCGGTTTCTTCGCGGTGATGCTGCTGGCCTTCGCCATGCCCGGCAAAAAGGCCCGTCTGATGACGTTGACCGCGGGATTCATCGCCGTCGCGGCGTGGATGATCGTCGACCAGTTCGTCCTCGGTCGCCTCGAAAGCCACGTTCAGGCTTACATGCAGGAATCCGGGACCTTCTTCAAGGACATGGACCGGATCAAGGTATGGGGCGACAACGTGCGCAACATCTCCATGGCCGTCATCATCGGACTGATCGTCATCATGGGCATCGTCATCGCCGGCGTCGCCAGGATTCGCTCCTTCCAACTGCTGCTGGCGCTGGTTCCGGCCCTGCTCCCCGTGTATTTCGTCATCACCTACGCCGGCTGGTTGTGGTTCTTCGGTCACAACATGCACCCGTGGGGCGCCTTCACGGTCAAGGCGTTCATGCCCACCGTTTTCGGCGAAGGCAAGGTCGCGCAGTTCTCGACCTTCTCCTACCCGTACTGGGGCTATGGCCTGCTGGTGCTGATCTTCGTCTGCCTGATGCTGGCACTGCTGATCCGCCGCAAACAGTTGCGCGAAGGTTCGGTCGAGTAGGGTTCCCGTGCCGAACTTCCCGCGATTCCGCAACGGAGCGCTGGCGGTCGCGCTTCTTCTGGTCTGCTCAAGTAGCATCTCAGAGCAGGAACGCGGCTCGAATGCCGACATGAGCAACGCGCCACGAGTCGCCATCGACCGCCCGAAGCCGATCTTCATGTTGCGCGAACGTGACGCGCGCATTCATGGTCTGAAGCCTTTCCAGGATCTCGTCGACAAGGCACCCGCCGGCTCCCTGCTCAAGCCCCCGCCCGGCCATTACGCCGGGCCGGTGATCATCGACAAGCCATTGACCATCGACGGCGCCGGCAAGGTCGTCATCGATGCCGGCGACAGGGGCACGGTGATGGTGCTGAACACCAGCAACGCGGTCCTGCGCGGCCTGCACCTGACCGGCTCGGGCGATTCGCACGACACCGATGATTCGTGCCTCGACGTGCGTGGCAATAACAACCTGATCGAGGACCTGAAGATCGACAATTGCCTGTTCGGCATCGACCTCAAGCAATCGAGCGACAATATCGTCCGCGGCAATACCATCCGCTCGAAGGATCTTGACCTTGGCGTGCGTGGCGACGGTCTCCGCCTCTGGTACAGCAACAACAACCTGATCGAGAAGAACGAGATCATCGACTCGCGCGACATGGTGGCCTGGTACGCCCACAAGAACACCTTTCGCGAGAATCTTGGCCGGCGCAGCCGCTACTCGATCCATTTCATGTTCGCCAACGACAATATCGTCGAAGGCAACCAGTTCTACGACAACGCGGTGGGTGTCTATTTCATGTACACCGAGGGTGGCATCGCCCGCAACAACATCATCTCGCATGCGACCGGCGCCACCGGCATGGGCATCGGATTCAAGGAAGCGTCCGGCACTCTCATCGCGAACAACGAAATCATCTACTGCGGTATCGGCATCGGCTCCGATCTCTCGCCGTTCCAGCCTGACAGCACGATCGAGGTGCGTGGCAACCGCTTCGCCTACAACGGCATCGGCATCATGTTCAACAGCGAAACCGGCGGCAACAACATGGTCGACAACATCTTCGAGGGCAATCTGACCCATGTCAGCTACGGCGGCCGCGGCGACAACAACAATAACGAAAGGAATTTCTGGCATGGAAATTTCTGGGACGACTACCAGGGCTTCGACCGCAACGGCGACGGCGTCGGTGACCGCACGCACGAACTCTATTCCTATGCGGACCAGATCTGGATCGAGATGCCCGTCGCCCGTTTCTTCCGCAGTTCGCCGGTCATGGAACTGCTCGACTTTCTCGAACGTCTGGCCCCCTTCTCGAAGCCAGACCTGATCCTGCGTGACGAAAAGCCACGCTTCCTCAAGCCCGCCAGGACAGCGCAATCATGAGCGACGACGATCGCAAGCCGGTGGCCGGGCCGACACCGCCGCTGTCCAAGGCCAAGCGGCAGACCAACCGCCGCCGCTTCCTGCGCACCGTCCTGCTCACGGGCGGCGTGGTCGGCGCCGCGCTCTCCGGCTTCCTGCCGCTGATCTATTCGCAGAAGAAGCGGTTGCGGCCACCCGGCGCGCTCGACGAAAAGGATTTCCTCTCGAGCTGCATCAAGTGCGGCCAGTGCGTCCAGGTCTGCCCGGTCCAGGCGATCAAGCTGGCCGACCTGGTCGACGGCATGGGTGTCGGCACGCCCTACATCGATGCCCGGCAGCAGGCCTGCGACTTCTCGTGCGACGCGGTCCAGTGCGTGCTCGCCTGCCCGACCGGCACGCTTACGTACCACAAGCCGGAGTTCCTCGCCGTGCGGCCGGGTGCGGCGCTGGCGGCAAAGCCGATCCTGCTGGCCAAGGAGAAGGACCCCGAGCCGACGCTGAACCTGACCGAGCGCATGGGTGTCGCCCGCCTGACCCGCCCCGAGGCCTGCCTGGCGATCCAGGGCAAGGGCTTCAAGGGACAGACCCGCGGCGCCGACTTCAAGGGCATGCTGCGCTACATGGACGTCGATCGCTGGAAGCCAATCAGGATAAGCGCACACCCCTATGACGTCGCCGAGTGCGACCTTTGCGTCCGCGAATGTCCGCTCAAGGGCGCCATCTCGATCGAAACGGTCTTTGCCCCGGACGGCAGGAAACGTAAGTCGCCGGTCATCCATGAACCCTGCGTTGGCTGTGGCGTCTGCGAAATGGTCTGCCCGGTCGAGCCAGGCTGCATCACCGTCGAAGCCCGAGGAGTCTGGAAGACATGAGCCAACTGCTGAAGCGGCGCTTTTTCGAACAGATCAAGGTCATGTTCGGCGCCGAGCCGAGCAAGCCGACGGAGATCGCCCCGGCCGCGCAGGCGATCCATTTCTACAAGAAGGGCAATCGCGACCTGATCGCCGAGAAGCTGCATGCGCGGGCGCACGCCGAGCACAAGAACACCTGGCGCAACCGGCGCTGGATCACGCTGATCCTGGCCAACCTGCTGTTCACCTTCTCCTTTTTCCTCGACATCCAGGTTCTCGAAGGCGCCCTGACCGCCTCGCGCTTCGTCGGCTTCCATCTGATCGACCTGAACTCGGCGCTGCAGGTGATGCTGGCCCACAAGCACATCATTAACAACCTGCTGATCGGCACCGGCACCGTGCTGGTGTTGTGGGCGCTGCTCGGCGGCCGCACCTTCTGCTCCTGGGTCTGCCCCTATCACCTGCTCGCCGAGTGGGCCGAGAAGATTCACCTCTTCCTGGCAAAAAAGCGGCTGCTCACCGACCAGACCATCGACCGTCGGCTGCGCACCGTCTTCTGGATCATTTTCGCGCTGCTCGCATTTGCCACCGGCTACACCGTCTTCGAGGCCATCTCGCCGACTGGCATCCTGTCGCGGGCGCTGATCTACGGCCCGGGGCTGGCGCTGCTCTGGGTGCTGGCGCTGCTCGTCTTCGAGGTCTTCTTCTCGCGCCGCGCCTGGTGCCGCTACGCCTGCCCGATCGGCCTCACCTACGGCGTCGTCGGCATCATTTCGCCGGTGCGCATCAAGTACAAGCTCGACGGCTGCTTCCACGAAGGCGACTGCCGCAAGGTCTGCCTGGTACCGCACGTCCTCGACACCGTCATCAAGGGCCGCGCCGTCGACACCGAAGTGCCGATCGGCCCCGACTGCACGCGCTGCGGCCTGTGCGTCGACACCTGCCCGACCGGGTCGCTAAGCTTCGAAATCAAGGGCCTGTCGAAACTGATCTGATTTTTGGCAGTTTTCGGTAGTCGACCGCAACGATGCCTGTTGCCCGCTCCCGCATCGATGATGCGTAAGCCGCATCCGCTACCTGCGGTCCCTGGCGACGAAGGGTTCCACCAGTGCCTCCTGCACCGAGCCGGTCATATTCATCGCCTTGTCGAAGCTGGCGTTCCAAACGTCGGCATTGGCCAGATCCGCACCTTGCATATCCGCCTTGAAAAAGATTGCCTGGCGCAAGGTGGCGCCCTTCAGTCGCGTATCCTTGAGCTTGGCGTTGGTAAAGTCAGCTTGTTCCATGGCGGCACCCGTCAGGTCGGCTCCGGACAAATCGGCACCGATCAGCCGCGCACCTGAAAACACGCCGCGAAACGCGTAGCAGTTGCGGATCGAGCCGCCCGAAAGGTCAACACCTTCCATCAGGACGTCTTTCAGGTAGGCTCCCGAGAAATCCGCCCGTGGCGCCTTGGTGTTGATCAGGTTCGAGCCGAAGAGGTTGGCGCCAACGAGATTCGCTCCGCTCAGATCGCCTTCATCGAAGGTCGCATGAAACAGGTCGGCGTCGCGCAGATCGGCACCGGCGAGGTTGGCTGCGGTGAAGTTGGCCCATTTGGCATTGCTGCCGCGCAAATCCGCGCCGGACAGATTGGCCCTGCTGAAATCGGTGCTCTCCAGCTTGGCGCCCGCCAAGCGAGCACCATGCAAATCCCTGCCCCCCATCTTCTTGCGGGAGAAGTCGCACTGCGAGAGATCCGTCGCGGCCTGCGGCATGGCGCAGTTCCCAGGCGGCAGATTGGCCGCCGCATGGAGAACGCTTGGCACAGACAACACGACAGCGATGATTGTATGTGGCTTCACCATGTTCTTCTCCCCATCCGGACCGTGGTCGATAATTGCATCCTGCATCGCAGGCGGCATTCTGGCGATGGCCCTGATCGATAGAAAAAACGGGGGGTCATTTGGCTAGCCGCTCGTAGAGCTTGACGGTCGTATCGACATACCGCAATAGACGCTCCCCTTGGGCAATCGCTGCCAGCGCATGCTGGCTTCTTTTTGCATTGGCCAGATTCGGCGACAGGATGCTTTCGAACTTTTGCCACTGCTCGGTGATTTCGTTGAGCTGGGCAGCCAGTTCAGGAACGCTCATGCCACTCCGCTTCAGCTCGGCAAGATTGACCTCAAATTCACACCAGGAGTCCCCCATCCGTTGCAGCATCGCATCGCTGCATGCCCCCCATTCCCGAAACAGGAAGAATTTGCCGATACGTTGCGACAGCATGCGGTTGCGGCCGGCAACATTGACGTAGTGCGCCGCCGGCACAGCGGCATGCGTTGCCGCCTCGCGAGCCAGGCGGTCGATGGCTTCCAGAATCTCTTCGCTCAGTTCCAGCACCAAGGGTGCACTGGCCATTGCCGGGGCAGTGCCGAACAAGGCTTGCCGATAGCGCGGCCAGACATCGATCACGGCGTCCAGGTGGTCGGCAAGCGCGTCGGGGAGGCCGATGTTGCTCAGGCGATCCAGCGTTCGCATGATTTGTATTTCCAGTTGGCGCAATTTGACCCCTGACTTGGCCGGGGTGATGTTCTGACCGACCAGCGCCCATGCTATGGCCATGCGTTGCGACAGCACCCGTGGGCGACCGCAGAGATTGATCAGGGCGCCGGGAGACAGGGACTTGCCAGGCCTGGCGCTGGCCGTGTTCGATCTGCGGAAAAAATTGAGCCGTTCGTTGGTGTTGCCAACTTCGGTATTCAACAAGGCGGCGTTCTGGATATGCACATTACGCCCCTCGACGACAATCACACCAATGTCGGTCAACTGACGCAGACTTCGTGAGAAGCTTTCCGGCGTCATGCCAATACGGGAAGCGATGATCTTCTTGCTGGTATTTAGCGTGACGGTGCTCTCGCCGGCCAGCCCGGGATACCCGCCGGCCAGTTCGATCAGGTAGTCAAGGACGCGCTGGGTGCCTGTCAAACCGTAATGGTAGCCGGTCACGTCGAATTCGACGGCGCATTGCCGCTGGGCCAGCGCCCCGATGATCCGCCAGCTCAGGTCGAGGTCCTGGCGGATGACGGCGCGCAGCTTCAATAGATCGAGGGCGACGACAATGCAGGGCGTGATGGTCTCTGCCGAGCAGGCATAGCGACTGGCGCCGAAGAGTTCTCCCAGGCTGAGAATTTGCTGGGTTTGCACCAGCTCGATAATTTTCTTTCTTTGCCCGGCCAGAACCGTCGAACGCTTCAGCGTACCGCTGACCAGTAAATGCATGTCACGAATCGGCTGGCCGGCACGGAACAGGCATTCGTGCGCGCCAAGTTGACGCAGGCGGCTCGCCCCGGCCAACTCGTCGAGTTGTGTCGGCGCCAACCCGGAAAACAATGGGTTGTGCGACAGCAGATCGCGCTGTGCCCATTTGGGGTCTTTGACCGTGGCAGCCAATTTTTCCGAACCTCGTGACACTCTTTTCAAAAGAACATGCTAAGGAAAAAGAGAAGGGGGCATAACCCCCTTCTTTGTGCCTAAACCTCTTGACCGGTTTAGTAGACGTCGTGCTGGGTATTGTAGACGTTGAACTTGCCGGTCGGGGTCACCAGCTTCGGATCGCGGATGACTGCCTTCAGCTTGCGTGTCTTGTCATCGACGACAACGATGGCCGACTCCTGATCCTTGCCGTTCCAAACCGAGAACCAGACTTCATCACCGGCCTTGTTGTACTCCGGCTGGACGATGCGTTTCGGACCATCCTTGATGCCGGACCATTCGCCGATCGGGATCAGTTCGCTGCCTTTTTCAAGGTTGTTGATATCCCAGACGGCCACCGACTGGCTGACCGCCGGATCGGGATTGAGTGTCGTATCGACCCACAGGTTCTTCGACTTGGGATGCGTTTTCAGGAACAGCGAACCGCCGCCCTGCCCCTTCAACGTACGCACGACCTTCCAGGCGTTGTCGGCATGCTTCTTCGGATCCGTGCCGATCAGTGAAATGCTCTCGTCCCCGAGGTGACCGGTCGCCCAGACCGGGCCGAACTTGGGATCGACGAAGTTGGCGCCGCGGCCGGGGTGAGGCGTCTTGCCCACGTCGACCAGCTTGGTCAACTCGCCTTCCTTGGTGTCGATGACGGCAATCTTGTTCGAAGCATTTGCCGCATCCATGAAGTAGCGATGCGAAGACTCGAAGCCGCCATCATGGAGGAAGGGCGCCGCCTCGATCATCTTGAGCTTCAGGTTGTTGAGATCGCGATAATCGACCGAATAAACCATGCCGGTTTCCTTCACATTGACGAAGAATTCCGGTTTGAAATGGGAGGCAACGATAGCAGCGACGCGCGGTTCCGGATGGTAGTCCTGGCCGCTCACGGTCATGCCACGAGTGGAGACGATCTTGCGCGGCTTGAGCGTGTCGCCGTCCATGATCACGAACTGCGGCGGCCAGTAGGTGCCGGCGATCGCATATTTGTCCTCCCAGCCCTTGGCCTTGGAACTCTCGACCGAACGCGCTTCCATGCCAACCTTGATTTCGGCGACGGTATCGGGCTTCTCCATCCACAGGTCGATCAGGTTGATCTTGGCATCGCGGCCGATCACGAACATGTAGCGGCCGGATGCCGACATCCGGGAAATATGCACTGCGTAGCCGGTATTCAGGATATTGACGATCTTCTTGCTGTCGCCGTCGATCAGCGCAATCTTGCCGTCGTCACGCAGGGTTACGGAGAACAGGTTGTCCAGATTGAGATTGTTCATTTTCTTCTTCGGTCGCTGGTCGACCGGAACAGTCACCTTCCACGAAGCCTGCATCTCCTTCAGGCCAAACTCGGGCGGCGCCGGTGGCGTCTGCTGGATGTAACGCGCCATGAGGTCCACTTCCTCATCGGTCAGCACACCTGACGTCCCCCAGTTCGGCATGCCGCCGGGGGAGCCGAACTTGATGAAGACCTTCAGGTACTCCAGGCCTTTTTCCAGCGTGATGTCCTGGGTCAGCGGCTTGCCGGTCGCGCCCTTGCGCAGCACGCCGTGGCAGCCGGCGCAGCGCTCGAAGAAGATACGCTTGGCCTTGTCGAATTCCGCTTCCGTCATCTTGGGCGCCAGCGGATTGATATCCTGGCGCATCGGCACATTGGCCAGCGGCGAGCCACCGGCGCTCTCATACTCACGGATCGTGCTATCGCCATGAGCAGCCGGCGCCTGCGCGAAAGCCAACTGACAAAGCATCGTCAGGGCCGGCAATGCTGTCAAACGGTAACGCTTGAAATTTCTTGAAATCATATGTCTCTCCCTAATTAAATTTGATCGGCGGCGAACTATCTCACTCAAATTGAATTGCGCCTTGATTGAAATCAAATGCCGAGAGGAGCTAGAGACCACGCGGCTTCCGCACTGACACGAACTTGATCATTGGCAAGAAAGCCCTTTTGCAAACCGGAGAGAAGCGTGCAATGGTCGTTGAACGTCGAAATCGGGGGGGCTATTCGAACTCGATTTCTTTCGCTGTATTTGGCTGTATTTGGCGGTCGACCGCAACGGTGCCATCTGCCCTTGGGGTGTGCCCGGTCAAACCGAGTTGCATCACCGTCGAAGCCCGGGGAGTGTGGAAGACATGAGCCAACTGCTGAAGAGGCGTTTTTTCGAACAGATAAAGGTCATGTTCGGCGCCGAACCGAACAAGCCGACGGAGATCGCCCCGGCCGCCCCGGCGATCCATTTCTACAAGAACGGCAACCGCGACCTGATTGCCGAGAAGCTGCATGCGCGGGCGCACGCCGAACACAAGAACACCTGGCGCAACCGGCGCTGAGCGACGCTGATCGTCGCCGACCTCCTGTTCGTGCTCTCCTTCGCTCTCGACGTCCAGATTCTCGAGGGCGCGCTGACCGCATCGCGCTTCGTCGGTTTCCCCCTGATCGACCTCAACTCGGCGCTGCAGGTCATGCTGGCGCACAAGCACATCATCGACAAACTGCTGATCGGCACCGGCACCGTGCTGGTCTTGTGGGCGTTGATTTACGTGCCGGGAGCTGCGCTGCTCTGGGTGCTGGCGCTGCTCGTCTTCGAGGTCTTCTTCTCGCGCCGCGCCTGGTGCCGCTACGCCTGCCCGATCGGGCTGACCTATGGCGTCGTCGGCATCATCTCGCCGGTGCGCATCAAGTACAAGCTCGCCGAATGGTTCCACGAAGGCGACTGCCGCAAGGTCTGTCTCGTCCCGCACGTGCTCGACACGGTCATCAAGGGCCGCGCCGTCGAGACCGAAGTGCCGCTCGGCCACGACTGCACCCGCTGCGGCCTGTGTGTCGAGACCTGCCCGACCGGGTCGCTAAGCTTCGAAATCAAGGGGCTGTCCAAGCTCGGCTGATTTTTGGCCCAGGAACCCGGTCGACCGCGACGATCGCCTATTCGGGCAATCCGTTGAGCAGGAACATCACCTTGATCGCCTCGCCCGGATTCCCCAACGGTCCGAACCAGCGTTGAAACACCGGGACGATCTCGCCGCTGCGATAGAGACGGGCCAGCGTGCGATCCACCGCCAGACGAAGTGCCGGGTCGATGCGCATCGTTAGGCCGTAGGGCTCGTAGGTGAATTGCGCGCTGGACAACTCGAACTCCTTGCCGATGCCGCTGGCCAGCGCCGTCGTCACCAGCACGGTGCGGTCCGCGGCATACGCCGTCGCTTGCTTGTCGTTCAGCGCCTTGAGCGCGGCGCCGTGGTCCGGGACTCTCATCAGGCTGGCGCCGAGCTTGGCTGACGCGCCCAGAGCCTCGAGCGCCTTTTCGGTCGTGGTCCCCGCGACGACAACGATGCGCTGCCCCGTCAGATGATCGGAATTGGCCGGGATCTCACCCTTGCGGAAGAGCAGGCCGGCGCCATCGACGTAGGTCATCAGGCTGAAATCGAAATCGGCGCGACGCGACAGTGTCTGCGTGGTGTTGCCGCATTCCACGTCGATCTTTCGGCTCTTGAGCGCGTCGAAGCGGTTCTGCGCCGTGACCGGCACCCACTGGACGTCGAGTTTCTCCAGCTTCAGCTGCTTGGCGAGGTCGTCGGCAACGATCTTGCACAGATCGATGCTGTAGCCGCGCGGCTGCTTGTCGTCGCCAACGAAAGAAAAGGGAATCGAGCCCTCGCGATAGCCCAGACGGAGTGTCTTGCTGCTCTTGATCTGATCCAGGGTCGAATCGGCGGCCGCAGCCGGGCCGGCGACCGCAAGCGCGGCGACAAAGGTCAGGCCGATCATCGATTTCTTGTTCATGTCTTGTTCCTCAAGGGTGAATGGGGGTTTGAAATGCATGACGCCGGCGAGAGGATACCGGCTCGCGGGGTCGCCGTGAAGCCCTTCGATTCGCCGTTCGGTCCGCCGCCCCCTGCAGTCGTGGAAGCAAGGGTGGCAGATCGCTGCCCGTTACGCCGCGGCCCCTTGGCGGCAAGGAGCCGTTTTTTGATCAATATTCAGGGTCGACCGCGCCACCCCTTCTATAATCACGTTCCATGATCCAGTTCCAGAATGTCGTCAAGAACTTCCGTCGCGCCCGCGTGCTCGACGGCATCAGCCTCGATATCGAACTCGGCGAGCGGGTCGCGCTGATCGGCTCGAACGGCGCCGGCAAGACCACGCTGATCCGCTGCCTGCTCGGCGAATACACCCACGACGGCACGGTCACCATCGACGGCCTCGACCCGCGCGGCAACCGCACCGCCGTGCTTGGCCGGATCGGCTTCGTTCCGCAACTGCCGCCGCCGCTGAAGATGCCGGTCGGCCAGTTGATCGATTTTTCCGCCGCGCTGTGCGGCACTGACCCGCAGCGTATTCACGAGATCGCCAAACGCCTCGGGCTGGAAGTCGCAGGCATCCTCTCGCGCCAGTTCGTGCGCCTTTCCGGCGGCATGAAGCAGAAGCTGCTGATCGCCATCGCGCTCGGTCGCGAGGCGAAGGTGCTGGTGATGGACGAGCCGGCCGCCAACCTCGATCCCGAGGCGCGCAAGATCTTCTTCGACCTGCTCGCCGAGCGCCAGAACGACGCGACGATGCTGATCTCCAGCCACCGCCTCGACGAAGTGTCGTCTCTGGTCAACCGCGTCGTCGAGATGGACATGGGCAAGGTCGTGCTTGACGACCGGGTGGCCGACGATGTGTCGCTCTCCGCTACGCTGGCCTGCCGCATTGTCATCAAGCGCTTCGAGCCGGCCTTCGCCAAGGCTGTCGCCGCCTGGAAGTTCGTCGCGCACGAGGACAATCTGGTCTGGGACGGCTGCATCGCCGGCCCCGACCGCCTGCGCTTTCTCGGCATGATTTCGCGCTACTCGGCGTTGGTCAGCGACATTTCGCTGACCGAGAACGCGAGCTGAGCGATGTGCGGCACGTCCCGTCGCGATTTCCTTGGCCACCTGACCGTCGGCGGTCTGACCCTGACGCCCCTGGCGCTCGCCCTGTCAGCCTGCGGCAAGTCGGAGTGGCCGGAAGGCATGGCCGAGATCAAGTGGGACCGTGAAACCTGCCCACGTTGCAGCATGGTGATCTCGGACCGGCGTTTCGCCGCGCAGCTACGCGGCGGGCCGAAGGACATGGTGGTCAAGTTCGACGACATCGGCTGCTTCACGTTCTGGATCCGCGACAACCTCAAGGCTCACCCCTGGCTGGACGATCCAGCCACCCGCATGTGGGTGGCCGACGTCACGAGCAAGGGCAAGAACGTGATCTGGCTGGATCCGCGCAAGGCGCACTACATCACGCGGACCTCGCCGATGGGCTACAACTTCGGCGCCGTCGCCTATCCGCAGATGGGCAGCCTGGATTTCGTGAACATGCGCCAGCACGTCCTGGCCAAAGGAAAGTAGATGAAGCAACTGTGGCTCACCGCCAGGCTGGACATCGTCGAATCGTTGCGTGCGCGCTGGTTCCAGATCTACACGCTGGTTTTTGGCGGCATCGTCGCCCTGCTCTTCCTCTTCGGCCTCACCGAGTCGCGCGTCCTCGGCTTCATCGGCCTGTCGCGTCTGCTCGTCACCTACATCCAGCTAACCATGGCCATCCTGCCGATTTTCGTGCTGATCACCACCGTCCGCTCGGTGGCCGGCGACCGCGAGGCCGGGGTCTTCGAGTATCTGCTGTCGTTGCCGGTCTCGCTCTCGGCCTGGTTCTGGGGCAAGATCGTCGGCCGCTACATCGTCGTCTTCGCGCCGGTCTTCCTCGCCATGCTCGGTGCCGTCGGCTGGGCGACCATCCAGGGCATCGAGGTGCCGTGGGACATGTTCGGCTATTACACCGCGCTGCTCGCCGTCATGGCCATGTGCTTCCTCGGCATCGGCATGCTGATCTCGGCCATCGCCCGCACCACCGACATTGCGCAGGGCGCCGCCTTCATGGTCTGGCTGTTCCTGCTGCTCTTCCTCGACCTGATCCTGCTCGGCGTCATGATTCAGGGCAAGGTCGCCCCCGAGGTCGCCGTCACGCTGGCGCTGGCCAACCCGCTGCAGGTCTTCCGCACCGCCGCACTGGCGCTGTTCGACCCGCAACTGATCGTCCTCGGCCCAGCGGCCTACGTCATCCTCGACCTCTTTGGCGTTGCCGGCTACAAGATCTTCGCGCTGGCCTACCCGGCGACGCTTGGCCTGCTCAGTGCTACCATCGGCTATCTGATATTCCGCCGCGGCGACCTGCCTTGAAAAAATTTCTGTCTGCCTTGGTTTTTGCCCTTTTTGGGGCGTTGACCGCAACAGCCGATGAAATGCCATCGTCGGCGCCGCTGTTCGCGGCCACCTTGAACGACCTTGACGACAAGCCGGTGGCGCTCGAGCGCTACCGGGGCAGGCCGCTGATCGTCAATTTCTGGGCCCGCTGGTGCGGCCCGTGCCGCGTCGAGATTCCCGAACTGATCGCCGTCCGTCACACCCACAAGGGCAAGCTGGAAGTGCTTGGCATCGGCATCGAGGACAAGGCCGATGCGGCGAAGGAATTCGCCAGGGCCTACGAGATGGATTACCCGGTCTTCGTCGCCAGGGACAAGGGCATCCCGCTGATGCAGGCGCTGGGCAACACCAAGGGCGGCCTGCCCTTCACCATCGTCATCGACCGCAACGGCCAGGTTGTCCAGAAGAAAATGGGGATCATGAAGAAGGCCGATCTCGACGACGCCGCCGAGCTTGCCCTCAAGGGGCGCTGAACAGAAAGAGGGCCTCCCTGGCCACCCTCCTGCCGGAACAGAAACCCGCAGGCTATTCCTCTTCGTTCGCGCTCGCCTTTGGCGTGCGCCTTGGCGCACCCCTCGGCGTGCTTCTCGGCGCCGCCTTGCGCTCGGCTGCCGCCTTGGCTTCGCGGTTGAACTCGAGCGCCATGTCGAAGGCCGTCTCGACGAACTTGCGCACCCGCGAGAACTCCTCGTCGGTCAGCTTGCGCGCCTCGTCGCGCGCCCGGTAGATGCTGATGAACTCGTGTTCGCGCCCGGCATGTTCGAGGACGCGACCGATCCCGAGGGATTCGAGGACCTTCCACAGGCCGGGGCTATAGGCCTTGGTCAAATTCATCACGAAGGGAACCGGGTCGTTGCGCGCCAGCACCGAGGCGAGGCGCAGGATGACCTCGAACGGCAGCGCCATCTTTCCGTTTTCTGCCAGTTCGAGCAGTGACGGGTCCTTGAGATCGATTGCCTTGCCGAGGTCTTCCAGCGGAATTCCCGCCGCCTCGCGCATGTCATGCAGGAAGGTGCCAGCCTTGACCAATGCCTTGGTCGAGGCCACGCCCTGCGGAAAGAGCCCGGTGGCCGCCGCCAGCGACGTATCGACGGCAACGCCCGCCATGCCGACGACCTGGCCGGCAAGGCTGCGCAGCGACTTGGTCAATCCGCCGACCGTATCGAGCGCCGATGACTTGCTCGCGGCACGACCGGTCGTTCTTGCGGCGGCTTGGCGCCCGCTGCTCGTGGTCTTGGCTTTCACTTTCGCTTCCTTCCTGTCGATCGGGTATCGGAATATTACTCCAGTGCCGGCGGAGCGACCGAGCGCAACATCCCGTTCAACGCCGCATCGGCTTTCCCGGCTCCGTCGGAGAAAACGCCGGGCTCGGTGAGTCTGTCATTCCAGTCTCGGCATTTCATCACGGCGTACCGATGAACAGGTAATAGTTGCCCGGGCCGTTGCTCGAATAGCCATAACCGAAGTAGACCATGCCGAGCGGCGTCTCGCCGCCGACATAGGCGGTCACCGAATTCTGCCAGCCATCGAGGTTGGTTTCGGTGTAGCGGCCATTGACCTTGCCAGCCTCCAGTGCCACGCCAACCCGCATGTCGCCGCGCAGGCCGAGCGGCAATTTGCCGACGATCTTCTCCCCGCGCACGCTGCCATACGCCAGAGACTCGCCGATGATCTGGGCGCGCGCAAAACCCGACAGGTTCAGGAAGCCGCCCAGCGCCACTGCATCGTAAAATGGCAGAGTGCCGGTGAAGGAACCGGCGCCACGGACCCGCCCGTGGAGTATGTAATCACCAAAACTCTCTGCGGCGCGCAGGTCCAGTTCGGCCTTGTCGTAACCGCCCCCGGCCGCGTAGAAATAGCTTCCGTAAGCTGACCAGCCGCGCGTCGGATCGTAGAGACGGTCAAACTGGTCGAAGTCCAGCTTGGCCAGGAAGCCACCAAAACGCTGGCTGCCGACGGGAAGCGTTGGTGACCCCGTTTGCAGTTCGGCACTGCGGTAACGCTCCGCCCAGCCGACCGACACCGGCCCCCACAGGCCGACGTTGATCCCGGCCATCACATCGAGAGCCACCTGATCGACCGTGTATTCAGCAATCCGGTTGTTGTTCTGATAAATGTAGAGCGGCGCGCGCTGGAACGAGAGCTTCGGCTCCACGAAGAAGCGGCGCTCGGCGTCGAGCGGCTGATAGAACTCGGTGAATACCGTTGGTTCGTTGCCAATCTGCACCCCGGCCAACCACTCGCCGCCGAGACTGTTGAGCAAGGTCTTCTGGTAGGCGACCCGCAGATTGAAGGTTGATGGGCCGCTCGATACCGCGTTAAGGTTAAAGCCGAAACGCAGGTAATCGGGCCCGAACTCCTTTTCCAGCGGTGTCACGCGCAGGATGTTGCGGTCCCGGGTCGACAACAAGGCGAAGTCGACGTTGTCGTACTCGCCATCGCCAAAGATGAGGCCCATGTCCTTGTCGACCCGGTCGACATCCACCGGCGCGCCGTCATAATTTTTCAGATAGCGATCCGGGTAGGCCGGGTTGACCCGCTTCAAGCCGGCAATTTCGACTTCGTCCACCACGGGCAGATTGCCACGCACCGGGGTCACGGTCGCCAGCCAGTCCTGGTACTGCTTCTCGCCCACGCCCAATGCCTGCAGTCTGGGCAGCAAGGCTTCGGCCGCCGCCCGCCCCCGTTTGGCCGTCTCCGCGTAACGCTCGAATTGAGCCGCGGTGATCCCTTCCAGATCCGGCTTGATGTAGATATCCCCGGACTTGAGGGTGGCGGTCGACCGGGTGACGTTCTGCTCGGTCAGGATATTGATCATCTGCCCGGCCACCGAGAAGATGCCGCCAATCTCGTTCGCCTTCATCAGGGGCGACCCGACATTGACGGCAATCACGACGTCCGGCCGGCAGCGGTCGCGCACCTCGTCGATCGGCACATTGTCCACGAGGCCGCCATCGACCAGCAGTCTGTCGCCATCCTTGACCGGCGCCATCAGGCCGGGTACCGACATGGTGGAGCGCATCGCATGGGTCATGCTTCCCTCGCGGAACACCACCTTGTCGCCGGTGACGAGATCAGTGGCGATGATCGAGACCGGGATCGGCATTTTCTCGATCAGCGGCTCGCCGTACTGGCTGCGCACCAGGCGGTTGATGAACAGCTTGACCTTCTGGCCCTGGACGACGGCGGGAAGCGCCTGCGCGCCCTCTTTCGTCACCCCCATCTCGGTGCCGGGAATGAAGCGTCGCGACTGGTACTTGACGCGCGGGTTGAGGTCCTCCACTGGGGGATTGTCGTTGAACATGGCCCGCCAGTCGGCCTCGCCCATTGCCGTCAGCATTTCATCAGGGCTCAACCCGGCGGCAAAGGCGCCGGTAACCAGTCCGCCCATACTGGTACCAGCCACGCAATCGACGGGAATCCGATTCTCGCGCAAGACTTCCAGAACACCGATGTGCGCCGCCCCGCGGGCGCCGCCGCCACCGAGGACGAGACCGACGCGCGGGCGCTCGGCTGCTGCGGTCAACGTGCCGTTGAGGGCGATTCCGATAACGCTGCACGCCAACGCGCGCTTGACGAGGGACTTGGAAGGAATGAATTTGATCATGACTTTGGCCGCAAGAGACCCCGAAAGGATGGCCTTCGAGGGTACAAGGTTATCGTTCGACAAACCGCGCTAGCTTAACACCTGCCGGCGCAAGAACAGCGTTGCCGGTCAACTGAGCCCATGTTTCGGGCGCGGTACCCTGATCGGGAACTGTTCACTTCTGGAAAACCCTTACTAGCCAAATGCGCCCATCCTGAGTAGTCTTATGCCGTAGCAGTAGAGTCCGACAGTAACCACACGGAGGCAGGATATGAAGATTTTCAAGCTGATTGGCGCCAGCGCCATGATTATTGCAGCGACCGGCGTGACGACGGCAGTTGCGGCCGACAAGGTCGATCTCGGAAAACGCGAGTACGACTCGAACTGCATCGCCTGCCACGGCAAGGACCTGAAGGGCGGCGCCTATGTCGATTTCCTGAAAGTGACGCCGCCCGATCTGACCCAGTTGTCGAAGAAGAACGGCGGGGTTTTCCCGCTGGAACGCGTCTATGCCGTGATTGACGGACGCCAGGAGGTCAAGGCGCACGGGCCGCGCGACATGCCGATCTGGGGCCGTGACTACCAGATCAAGGCCGGCGAGCACTATGTCGACATGAACTACGACCCCGAGGCGTTCGTCCGTGGACGCATCTTCGCGCTGATCGACTACCTCAACCGGATGCAGGCAAAGTAGGCCCGGTCCATCCACCCTTGACGGCGGGGCGCTCGATTCGCACGCAAAAAATCCCCGCTGCAACGGGGATCGGTTCCTGCCGGACGGCGACCGGGGTTTACAACATGTCGTCGGTGAGCGCCGCCAGCGAGGCGCCGCCTGCCTGCACGGTGATCCCGCAGGAAGTGGCCAGCGGCAGCATCTGGTCGGCGTAGAAATGCGCGGTGGCGATCTTGGCACGGTAAAAGGTCTGGTCGCCCTCACCCTTGTCAAGATAAGCGGCGGCGGCCAGCGCCGCCCTGCCCATCAGCCAGCCGCCGCAGACATTGACGGCCAGGTGCAGATAGGGAACGGCTCCGGTCAACGCCCCGGCAAGGCCATTTTTCGCGTCGGCTGACAGCCATTCGGTCGCCTCGGTCCAGGCTTTGAGCCCGTCGCCCAGACGGCGGGCAATGGCCTGGAGTTCGGGACGGTCGGAAGCGGCAAGCGCCTTGGCGGTCGCGGCCACTTCGCCGAAAACGTATTTGGCCGTGGCGCCGCCGTCACGCATCAATTTGCGGAAGATGAGGTCGTTGGCCTGGATACCGGTAGTGCCTTCGTAGATCGTCGTGATCCGCGAATCACGCCAGTGCTGGGCGGCGCCGGTCTCCTCGATGAAGCCCATGCCGCCGTAGATCTGGATGCCGAGCGAGG
>ERZ724526.434-NODE-434-length-24470-cov-12.100553_pt1 | contig 24470 bp, 15 predicted proteins | sample MGYA00376059_ERZ724526 | MGnify/ENA primary metagenome ERZ724526 (study PRJEB28724, sample SAMN07190883) | activated sludge metagenome | isolation source: activated sludge of sewage treatment plant in Hong Hong | place: Hong Kong | collected 2016-03-17 ...
TGCCTGATGTGCTTTTAGGGCTTTTATCAGGATAGCACCGTGCTTATCTCCAGAGACCTCCCCTGCTATCAAATATACTTTCATGGTACACTCCTATCCAAAGAGCACATAAAAATGTTTGTAAACCCAGAAAGCCACATAGATAAGGGTGGGGAAAACAATGCCCCTCATGGTATCGTCGTATCTTTTTCTTCTACAAATTTCAAAAGGAATCAGGTTGGTACAAATGGCCAACAAGCCAATAGTTCTCATGCTTCTGGAAATGGAGCTGCTAGCCACCTCGGGTATGATGCCCGCTACGCCCAGTAAATTAAATAGCTGTTCCAATGCTACATATCCCACCACCGGAATAATGGCGCCCAGAACGAGTCCTGTGAATAATGAATCTTTTTCCATTTTATTTTTCCAAAAATTTAAGTGATTCTATAGCTGGATAAGTAGTGAGGTCGTGTCCGGAAGGAACCACAGAAACATAACCCTCATCCAATGCCTTAATATCTGCCAATGGATTCTTATCCATGTTTACAAATTTACCGGTTAGCCAGTAATATTTTTGGCCCCTTGGATCGGTGCCTTCCTGAAATTCTTCTACCCAACTTCCTTCTCCCTGCTTACATACTTTAATGCCCTTGATTTCGTTTGCGCTGCCCCTGGGAATATTTACATTGAGTAGATTGCAACCCGGCATGCCTTTTTCCAGGATGTCTGCAATGATGAGCGCAGCAAACTTTTTGGCTCCGCTGAAATCTGCCTGAAATGAATAATCCATCAGTGAAAATCCAATGCTGTTTACGCCTTCAAGACTTGCTTCCATTGCTGCCGACATTGTGCCGGAATAAATGATGTTGATAGAAGCATTGGATCCATGGTTAATGCCACTGACACAGAGATCTATGGTCCTGTTTTTGAGCAACACATTTTTAGCCAATTTTACACAATCTACCGGGGTGCCAGAGCATTCATATGCTTCCAGTCCATCAAATAAATCTACCTTACGCAATCGAATGGGTTGGTTGAGGGTAATGGCATGCCCTTGGCCCGACTGAGGTTTATCGGGTGCTACCACAACCACTTCGCCAAAGGAAGATACTACTTCGACCAGATTGCGAATGCCCGGGGCTACGATGCCATCATCATTGGTAACCAATATCAATGGTTTCATTCTCTTTTTTTGCCAAAGGTACATAATTTCGAAGGGTTGTCCACGGCTAGGCTGAATTTAAACCCTACCTTTGAACCAGAAAAGCCAATTCTTGTTTATCAAAAAAAGTTTTATGCTCGCTGAAAAAACCGGTGTATTATTGGTAAATCTTGGAACGCCTGATGATCCGGGCAGGAAAGCTGTCTACCGCTATCTCAAACAGTTTTTGCTGGATAGAAGGGTCATAGATATACCATGGTTATTTCGACAGCTATTGGTGCGCGGCATCATTGCTCCGTTTAGATCCGGTAGTTCTTCTGAACTTTACAAGCGTCTATGGACAGACAAGGGTAGCCCCATTAAAATATACGGCTTCAGTGTTGCCGAAAAATTGCAAAACATGCTTGGTGAAGAATACAAGGTGAACCTTGCCATGAGGTACCAACAACCCTCCATCGAAGCAACACTTAAAAAACTGTTATTCGATGATAAAGTGTCAAATCTCATTGTCTTTCCAATGTTTCCTCAATATGCCAGTGCTACAACCGGTTCGGTACACGATGAAGTGATGCGCATACTCAGACAATGGGAGGTGATTCCCAACCTCCAACTGATCAACTCTTATCCCGATGACAGTGCCATGGTAAATGTATATAGTAAAAATGCGCGAAAATACCCTTTGGAAGATTACGACCATTTCATTTTCAGCTTTCATGGTGTACCGCAACGACATGTAAAAAAAGCAGATCCATCATCACAGCATTGTCTCAAGGCAAAGGATTGCTGCAAGGTTTTGAATGAAAATAATCGTTTTTGCTATTCAGCTCAATGCTATAGAACGGCCGCTGCAATAGCCCAATCACTGCAGATAACAAATAACAAGTACGATGTAACTTTTCAATCCAGGTTAGGCAGAGATCCCTGGCTGCAACCTTATACAGATCAAACGCTAACAGAATTGCTGGCAAGAGGCAAAAAGAAAATTCTGGTGTTCAGCCCAGCATTTGTAGCAGATTGCCTTGAAACAACGATTGAAATTGGCTTTGAATACAAAGAGCAATTTCTTCATGCGGGAGGCGAAAAATTGGATTTGGTTGAGAGCCTCAACGATGATGAAGACTGGGTGAGCGCAATTGCTGAGATGGTAAAAAAAAGAAGGATATAAAAAGGGAGATTGGGGTCAATCTGCCCTTAATATATCCAAAACAAAACAAGCACCCGGAGCTGTGATCACAATGGACTCAGCTACCGATTTCTTTAATAATCCTAATGGTTTTATTTTTTTTATTTGGCCTTCCCAGCTTTAAGCTCGTCCTGGAGCTTTTTCAGCTGTTCCCATTTGCCCGCGGCTGCCAACTTAGCCTGTTGAGGCCAGGTAGTTGGGTCGTGCATGGCAAATCTTGAACCCGCATTGTTTAGAATTTCAGCAATGGCTGATTTTTTGGATGAAGCCAGGCTTGCAAAATCAGCAATGCCTCCTTTGGAAAGGATTTCTGCAATTTTGGGGCCTATACCTTCGATGATGGTCAGATCATCAGCGGTTGATTTTTTTGACTCTTTACCCGCTTTCGAGGTTTTGGCCGGTGCAACTTCTTTTTTGGTTTTTTCAGCCTTGATTACCACTTTTTCTTCAACTGCAGGCAAAGAAAGCACACTGTTGTCGATGTGAGGGTGCAAAGGTGAAGCCTCGAAACGATCGGCATCTTTCTCATTGGCCCATCTGTTGCCATTAACCAGATACCTGAAATGATAATCACGGCCGGCAGGAATCTTAAATTTACCTTCGAAATCACCTGCTTTATTGGGTTTCAAAACAAAACCATTTTCCAACGACCATTCATTGAAATCACCCAGTACAACTACAGATTCCACAGGGTTAGTTGGTATTACATTGTAATTGAATGTAACGGCATAAACTGCCTGATTTTTAATAAGCTCTTTTTTCATGATATATTATTGATGAAATGCCAGTTGAAACCAGGCCTTAACGAAATGTGGTGCAAAATTATGACACAAAATGTTAGCATTCAGAACCTTAACAAATTGTTTACGAATATTGACCATTTGATAACATTTGCTACCTGCTGACCAAGATCAGTCAAATGCATTTACTCAAACGCCCAAAATCTTACGGATGCGGGCATTCATTAATGTTGTCTCTGTATAGCCCCTCGAAATTATGTGGTACTGGTTATTAAATTTCAATAAAACGGTGGGAAAGCCATTGGCTCCCAATTGGGCTGCTGTTGCAAAATCATTAACAACCATTTTACGTGCCGGCTCTGAAGTATAAAATTTTTCAAATGCTTCACCATCCAAACCCATGCCATCTACAATCTTTTTATAGGATGCGGTAGCATAAGGATTGTGGTTTTCAAAATAGAAAGCCATTTGCGTTTTTTGAAAAAAATCTTTTGTCTTCTGCGGAAAGAGGTGGCGCACGGTGACTACAGCCCTGCAGGCTGGCTCAGTATTGTAGACCATATCCTTGTCCAGAATTTCGTATTTAAATGGCATGCCCGTTCTATGGTGGATCTCCAGCCAATGCTCCTTTAAAAAGTCTTTGAGGTCTTTCATGGCTTCATTGCCATCGGGTCTTAAGCCTCCCATAATGTATTTAACTTTAAGTGAAGGTTGCAGCAGCAATAACTCATTCCATTGGCCCGTAAATCCATAGCACCACGAACACATAGGGTCTCCTACATAGATCAATTCAGGTTCTTCGTTTTGTTCCCAAAATTGGATGGGCGAGGAGAACATGGCAAGGATTAAAAATGAAAGCACCACAAATTAGGTTTAAGACAGTATTTTGAATCAATAATACTCAACTTTACGCAAAAACTTCATTGCAAATTTGAGTTCCAGCGATAGGTTTCTTACAATCCTTTCCTGCAAAGTTACAGATTGCCCCGGAAAAAAGGGATCAGGCACATTGCGCAGGGTAGGTTGATAATATTGCTGACTTACATCGGGATGAATGCCAATTTCCACAAAAAAACGGGTGTATTGCCTGAAGCCAAATTCATATCCTCCTCCGAAACTTACGCCGTAGTTGAATTTTTTGACGAATGCTTTATTGGGAAAATAGGCACCAAATTTTTCATAGTCACCCAGGTTGGTATTAACGGTATATTCACCTCTGATGCCAATAAAATAGTAAGGTGCTTTCTCCTTATTGGTACTTAACATTTTTTTTGCCCCCATTTCAAGTACAATGTTGCGAAATCTGAAATTGGTAGCATTCAACTGGAGAGGGTTGGAACTGCCAAATCTCCAGGCACTGCCGCGGGTACGATAACCAAGTGAGCCATAAAAAACGTTGGTGCTTTCCAGCGGTGCCGATTCAATAAAAATATCTCCGTTGAGGGCAAACAGAAAGTCATTATCGGTCTGGTTCCATTTTTGAAATGCCAGTGATGGCCCAACCTTAGGTCCAAAATAAAAGGATTGGCCCTTAAGGATTAAGCAAATAAAGAAAGATAAAAACAAGAAGTGATATTTCATGACATGTTGCTTCTGGTGTAAAATTACGGTAAAGAATGCAATCCAACGTGAGCCCGAAGCTTATTTTGAAAAGAAAACCACAAATCACTATATTTGTTGGAATCTAACTTCAAATCAACCAATTCATGAGAAACGCCATTGTTTTACTTGTTTGCCTGCTGCTTAATTTTACCGCTATAGCCCAAAAGGAGAAAGCCAAAAATGCGAAAAAAAACCCTGAACCCACGGTTGAAAAAGCATTGCCCTCCTCTAATTTTTCAGCCCTTGCTTTCAGGAGCATTGGTCCGGCTGTTACCTCGGGCAGGATTGCCGACTTTGCAGTTAATCCCAACAACCATAGCGAATACTATGTAGCCGCTGCTTCTGCTGGTGTGTGGAAAACTACCAACAGAGGGGTCACTTTTGAGCCTATCTTTGAAGGAGAAGGTTCCTATTCCATCGGTTGTGTAACCCTGGATCCGTCCAATGCTGCTGTGGTATGGGTAGGTTCGGGTGAAAACAACAATCAGCGATCTGTTGCCTATGGCGATGGGGTGTATAAAAGTACCGATGGGGGTAAATCATGGAAAAACATGGGTCTTAAAAATTCAGAACACATAGCTGAAGTGATTGTCCACCCTGGCAATTCCAATATTGTTTATGTAGCTGCATACGGTCCTGTATGGAGTGAAGGGGGTGACCGGGGTGTCTATAAATCAACCGATGGTGGCCAAAGCTGGACTTGCGTAAAATCAGTGAGCAGTTACACCGGTTGCAATGATTTGGTTATAGATCCCAGAGATCCCAATGTTTTGTATGCTGCTTTTCATCAACGCATGCGTAAAGTATTCACTTACATTGGTGGTGGACCAGAATCAGCCGTTTACAAGTCTACGGACGGAGGTAGCACATGGACCAAGCTGGAAGGAGGACTGCCTTCAGGTGATGTGGGTCGCATCGGTTTGGCCGTTTCAAAAGTAAACCCAGATATGGTATACGCGGTTGTTGAAGCCAACGAAGGCAGGGGTGGTATCTTCAGGTCGACAGACAGGGGAGCAAGCTGGGAAAAAAGAAGTGGCAACTATACCAGTGGCAACTACTACAATGAAATTGAATGCGATCCTTTCAACGCCAATAAAATTTACATTACAGATACCTACTACAAAGTGAGTTATGATGGAGGCAAATCGGTTTCCAATTTGGGAGAAATCAACAAACACATTGACAATCATGCCATTTGGGTAGATCCATCAGATGCCAATCATATGCTCGTGGGATGTGATGGTGGCGTGTACGAAACCTATGACCATGCGGGGAGCTGGCATTATAAAGCCAATTTGCCTGTCACTCAGTTTTACAAGGTTTCCACCGACAACGCTTATCCTTTTTACAATGTTCACGGGGGTACACAAGACAATTTAAGTCTAGGAGGGCCTTCCAGGAGCGCGTCGGCCAATGGCATTGTCAATAGCGACTGGTTTGTCACCTCAATTGGAGATGGTTTTGAAACCCAGGTTGACCAAAATGATCCCAACATCATTTATGCCCAGTCTCAGTATGGAGGTTTGATACGCTATGACCATCGCAACGGTGAGTATCTTTCCATTAAGCCCATTGAAGGAGAAGACGAAGCTCCCTATCGCTGGAATTGGGATGCACCTCTGGTCATTAGTAAGTACGACAACAAACGGTTGTACTTTGGAGCCAATAAAGTTTTTAGAACCGATGATCAGGGTAATACCTGGAAAGTCATCAGTCCTGACCTGAGCAGGCAAATCGACAGAAATAAAATAGAAGTAATGGGCAAAGTATGGTCTGTAGATGCCATTGCTAAAAATGGTAGTACGGATATTTATGGACAGACCACGTCAATATCAGAATCACCTCTTGATGCCAGCTATTTGTGGGTTGGAACCGATGACGGTCTGATCCAACTCACCACGGATGGCGGTAAAAATTGGACTAAATTTGACAATTTACCAGGTGTGCCGACCCAGAGTTATGTGCATCAAATCATCGCTTCGCAGTATGATAAAAATACAGCTTACGTATGCTTCAACCACCACCGTTACGGAGATTTTAAACCCTACGTTTTAAAAACAACGGATGCCGGAAAAACATGGACTTCTATATCATCTGATTTACCGGAGCGAGGCAGTGTATATAGCATTGCAGAAGACCATGTGGATCCATCTTTGTTGTTTGTGGGCACAGAGTTTGGTTGTTTTTTCACCTACAACGGGGGAAAAAACTGGGTAGCACTCAAAGCAGGTCTGCCAACCATCGCGGTTAGAGATATTGAGATCCAAAAAAGAGAAAATGATCTGGTACTCGCTACCTTTGGCAGGGGCTTTTATGTGCTGGACGACTACAGTTCATTGCGAAATATAAACAAAGAAATGTTTGACAAAGAAGCTCTACTTTTCCCTGTGAAAGATGCTTTGATGTACATAGAAAGATTGCCTCTGGGTTTAAGAGATAAAGGGCACATGGGCTCCAGCTATTATTCAGCTCCAAATCCTAAGCCGGGAGCTGTATTTACCTACTATCTCAAAGACGATGTGAAAAAACTTAAGGAAATCAGAAAAGAAAAAGAGAAGAAGGCTTACGAAAACAAAGAGAAGGTCTACTACCCTTCTATTGACTCATTGAGGATGGAAGACAATCAAACCGACCCTTATCTATTGTTTAGCATTACCGATGCGAGGGGCAATACCATTCGTCACCTCAAAGCATCTGCAAAAAAAGGAAGTCACCGCCTGGTTTGGGATATGAGGTATGGTAACCATGCTCCTGTACAAAACAGGTATACACCAGCTCCTGATGAGTTGTTTGGGGCGGAAGATGCCGGGCATTTGGTAATGCCTGGCAAGTACACTGTAACTTTATACAAAGTGTATGATGGCACGATGACTCAAATGGGGGAAGCCCGCAATTTTGAATGTAAGTTGTGGAACAATGGTACGCTTCAAACCAAAGACTTGGCTGCCAACGTAGCTTTCTGTGAAAAAGTAACCGTGATGATTAAAGCTACCCAGGAAATGAACGACCAGTTGGCGGGAATTGAATCCAAACTCAAAAATGTGCGCACTGCTGTAACAGACATGCCGGCTCCTGCAGCTCCCTGGTTGGAAAAGGCACACGTACTCCAACAAGAGGCAGTGCAGCTAAAAACAGCGATCTTTGGGGATGCAGCCAGGGCAAAACGAGAATTTGAAACAGCTCCTACTTTCAATGATAGAATAGGCGGTTTGGTAGGTACTTTGTGGAATTCGACCGCAGCCATACCCGGCTCTGCAGTAGCATCGCTTCAAATTGCGGAAAAACAATACCAAAAATATGCACCGCAGGTGAAGGCCCTAAACCAAAAAGTAGAAGCTCTGATCCTGGATGTTGAAAAGGCCGGGGGTCCATTTATTGGTCGCTAAATAACATAAGGATGAGGATCATTTTTATTGTATGGGCCTTATTTTTCCTGGTGGAAAAGAGTCAGGCACAGCTACCATTTATCAAAGACAGCCTTCCCCAGTATATTGAACTAGGTATGAAAAAATGGCAAGTCCCCGGACTTGCCATCACCATTGTAAAAGATGGTAAAGTATGGGTTAAAAAGGGTTACGGCGTAAAAAACGTGGTCACGAAAGAAGCTGTTGACGATCATACCCTTTTTTACATTGCCAGCAATACCAAGTTATTTACCGGCATTGCGCTGGCCAATCTTGAAGTGGAGAAAAAACTATCACTCAATGACAAGATTTCTAAGTATTATCCCTGGTACAAGTTGCATGATGAAAACAGCACCAAGTTAGTAACCATCAAAGACATGCTCACGCACAGGATTGGCACCAAGACATTTCAGGGCGATTTTACGTTTTGGAATTCCAGGTTGAGCAGGGAGGATATCATGAAAAAAATGAGACTGATGGTGCCAGTATCAGATTTCAGAGATGTATATGGTTATTGCAACAGTTGCTATCTCACGGCTGGCATGATCATTCCTGCGGTTACTGGTCAAAGTTGGGAAGGTTACATTACCGAAAAATTCCTTAAGCCTCTGGAAATGGATGAAAGTTTTGCAACCAGCAATGAAATATGGAAGACCGCAAAAAACATGGCAAGGCCTTATACCACTGCTTATACGGATACACTTAAAGAAGTACCTTTTGACCAATGGGACAATCTGGGCCCGGCGGCCTCCATTGTGAGTAATGTAGATGATCTGAGTCACTGGCTTATGTTTCAGCTGGACAGCGGCAAATATGAAAATAAACAAATCATGCCCTGGAAAGCGCTGCAAAGGAGTCGTGATGTGCAAATCATCAACAGCAGCAGAAAATCAGCAGCCCTGCCGGTTCATTTCAGGGGTTACGGTTTGGGGCTAAGTGCAGCTGATTACAATGGATATCAGGTCTTCTGGCATACTGGAGGTGCAGCAGGTATGGTTAGCAATGTGTGTTTTGTGCCTGAATTGGATTTGGGCATAGCCATTTTGACCAACAACGACAATCAAAATTTCTTTGAAGCACTGCGGTACCAGATTCTTGACGTGTTTACTGGTACTTCACCAAGGGTAGATCGGAGTGAGCAATTTTGGCCAGGGCAAGAAGAAGATATGAAAAAACAAGTAGCAGAGATTGCTGCTTTCCGGGCCAGGGTAAAAGCGTATGAAAACCACACAATCAATCGGGAAAAATACTGTGGTAAATACAAAAATGAGTTGTACGGCAAACTTGTGGTTACGGCAATGCAGGCAGGGCTACAATTGGAATTTGAACAACATCCGGCATTAAAAGGCTACCTCCAATATATGGGTAATGAAGAATGGCTATTGAGCTTCAACAACATAGAATATGGTGTTTACCCTACTCGTTTTATTTTGAAGAATGAAAAGCCAAAAGGACTTAAGATCAAAGTCAACGATTTTATTGAATTTGATGAATATATTTTTGAAAAAGACTAAAACAAAAAAGCCTTGCCACAATTGAAGTTGCGGCAAGGCCATTATCCAATTCAAAAATCAGCTTTGGGCCGACAGATAATTTATCTTGAGGTCATTAGTCCATTTTTTTATAGAGTTGAGCGGGACCTCCCATGCAGAAGCCATTGTTGAAATCTCTGCCCAACATACCATTTACTTCCGGTCCCGGATCAACACCATTGTTGTACAATCTAACTTCTTCCGGCATATCGGTCACAGCTTTGAAAGTAAACAGTTTTATTTTATCACCCTGACTGACATCATTGTAAAAAGAAGAAGGGAATAAAACCGGTCTTACAGCGTAAAAATCTGATTTAGGGCTAGGTGAAGGAGCAATCAAAGGTTTGACCAGTTCCCAAATCAAGGGCACTGTACCTTTGTATTGCTGGTTGTCCTGAAACGGATTGTGGTTTTTTACAATTTCCAAAGTAGTACCCGTTGGCACAACGAGCGAGATTTGGGAATTGAATTGGACTCTGTGGCGTGTTGTTTGGGCACTGCCTTCCAAAACTACCAGGTAGACATCAAATTGTTTCTCCTTTTCATTGTACACCAATTCATAACTGGCAGCCGTTACCTGGGCAAATATCGATTGTAAGCCAAATCCCAAAAACATCAACAGGAATAAACTGTGTCTTTTGATCATTCTTTCACTATTTTGATAGTTAAACGATGGTTTAATATTAAAGTAACAGCCTGTAGATAAATACTACTAAGCATTTACAAAGATAAAGCCTTATTTTATATATTACCAATTTTTATATATAAAATAATTTAATTCTAATATAATATGTAGTTGTTTGATTTAAAGATATTTATAGTTTATACAAAACAATCATATAAACTATTTAACAATAATTATACTATATAATTCTGCTAAACAAATGCTGTGAGAACATCTGCAAAGACACCTGCAGCGGTTACCTCAGCCCCTGCGCCCGGGCCCCGAACAATGATGGGTCTGGTTTTGTACCTTTGGGTAGTGATTACAAATAAATTATCACTGCCGTCCAAACTGTAGAATGGGCTTTCACTTCCTACTTCTTCGATGGATATCTTTGCTCTGCCTTCCTCCATGGTGCCTATATACCGCAAAACCTTGCCCGCAGATGCTGCAGCACTAGCTCGAAGTGCCATCTCATTATCATAATCAGGCAATAATTCCAGAAATCCTTTTACATCCTTTGCATCCATCAAATGATCGGGCAATACAGCGTTGAGGTCAACGGCATCAGATTCAATATCGTAACCACTTTCTCTTGTAAGGATAATTATTTTCCTTCGTACATCCGCTCCACTCAGATCTTCTCTTGGATCGGGTTCGGTGTAGCCCAACTCACGAGCCTTTACCACCAGCGAGCTAAAAGGTACTCCCTCCTTAAAGTTATTAAAGATATAGGATACAGAGCCGGACATTACCGCCTGAATTTTTAAGATTTTATCCCCGCTGTTGATCAGATTTTGTAGGGTAGAAATAATAGGCAAACCGGCTCCAACGTTGGTTTCGTATTTAAAAAATATCTTTCTGTCAGCTGCCAGTTTTTTAAGTCTTTTGTATTCTTCATTGCTGGCAGAAGTTGCCACTTTGTTGGGCGTAACCAACGAAATATTGGAAGATAAAATTTGAGCATAATGCCCCGGAATGTGCTCATCAGCTGTGTTGTCTATGAATACACTGTTGGACAAATTCATTTCCTTCATACTGGCTATGAACGCCTCAATATCTGCATCTTTTCCGTCACTGTCTAAAGCAGTTTTCCATCCATTGAGGTCGATGCCATCTTCATTCAACAACATTTTTCGGGAATTGGACAGCCCTGCTACATTCAACTCGAGTTTGAACTGATCAATCAATTGCTGGCGCTGATTTGCCAATTGCTGGAGGAAGGTAGACCCGATCAAACCGGTTCCTACAATGAAAAGGTTGACCCTTCGGTTGTCGGATAAAAAGAAGGAGTCGTGGATCATGTTGAGGGCCTTAGCTTCATCTTTTTTATCGATCACAAAGCTGATGTTCAATTCTGATGAGCCCTGAGCTATGGCAGTGATGTTGATGCCATTTTTGCCCAATGCTTCAAACAATTTTCCCGCCACACCAGGCACGTGTTTCATTCCCTCCCCTACAACTGCCAGCACACATTTGTCTTTTTCCAATTGTGGAGTATCTATCAATGCTGCCTCTATTTCTTTTTGAAATTCCTGCTGAATTGCCTGTGTTGCCTTTTGGGCATCGCCCTGTGATACGGCAAAACAAATGCTGTGCTCTGAAGATGCTTGCGAGATGAGTATAATGTTGATTTTAGCCTGACCCAGGGCACCAAAAAGTCTGGCAGATACCCCTGGCACACCTACCAGGCCACTGCCCTGAAGTCGCAACAACGCAATGTTGCCCAATGAAGTGATACCCTTGATTACCGATTGAAAGCCGGGATCGGCTTCCTTGTCGATGAGTGTGCCTCCAAATCCCGGATTGAAGGTATTCTTAATATATATGGGTATACCTTTTTGCAAGGCAGGCTGAATCGTGGGCGGATAAATGACTTTGGCTCCAAAGTGCGACATTTCCATAGCCTCGGCATAACTCAGAGACGGAAGTGTAAATGCTTTTTTTACTTTGCGGGGATCACAGGTAAGTACGCCATCAACATCAGTCCATATTTCCAGTGCTTCTGCCTGTAATGCTCCAGCCAGAATGGCCGCTGTGTAATCAGAGCCTCCTCTGCCCAAAGTAGTTGTAAGACCGCCTATATCTGAAGCAATAAAGCCGGTTACGATCTGTATCACCCCTTTCTGACTTTCAAAATGATCTCGGATAAGCCCATCTGTAATCCCGAAATTGACCTTTGCTGCCCCAAACTCTTTGTTTGTCTTAATTATTTTACGCGCATCCAGATACCCAACTTTAAAGCCTTGCTGACTGATGGCATTGGCAATGATAAAATTGGAGTTTCTCTCGCCGAAACTAAGCACATAATCCATTGTGCGGGGAGTAACTTCCATGACCAGGTTTATGCCCTTCAGCAAGTTGAGCAGGTTGTGATGCGTTTCATCAAGGTCTGGTTTAATGGCTGCATATGCATCTCCCAACAAGGCCTCAGCTGCCTCTGTGTGGCGGGCAACAAAGTGGTGGTATTGACCGTAAAACGCATCTTTGCCTGTGGCAGCTTGTTCACTCATGGAGATGAGGCTGTCGGTCACTCCACTGAATGCAGAAAATACCAGGGCAATCTCTTCTCCTGCCTCAATGCGGGGTTTTAGGATGTTTATTATGCCTTTGATTCTGTCGGGTGTGCCCACAGAGGAGCCACCAAATTTTAATACTTTCACTTTGTAAATTCCTGATTTAGCTGCAAAAATAGAACATTGCCAGCTAAAAATGAGTTTGTACCGAGACTATATCAAAACAAATGTCTCGATTGTTAAAGGATCAACGCTGCCCAATCAGATTTTTACAATTTTCTGGGTGAGGGCTCCTCCTTTTACAAAATAGATGCCGGGGTTTAAAAACGAAACATCAAGCGTTCCATTTTGGGCATACTTGCCAATCCTGTTACCTCTTACATCCCACAATTCAATGAAGGGAGGAGCCTCTCCTTTAAATTCCAATTGGTGCTTTACCAGCGCAGGATAAACCGCCCACAACAGTGTATTTTCTTTTACTCCGGTCTCTAGACCAACACCAATCTGATCCAGTAAAAAACTTTGGATGCCCCTGGCAAATGTAGCTGCCACCAGTTTGTTGTTTTGTCCGTCGTAGTCCATGTCAAAAACAGGAATCAGCGGCATGTTGTTTCCCAACCGATCCCACTGAGCACCAGCATTGGTGGTGATGTATACCCCTCCGTCTGTGGCCACAAAAATGACATTGTCACTGCCATTGGGTAAGATCACTACATCGTTGATCGCATAGGGAGGAAGATTGCCTGAAATGGGAAGCCAGGTAAGACCGTAATCATCGCTTCTGTAAATATGGGCTACATTGTCATTGTCTTTATAGCCGGTCTGGGTAAGATACACGGTTGATAAAAACGAAGGAGATGCCTTCATCGATGAAATATATCTGGGTGGTAAGCCATTGGTTATTCTGTTCCAGTTGATCCCCCCATCGCGAGAATTCCAAACCATAGCATCGCTGGTGCCACAGTACAAGACACCGGGATCCAATGGTGATTCTGCAAGGGTAGTAAACTGATGGATAAGGGCATCTGATGACTTGTCTACCAAATCGCCACTAATGGCATTCCACACTGGTACAATGCCGGAAACGGATTGATAAAATTTGTCAGTGCCCGTGTATAAAACATCTGGATTGTGTTGGCTGATGATATACTGCATATCCCAATGACGACTGCCTGCAAGTCCATCACTGCCAGTAGCCCATGTATTGCCTCCATCTTCTGTCACTGCGATGCTTCCGTTCTGCGTTTCTACATACATCACATCTGCATTATCGGGGCGAAAAGCCATTTGAAAGCCATCTCCACCCCATATCCTCTCCCAGCCACGGAGATCCGATGCATTGCCAGATGAAGTCCCATTGTCCTGGGCACCACCATAAAATAGTTCCGGACGGTGAGGATTTACAGCAGTGCGGTAAAATTGGGTAGCAGGTATGTTTTCAATGTCTTGCCAATCCGGATTTCCATTCAGCTTACCTTTGTACAAGCCACCATCGGTAGCCAGATACATATAACCTCCGCTGAAGATCAGATCGTGTTTATCAGCATGTGGGTTTTTTGCGGCGTCATCATCCAAAACTGTGTTCCAGCTTGCAGACATAGCATCATATCTGTATAAGCCAACTCCCAGCAGGAATAAGTCATTTTCATTGGATGGATTTACCCTAATTTTTCCAAAGTACCAGCCAAATCCTCCCAATGCACTTCCTGGTAAACCCGTCTGGTTACCTTGGGTATGCAATACGAAACTGTTGCCACCGTCTACAGACTTATAAATGGCATCCAGGTTGAGGAATTGGGATTCTGTATATTGCACATAGATCACGTCCGGATTGCTTGGAGCCATACAGATGCCCATGCGTGTAAAATTGCCCTGAGGAAGTCCATTGGTAAGGGCCACCCAATTCTTGCCGCCATCCATAGTTTTATAGACCCTTGCATCGGGGCCGGAAACAAGGCTTTTCTTATAATTGCGCACACGGTTCCACCCTACTGCAAAAAGGATTTGGTCGTTTTCCGGGTGGATGATTATTTCGGAAATGCCGGTACTGTCATTGACAAATAAAACCTGATTCCAGGTAATACCACCATCCTGACTCTTATATACTCCCTTATCTGAGTTTTTAAAAAAAGGTGCGCCCATAGCTGATACGTACACCGTGTTGGGGTTGTTTTTATGTACAAGGATACGTGAGATAATGCGGGTATCCTGCAAGCCAACATATTTCCAGGTGGCACCGGCGTCGGTTGATTTATATACTCCACCGCCTGCTCTGGGATAACCCGAAACATTGGGATCACCAGTACCTACATAAATGATGTCAGGATTGACCGGATCGATGCAAATACTGCCTATGCTTTGCCAAATCTGTTGATCAAAAATGGGTAACCAGTTTACACCACCATCAGTAGTTTTCCACAAACCACCATCCGCAAAACCGGCGTAGATAATATTTGCATCAACGGGATGCATGGCAATTGTATTGATGCGTGCACCAATATTTGCAGGGCCTTCCAGCTTCCATTCGCCGTTTGTACGCTGACCTGCATTCAACTTTCGCAATGCCAACTGATGTGCATTTTCCATCGCACCAAAATCCGGCACTTTTGAAGGAAAATGTTTGGCCAAAAACAAGGTTTCGGCGGGTTCAAATTTAAGATCGGCTGTCTCTTTTTGAATGGCTCGTGTACAGGATATACTCAGTAGCACTAACAAAAAAAAGAAGTTGTATGATTTCATACCAAATTTTGTTTGAGATAAAGATATCAATTTTGTCGACTCGGCCGACCCCCAAGATCATAAACGTCGGCCAGGTTAACACATGCAATTATTGGGAAACATCTTTTGTCATGCTCATATGTTGGATTTTCCAACCATCAGCGTATTTATTCCACACTATGCGAAAGCTGCCATTGTTTTTTTTCCGGTAACCGTTTATTACAATGTCTTGTTTGAAAGTTCCGGTATGATTGACCAAGGTGGGTGTCATCGTAAATTTTACGGTGGTCAGATCAAAGTCAATGATTTCATTGTTGAGATAGGAAGCGAGTGTCATCCTTATTTCGTGCCTGTCTTTTGCATTGCCGTATGAGCCATCCGGACCAAACATATCGAGCAATTTTTCAATGTCTTTGCTTTTGATGGTGTTTTCATAATCTGCCAATTTCTTTTCCAGCAATGCTTTTACTGCTTCGTCGTTTTGGGTAGGATTCATTAGCAACAACACAAAAAACATAATAGAAGAAATCAACATATTTAATTTTTTTCCAAAAATACTGCATTTCTGCATAAAAAGAAAGGCCGGAACATGTCCGGCCTATCACTCTCAAATCGGTTTTATCTAGGATGGTAGTTAATATCAGTTGAGTCGAAGCAGCTTCTTAATTTCCTTACGCTCGCCTGTGGCAATGTGAAGGAAAAATACACCTCGTTTGTCGCCTAATTGCTCGCGGTCTATGCGTAATTGGTTAACTCCGGCATTGCATTGTCTTATCTGATTATAGATAAGTATGCCTGCATTGTCATAAATACTTATTTCTACTTTGCCATCGTCTGCAATGAAATATTTTACTTCTGTATAATCCGCGAATGGATTGGGTGTATTTTGGTTTACAGTAAGTGCTTCCATTTCATCGTGGATACGAAGGTTGAGGTAGGTAGGATTGGCCTGGTTGTCTACAACGTAGTTTTCAAAATTCTGTTGATTTAGAGAAATGGCTTTTGACAATTTGCCGCTTTCTACCGACTTCAATTGCAGTGTAAACAGTACTGCACCTGCTCTTATGTTTTGCGCTGAAGATTCAAGATGGGCTATGTACAATCTACCTGTTTCTACATCGTATCGATATGATTCTTTTGACAGGGCTATGCCTTCTTCCATGATTCCGGCAAATTCTACCATTCGTGTATCCAATTGTATACCTGTTTGCAGAGCCAACACATTGGATTCTTCATCCAAAACAATAGGTACATTAACAAAGCGCCCCGCTTCAAAGTACTGGTCTTTTACAACCAGATCAGTGAATTGTTTACTTCTGAATGCTGCAATACCACCGGCTACATTGCTCACAGATCCATTGACATCTCCTGTCTTAACAGCTGTGAAGTTGTTGTTGAGCATATTGGCATCTACGTGATTGAGTTCAACCGACTCCGTAAATGTCCATGGCTGCGAAGGATCAGCAAAAGTAAAGTCAGAAGGAACAAATCTCCAGGAAGTGTTACCCACAACTTCTGATTCCAAACCAAGGATAATTTTTCTTAATGCCACCAAATCAGAAGCAGTTATGCGTTTATCATTATTGGCATCTGAAGCAATAATTTTATAAGGAGAGGTAAACTTCGAAACGCCCAAAATATGTCTTTGAATCATCACCAGGTCAATGGTAGAAATGCCGTTTGCCCAATCGTCATTTTTACCAGGCTTCAACAGGTAATCTCCTGCTTCCTGTACATTGTCGATGAAAAAGTTGCCCGTTTCATCGGTTTCATCTTGCATAGTATTTGTTTGATCAATCAGACTCACCATAACCCCTTTCACCATGGCCTGCTCTTCGGTAGTAATCCTGCCCGCAACTGACAGGCCCGGTATGTTGCCACCAGTGGTTTGAGGACACAGATTTTTATTGTCGGTCACCCTAATGAAAGTATTACATTTTGCCTGGTTGCCATCGTTGTCTGTTACCCACATGCTCACATTGTAATTGCCTTTGTTGGCGCACGTCAGGGTAATGCTGGTGTTGTTGACATTGTTGGTGAAGGAATATTTCAGTTGTTCTGAGGGTGTGCAATTGTCGTAACTGTGATTATTAAAATCCTTTGCCCAAACAATTGCAGTGCCACCCGTACCATTGTCTTCCAGGTTGGTTGATAGTCCAAACAAACAAACGGGGGTCGGTGCCTTACATTCTTTGACGGTAACCAAAAAGCTACAATCTGTAAAGTTGCCGCATCTGTCCTCAACCCTCCAGCTTATTTTGTGTATGCCACGCGGCATTCTTATGGCAAAACTGTCATCTGTCGCTGCGTATTCCTGACTACCATTGTTTCCAACATCGATTTTGTAATCATATACAAGATCAACCGCCTTGGTACAATCATCGGTAGCATGGGCACCCAGTTTAACCACTGCATCACATTCAGCATTAACGGCACAAACGGTACGATCTGCACATGACGAAGTAAATACAGGTTTCACATGGTTGACGAGGTGAATGTCCTGGATATGCTCCCAAACACCAATAGAGGTGTTGGGTACATACTGAGCCCAGTCAATGACCTTCCATTTTCTTCTGATGTAGACACAGCCAGATGTTGGATTATCAAATACCTGATCTTTGTAAGATGCTGCCGGTATGGTACAAATATCATCATAGTCAATTACGGGGCTTCCTGTAAGGGAAGTATCAGGTGGAATAGCAGTACAATCTGTATAGCTGGTATCAGCCGGCCAGTGAATATCATTGAGGGTCAGGGGGTCTGCATCTACAATGGTGATGGTTTGGTTAACCTGCAAGGTATTTCCTCCACCATCTGTTACCACAAATCTTCTTATGATGTTGCCATTGTTGTGGGGTCCGCGCTGATCCAATGGAGCAAGTTCTGTAAGTACAAGACTGCCCGGACAATTGTCTGTAACCCAACCATCATATTTTGGCGCCACAAACAAAGGATCTTCTATTTCTATTTCTGAACGGTCAGCAGCGTAAAATACGATGGTACCAAATTCTTCCAGATCAGAAAGGACGATATCATAATCGCAGCTTACTGTAATATCAGGAAGCGGTTCTTCGAGTACTGGGTTAAGTTTGTCTTTAACCGTAATGGCTACCATACATGTACTTGAATTGCCGGCAGCATCGGTAACACGCACCATTACCTGTCGTGTAAGGTTCACATCTGCACAGCAGAAACGAACAGTATCCAGCCATTGAGTAGCATTGGCTGCACAAGCCGTTTCCATTCTCCTTGCTTTAATCGATAGGTTTGATGGGCAATTATCAGAAACACTCTGAACAAGAGAGAGCGCTGTTTTATAATTATCGCCATAACTCAAATTAACATCCAATGGACCTTTGCATACCAGGTTGGGAGATTCATCATCCACAACGGTAATTTGCTGGGTCTGTGTTGCAGTATTGCCACATGCATCGGTTGCTGTCCAGGTAACTATGGTAACGCCTGCCTGAAAAACATTACCGGCAGGATTTCTTATCAGGGTAGTACCCATGTTGCAGTTATCCGTAACTACAGGGTTGATGATGTTGACAACCGCCTGACAAACGCCATTATCAGTGCCTGCTGTAATGTCGGCAGGATCGGCAAGGGTTGGTGGTGTGGTATCATTTAATGTTATATTTTGCTGACAACTGGATGAATTGCCGCTTTGATCGCTAATATAGTAAGTACGTACCAGCGACCTGGGGCATGTTCCGGTGGCAGGGCTATCTACTACAGATACACTGCCTGTATTGATAGCGCAGTTGTCGGTGGCTAAACCTCCCTGTGCTGTAAACTGTGCATAATTGGCCGCAGCTGCAGGTGGCGTGCATTGGACCGTTACGTTAAGAGGACACCTTAAAACCGGAGGAATGCTATCGATGACGGTTACCTGTTTGCTGCAGGTGAGGGTATCGTTGCATTGTGTTATCAAGGTAAATGTTACAACCGTTGTACCCAGTCCATATGTATTGTTGATTGGGGCATTGTTGAAAAAAGTATCGATTTCACAATTTCTGTTGATAGAAGCATTGACCTGGACTGTTGCTGAACAAAGCCCCGGATCTGTGTTGACTGAAATGGCTGCTCCACAATTTAAGCCGTTGGCATCTTTTACCACAAAATACTGGGTACATGTATCTGCATTGCCAAACCAATCTTCGAGTCTGTATTTTCGGGCAATGGTACGATTACACCCCACAGAAGTGGTATCATCTCCAATCCAGCTGAAAAATGATTCCGGTATAAAGACACTGAATGTTTCATCACTCAAATCTCCGCCGGCCGCCTCAAATTCAGCAATGGTGCCGAATGGCGCAGGTACAGATGACAAATGACACACAGTATCGGGCAACGGGCAAAATAGCTGAGGTGGCAGGGTATCCTGAATGCTGATGTATATCTTACAATTGAGGCTGTCACCGCAATTGTCCTTAGCAGTGAGTACGATACAGGTAGGAGGATCAAAAAGGTCATTCAACCCATACACCAGAGAATCCGGTTCTCTCCTGGTACTGTCGAATAGGAAAAACGACAGTGGTTCACATGCAGGAGTAGTAGAGGCAGAATTATACAGTTCCGTAGCTCTGATCACAATGCCCATAGAGGTTACATCGTAGAAGAAAACGGTATCGGTCTTGCAGGTAAGCGAGACAGAGTGAGTTATGTTGAGCGTAGCGGTTTGAGAATCGTTGCTACCATTGTTGGTAGTAGTGCAATTGTTGAAATCACTTGCATTCACAGTTGTAACAGCGGCCACATTAGTCACTGCCTGACCCACCACAGTTACCAGAATGTCTCCATTTGCACCCGCATTTAATACGGTGTTATTATATCCGTAGAGAGAGTTATCAATGGCACTGTATGTCCAGGTAAATGAACCTCCCAATCCCATGGCAGAAACGGCCATAGCTCCCCCCTGCGGTACATACTGACCCGACGCCGGCATGGAGATAACCACCTCCAAACAGTTGACGGCAAGGGCACCTCCCCCAACCATGTTGGTAGGGTTGATGGAAATATGTGTGGTCAATAATGAGGTTTCTCCTATTGCTATAGAAGAGGGTGAATACGAAGCACTGTTGACAACAAAGTCAATCTGTGCAGTTAAGTTCTGTCTGCCAATCAGCAGCATTAAAACCATTGTCAGCGACTGAATGAATACAGTTCGCTGAAGAAAAATCGGTTTCTTCATGGGATAAAAGGTTTAAATCCAAAATATAATCGGTCGTTGTTTTGGGATGGGACCTGGATTTACCAATCTGTTCAATGCACTTTTGCATCGAAAGACAAAAATAGTCTTTCACTTACATATTAAAAAAATATTTAATATGTTATTTATTAATTTTTATTTCTACATATTTTAACACCTGAATTTTGGTCATTTACATATTTGAAAAAAACTCTTTATGCCCTGAAATTAACCTCTTACCATAGCAAGGGCTATGGCTTCTGCCATATTTTCATTCAGAGAAATCAATATAAGGTTTCAGTTTTTCCAGTTCTTCATCATCAAACAATTTGCTGGAAATCAAATCCTGCCATTGATGAAAATTGCCCCTGTTTATTTTAAATCTCATAAGAATTGAAGCCTTCTTTTTGCCTATGTATGGATGCCGGGCCATTTGCTCTTCATTGCATTTGTTTATCAAAATTTTTTGAATGTCACCTTGGTCAAGGGTCAATTGGTGGTTGATGTTCAAATAGGTCTCCGGTGTAAGTCCGTAGATTTCTTCCAACTGTTCGATTTGGTTGAATCCTCCCAGGCGTTCGCGATACCTTACAATTCGGGATGCCAGTTTGGCACCAATGCCGCGGATCAATTGCAATTCAAAGCTGTCGGCTTTATTGATGTCCAGCATTTTTATTTTAACTACGGGAATGGTTCTATTTGACTTTTTTATTTCTTCACCATCATTCTGTGTTTGGCGTTGCTGCCCATCTTTGGCTTGAATTTCCAATTTGGGGCTTTGGTTGCATGAAAGCAAAGTATCAAGTTTTACCCTGTATTTTTCCATGCCATATACTTTAAAAAACTGTTGGTTGTTTTTAAAAACGGCTCCTTTTGATCTGTATTTCAAAAAATTGCTTATCGTTTTTTTGTCAACGCCAAGCAATGCCAGGCTATCGGCTGAAATGGTATTGGGATTGAAATGAAAACCAAGCCTGGAAGAATGATGTTTTATGTTGTTTATATTCACGGCTAATGTAGGTTTGGCAGCCATGGTTTTTGGCAACATGGTTTCTACTTTTATTACTTCCTGCAGATTTAATTTGTCCGGTTTTTTAAAACTGGCAATGGCGTACATCATCGCTAAAAAAGCAAAGGCCATCATGGAAAAAATAAATAGTGATTTTCGTTCTTGCCTTGTAAAATAAATTTGTGTGTTATTTCTCATAGTTGGATAATTTAAAGGGTTCATGAATGACCAAAGCACCTCTTTCATTCACTGCATAATAATTGAGATGCTGTTTGCCTAAATACCTCTTCCAAAGCTCCAGTCTTTTGCCTTTGACAGATGCATCCAGCACAACCGGCGCTTTAAAAGGCAAATCATCTTTGGGCGGCCACAAGTCAGTGGATACGATGTACAGGCTTACCGGCACAAGCCGTTGGGGCAGGCTCTTTTTATTTAGCCATTCAAAATAATAATTCCGCCATTGAAAGCAATTACCCGAGAATCTGCCCTCTCCCCACGACAATGGTGGCTGATTGGGCAAAACATACCTTACATTTTCAATGCCTGATTTGGCTCGGTGATTTTGAAACACAAATGGTGCCTGTGCAGATAAGGCTACGGAATCGCCAAAAGCAATGCATTGGTTTCCAATAAATACATCAGCCAATGTCTGCTTTTTTGAATCATAAAAAGTAAGACATACCTGGTTATAATTTTGAATCTTATGAAAAATTACATAACAGGTCGCTAGTGTAAACATGAATATAACCAGCATCAGGGACTGAAACTTTTTTAGTTTAACAAAAAACATCAATGCTATCAAGCCAATGTGGAAGAAGATAAATTCTGGGATTCCCATAAAAAATGGTCCCAAGGCTGCATAGGGCAAAGATTCTATCCACTGCACAGATTGAATAAAAAAGTGGAATAAAAAATTGAGCAGCGGCACTATCCACTGGTTGATTTGTGGCCATACAAATTCGAGTCCAAAGACCAGCAAACCGCATTTTAGCGCCAAAGCTGAAATCCAAACGGGCACAAATCCTGACAAAATGAAGTAAAGTGGAAATTGATGAAATAAAAAAAGGGTCAGGGGGGCAACCAGGATTTGGGCTGCGATTGATGCTGCCACGTGTTGCCAAATCCAGGAGGAAAAACGATCCGGGGGTAGCCACCATTTTTCTATAATGGGCTGGAAAAAAATAAGACTGAGCAAAGCGAGAAATGAAAACAAAAAGCCCGCATTGAATAACTGCTGGCTTTGATACACCAACATGATGACCGCACAAAATGCCATGACATTGTAGGTTGAATGATGGTGTTTGTTGGTTTTACCGTAAAGTATAAAACTAAACATCAGGGCCGACCGCACAATGGCAGATTCTGAGCCTGTCATAAATGAAAAAAACCATAAAATGATTAAAATGACACCAAAAGTAAAAATGCCTGTTTGGTCTTTTTTGGCATTGAACCTTTTTACTACTCCCAGGAGAATATTGGCAATTATAGCAAGGTGCATGCCGGAAACTGCCAGGATGTGCATAGCCCCTGATGTGGAAAAGGTCTGATACAACTCCCTTTCTACCTCTTGTCTGTATCCCAATATCATTGCTTTGGCAACAGCCCTCTCATCGCCTTTCATATACTTATCCAGGATAGCAAGACATCGGTTGCGCAATGTTATTGTCCATTGTTTTGGAAAGCCCAGCTCGTTATTTGCCAACACCACTACATCCGGCTCAGGTAAAATCTGATGAAAGACACCCTGCCTAGCCATGTAAAGCCCATAATCGAAAGTCGAAGGATTGGAGTTGGCTGTTATCTTATGAATTTTGCCTTTTAGCAATAACTTATCTCCGGGAGAAAAAGAAACAGCAATGGTTTCTATTCGCTTGAAAGAAACCAGCATTTTTACACTTGCAGAAGTACAGATGTCATCACGGCAAAGCCAATTGATACTAAGGGTTGTCTTGTAATTTTTCATTGGATTGGGATATTCCTCAATGACACCTATGATGGAGTACGACTCACCTGGTATTAAATGAGTCTGTGCTGTCATGTGTCGGCCAACAAACTGATGAACAAGATGAGAACAATACCCCAACCCAAAATATAAAAATACGATCAGGTATCCGGCCAGCATTGGATATCTAATTGATCGGGTATAAACAAAGTCATTCAATGCTATGACCAAGACGGAACATACCAACAATAAACCTAAAATACCAATGGAAAGGCTTTGGAATTCACAACATAAAATTCCAGCCACCAAAGCAAAACACGGCCTTACAAAGGGGAAGAGCCTCCAGGGTATCATAGCATTCTTTTGCGTTCAAAGCAAAATTATGGCATTTGAACTACCCTATCAAGGTGGAAGCGGTTAAGGTTATCTTAAAGTGGACGTTGGCTGGTAGGCTCTGCTTCTTCTTTTTTCCTTTTTTTCCACCACACATAACCCAGAATTCCTACCAGAAGGTAGGGCATGGTCAACATATACAAAATTCCGGTATTGAGGGCCCTGCCTTCTGTGCCTCCATTTTTTAAGTTGCTTTCCGCAGACATTCTGCACATAGGACACTGGGCAAAGACATCAGCCTGAAAAATCATGGTTGCTATTAATACCAACAGCAAAACCCATAAAAACTTTGTATAATTTCTTTTCATCACGAATAACAAGGATACAACATTAAGTAACAGAGTGGTCCGGTGACCGCCACATATAACCATACAGGAAACACCCATTTGGCAATCTTCCTGTGCAAAGGAATCTGGTGGGTATATCCTCTGATAA